>Ga0206682_10005268_pt1 | contig 10231 bp, 3 predicted proteins | sample M240m12015metaG_FD_155444 | JGI IMG/M metagenome (GOLD analysis project Ga0206682, IMG submission 155444) | Ammonia-oxidizing marine archaeal communities from Monterey Bay, California, United States - M2 40m 12015 | ecosystem: Environmental > Aquatic > Marine > Intertidal zone | place: USA... | reverse complement strand
AGTAACTCCAGGTTCTTATGGCTCTGCTTCTGCTATTCCAACGTTTACCGTAGATCAACAAGGTCGCTTAACTGCTGCTGGTACACTTAATATTTCAACTGATCTCACTATTCGTGGCGATACTGCTGACAGTGATACAGTAAATCTTCTTGACTCTGCTCTAAACTTTACAGGCGCTGCAGGTCATGTAACAGCTACTATTAGTAATAATACAGTATCTTATGCCTTAGATGCAACTGCGGTATCAGCTGGATCATATGGTTCAACTACGGCAATTCCTACATTCACAGTAGATACTTTCGGCCGCTTAACAGCAGCAAGTACAGTTAATATTGCTACTACGTTAGATATCACTGATGGTACTAACAACAATGCCGTGGACTTGTTATCAGACACATTAACATTTACAGGCGGAACTGGGCTAACCTCTACAGTAGGCACTGACGAGGTAACATTTGACCTAGACAATACCGCTGTGACAGCTGGTACATATGGTACTGCAGCGTTAATTCCCGTACTTACTATTGATGCTCAAGGTAGAGTTACTAATGCTACAACAGCTTCTATTTCTACTGATCTTACAATTAAAGCTGATACTGGTACCGATGATAATGTTAACCTACTAGATTCTGAACTCACTTTTACTGGTGGTACAGGTATTGCTACAGCAGTTTCAAATAATACTATTACAATATCTGGAACAGATGCTAGCACCAGTGCAAAAGGTATTGCTAGTTTTGCTGCAGCTGATTTTGCGGTATCTTCAGGCGCAGTTACTATTGCCGCCGGCGGTGTTTCAAATACTCAGTTAGCAGGGGCAATTGTAAACAGCAAGCTTGTAAATTCAACTACAACATTTACTGGTGATGATGCTAATACAACGCCTATATCGCTTGGTGGAACAATTGACATTGCCGGTGGAGAAGGTATTACAACTTCTGTAACTTCTGGTACTGTTACAATTGCTACTGAAGAGGCAACAAGTTCTAATCTTGGTACGGCATCATTTAGTACTGATAACTTTGAAGTCGCATCTGGTCATGTCGCAGTTAAGACTGGTGGTATTTCCGATAGTGAACTTGCTACTACATTAGATCTTACTGGCCATTCTGTTACATTTGCTAATAACGAAATTAGTAATGCTGAATTAGCTAACTCAACTATTGAGATTTTAGGCAATACAATATCACTAGGCGGAAGTATTGATTTCGATACCGACAGCGTAGCTGAAGGCTCGACTAATCTTTACTTTACAAATGCAAGAGTTACATCTCCGGCCAGACAAGCTATTTCTGTTACTGATGCAGGTGGTGATGGATCTTTAGCTTATAACAACTCAACTGGCGCTATTACCTACACAGGACCTAGCCCGGCTGAAGTAAGAGCTCATTTTGCCGCTGGAACTGGTGTAACATATACATCAGGTACTGGTACCTTTGCAATTGGACAAGCAGTAGGTACTACTGACTCTGTAACATTCTCAGGTGCTAACTTTACCAGTAATGTTATTATTGATGGTGACTTAACAGTACATGGTACTAACACGGTAATCAATACAACTACATTAGCTGTTAGCGATGCTATGATCCAACTTGCTAATGGCAACGAGACATCAGACACAATTGATATTGGTTTCTTAGGTCATTATTCAGATGATGGCGGTAGCACAAAAAGACACACTGGTCTTGTAAGAGACGCCACTAGCGGAACTTATCAGCTCTTTGATAATTTAAATCAACCAGGCTTAGATTCTACAGACCCTGATACAGAAATTAACGTATCAGCTGCTTCATATCAATTTGCAGATCTTAGAGTAGGCACTATCACAGCTGATACCATTGTTGGTCCGAGTGATAACTTTAATACTCAGTTTGCTCAAAGAACTACTGATAGCTTAAGCGAAGGTCTCTCTAACCTTTATTATACAACTGCTCGTGTCGATTCAGACATGGAAGATATCTTAACAGCTGGTACTGGTATTAGTATCACTCCAGGCAGTGGTATTATTACAGTTGCCGGCACGGACGCTGCTGCTGATGGTTCTACAAAAGGTATTGCAACCTTTAATGCCACACATTTTAGTTCTTCTTCTGGTATTATTAGTGCAGATGATATTACGCTTTCCGGGCAAACCGGTACAGCGGCTGCAACTCTTGGCGAAACGTTTACTATCCAAGGGGAAACCACTCATAACACTATTACTACTGCGGCGACCGGTACTGCATTAACTATTAGCGCTGCTATAGCATCTGCCAGCCAAAAGGGTGCAGCTAGCTTTAATTCTACTAACTTTACAGTTAATACTGGTGTAGTAACTTCAAATGATATTACTTTCGGAACTGGTAGCACGGGTACAGGAGCTCCTGGTGCAGGTACCAGTTTACAACAAACACTAGGTGAAACACTTAATATTGTAGGTGACTGGCCTCAAGGTATTAGTACCTCGGGTTCGGGTTCTACTATTACTGTTACTGGTAGAAATGCTACAAGAACATCTAAAGGTGTAGCAAGCTTTGGCGCATACGCTGATAGTGCAGGTGAAGGTACAAGACAGTTTACACTTACTAATGGTGACGTAGCACTTTCTACAATTGATGGTGGTACTTACTAGATATATAATATTAATATAGTCGGATAGCTTTTTAGTTGTCCGACTTTAAATAAACTCCTTTTTAGGGATTAAAATGTCGACTAACATTAAACTGAAAAAGTCCAGTGTTGCTGGACGCATACCTCTTAATACGGACCTCGAGTACGGCGAAGTAGCTATCAACTATGCTGATGGCCGCTTGTACTATAAGACATCTGGTAATACGGTACAGCATTTTCAGAGTAATGATTCAGCTCATTTTAATACCCTTACGACAGATAATCTCACTGTCGGCAACTATTCACTTCCCGCTACAGATGGCGCCGCTAACCAGGTTTTAACTACTAATGGTTCTGGCACCCTTACATTTGTAAATAGGGGCTCGGTGGGATTAGATTCTGCCGCTATTAATAGTATAATTGATAGCCATGTCGATCAATCATTTGTAAATTTATTAGATGTTAATGCCGGAACATTAGATGGGCAAGATGGTACATATTATCTTAACTATAATAACTTTACTAACGCTCCTATTATTCCTGACTCAGCATTTATTGGTGGAATTGCTGCTAATACAGTAGGCCCAGTTGATTCAAATGAAGTAGCGGGAATTGTTGATAGCGCCTTTGTACAAAATTTAATTAAAGAAAATTATGTTGCTACTATTGTTGACTCGGCTTACGTTGCAATTAGATCAGGAGACTTTGTTAATAACTTCGGTACAGTAGCAGTAGTTGGTGACTTATCAGTAGATGCTACCACAGGTGGTGATACAGTTACATTTGCTGGCGGTACAGGAATTGATATCACAACAGATGTTAATAATAAGAGAGTAACGATTGCTTCTACAGCTAATCAAGTTTTTGATTTTGGGACAATATTGAGTCCTGTAGGATTTACATTAGATATGGGCGCCATATAGACTTATAAATATAAGCAGAATTTATTGAGGTAATAAATGCCATTACAGTTTAGAAGAGGTACTGATTCAGATAGACTCACGATCACACCAGTGGTCGGAGAACCAGTCTTTACCAGCGATACAAACAAGCTATATGTAGGTGACGGATCTACTGTAGGTGGTATAGAGGTTACTGGAACTGATTCAGCCTCAATTGTCGGTCTAATTGATTCAGCTTACATTCAGGCAAGACAAGCTGATATCTTCAGAGATTCTGCATTTATTTCTAACGTTATCTCTACCGACGTTGATGCTGCATTCATTAATGCTTTAACCATTGACGCCGATACCGTTGGTGGATTGACCACGGGATATCTTTTAAACTACGCTAACTTTACGAACACTCCTACTATTCCTACACTAGGAACAGATTTTGTTGATTCGGCTCAAGTTAATCTACTTATTGCTGCTGCAGACACACATGACTCTACAGCAGTTCAAGGACAAATTACATCTACAGTCAATGCGGCATATATTAATGCTTTAACTATTGATGCAGATACGCTAGGTGGTAATAACAGCGCCTATCATCTAGACTATAATAACTTTACTAACACGCCTACACTACCTACCCTCGGCACCGATTTTGTAGATTCGGCAGAAGCACGAAAACTTATTTCTGTAACTGATGCTGGTGGAGATGGATCACTAGCTTATAATAACTCTACAGGAGTTTTAACGTATACAGGCCCCAGCGCGGCGGAAGCAAGGGCACATTTTACGGCTGGAACCGGAGTTACTATTGCTTCTGGCGAGATAGCTATTGGTCAAGCCGTTGGTACCACTGATTCCGTTACATTCTCTAATGTTACTGCTAACAATTTAACTGTTAATGGCACAACTACTAGTGTTAACTCTGTAGTATATACAGTAGTTGATCCGCTATTACATCTTGCAGATAGTAATGAGCAATCTGATGTAGTAGATATTGGATTTATAGGCCATTATTCACCTGATAATGGCGCCACCAGGGAACATACCGGTTTCTTTAGAGATGCCACGAATAGTGAATTTTATATTTTTAATGGGCTAATTGATTCGGCCTTTGATTCTTCTTTACCTCCTAACGTTGTAAATAGATCAGGTACAGGATTTACTCTTGCAAATCTTAATGTTGGAACATTGACCGGCAATGTTACTGGAAATGTAACTGGTACGGTTTCTAGTATTTCAAATCATACAACAGACGCCCTTTCAGAAGGTTCTACTAATCTTTATTATACAACGCCTAGATCTGATTCAGATGTTACAGTAAAAGTTAATCATAGCTTCCTAGCTGGAATTTTAGATGATTCAGCTCTTACTATTGATGGAAATGGATCAACAGGCGGTGTAACCATAGCTGACGGCGGCATAACTATTCGCTCCGGCACGGGAAGTGTAGCCTATGCAGATTTCTACTGTGAAACCTCTAATGCGCATAGAACTAGACTTAAGTCAGCCGCTCATTCAGCTTATTCAGGCAATGTTGATATTACTCTTCCAACTACTTCTGGCACATTAGCGCTTACATCTGATATTACGGCAGGTGGTGTAGATTCTGCTGCAACTATTGCTCTTATTACAACTACGGTTGATTCTGCATATGTCGCATTAAGAGAAGCTAACTCTGGCGGTGGAGGAGGATCTGGTACAGTCGATTCTGCTCAAACTATTTCTCTCATTGCTAATACTGTCGACAGTGATTATGTATCTGCAAGAACTGCGTTTACTGCGGCTCTTAATATTAATAAATTTAACTACACTGCGACCGCAGGACAGACTACATTTACTGGCGCTGACGTCAACGGGACCACATTAAGCTATTCTCCTGGTAATGTATTAATACATCTTAACGGCTTTATGCTAAAAGAAACAGTTGACTATACAGCTTCAAATGGCACTAGTGTAGTTCTTAATACAGGCGCAGATTCAGGAAACGAACTTGCGGTTACGTCCTTTAGTGGAGGTAAGGTTTCTGCAGGTGGTATAAATACGTTTAGCTTCATTGCTGACTCAGGTCAAACCACTTTTACTGGGTCTGATGAAAATGGAACAAATTTAGATTATAGCGCTGGTAATACTCAGGTATTTTTAAACGGTATCTTATTAGATGATGCGGATTATACAGCAACGAATGGTAGCTCTATTGTATTGGCATCTGCAGCTGATTCTGCAGATTATATTAATGTTGCTTCATATCATATGCTACAATCTAGTGTGTGGAATGCTTCGAGTACAAATGTTAATGCATCGGCTGGTGATAAATTATTCATCGACGTTTCAACTGGCACCGTTCAAGTAACGTTACCAGCTGGACCATCAATGGGAGATGAAATAAGAATTATTGACGGTGAAGGTAACGCTGGTACAAATAATATTACTGTAGCAAGGAATGGCAGTAAAATACAAGCAGGTGATTCTGACTTTATTATTGACTTTGATAGAGCAGGAATAGGGTTTGTTTATTATAATGCAACTAACGGATGGGTATTGATAGAGAACTAATATGGCAAACAATAGATATTCTCAAGTAAAAGCAAAAAGAGTCACCAAGGGTTTAGCGGCAGGAGCTACTGGGGGAGGTGGCTCTATCACTGTATCAGATACAGCGCCGTCTGGGCCCAGTGCGGGTGATTTGTGGTTTGATTCAACGGTTCTTAGAACATATGTTTATTATAATGACGGATCATCTTCTCAATGGGTATTGAGTAATCCAGTTGGCCTAAAAGGCCCTACCGGTGCTGCCGGCAGTGATGGGTCTTCTGTATCAATATATGCTACAATTGATAATCTACCATTGACTGGAAATACAGCTGGAGATCAAGCTTATGTGACTGCAGTAAATCGGTTTTATATTTTTAATGGAACAGGCTGGTATTCTATATCGTTAGTAAATACTAACCCTAATATTACAAGTGTAGCAGATGCTAGTTCTAATACTACACCATTTACCTTATCAACTGATGGATCAGCTAGTGTTATAACAATTACTGCAACTGATCCAGAAGATGTACCATTAACTTATACCTATTCTGTTACTAGCGGTTCTCTAAGCAATGGTGGAGGTACAACTGCAACTGTTGTACAAGGTACAGGGTCTAATACTAACAAGTTTACAGTTACGCCCTCTACTACCGAAGCTTATGCTGGTACATTTAGTTTGACATTTACAGCTTCAGATGGAATTAATACTGCAACGAGCGCTAATAGCTTTACATTGAATTTTATTACTATAGTTACTAATAGTAAGTATACAACTTTGTTAGCGACAGCAACTGGAACTTCTGATAACAATAACATAGCTGATACGTCTTCAAATAACCATAGCATTACAGTAACTGGAGATGCTTATGCTGGTACGTTTAGCCCGTATCGGCATGGTGGGTACAGCGCTTATTTTGGAACTGGCGGAAGCGAAAGAATTACAATTGAAGGTACAAAATCTACTTTAGCTGGAGCAAATGCAGATTTTAGTATTGGTGCATGGATATATCCAACAGCGGGCAATGATAAGTGGATATATAGTACTAATGTCTCAAATAACCTCCAAGCTGGTTGGCACGACTTATATCTTGAGGGTTCTACAAAATTAGTGTGGCGCCACAGTGATGGATCTACCCACAGATCTATGATGAGTACAAACCCAGTGAGTTTAAATGAATGGTCTTATATATTAATTAATAGAACAAGTAACGTCACTTATATGTATATTAATGGATCACTAGTCGTGCAAAACAGTGATATGACTTATGCTCTTTATACACATACAAATGCTCCTTCCATTGGTATCAGACGTTTCTATGATAATGGTACAACTGGATTAGATTTTGAAGGATATATTACGGATGTTCATGTAAAAACCGCTGCTATATCCTCTCCAACAACTGTTCCAACAGAAAGAGCAGTTGCCGATAGTGATACATGGTTATTAACTGCACACCTTCCGTATTTTGGCGATGGCTCATCAAATAATTATACGGTTAGTGCATATAATAATGTTTCCACAAAACCATACACTCAATATGACAATTTAGAATATGCTTCAGCAGATCACGGCGGGTCTGTGTATTTTGATGGGAACGGAGATAGACTTACAATAGGCGGCTCATCTAGCGATTTTAATTTTGGAACTAACTCATTTACTATTGAGAGTTGGGTATACAGCACTGTTGCGGCTGTTGGACCTATGTTTAATACACACAGAGCCGGTACTGGCTCTGGATATTATCTGGCGTTACTTGCAAATGGTGCCATAAATTGGGGAAATTATGTAGATGGTACTGGCGACATAACAACGGCCGCTAGCGCTTTTACTCAAAATACATGGAATCATATAAGTTTAAATAGGGATGCAAGCTCATCTAATTCACTTAAAATATATGTAAATGGCATTTTAAAATACACTGGAACTTCCGCTACCGACTATAATACTTTTGGTTATGGACCATTTGTAGGTGCGTACGACCCCGGCGGATCTCAATTTTATTTTACGGGATATACTAGTGACATTGTTGTAGTTAATGGATCTGTTTTAAGAACGGGTGGCACTTCAGTTGGTGATGTAGCATTCACTCCACCAACAACGCCTATATCTACGCCATCTAATACTAAACTACACATCAAAGGTACAGACGCTTCGATCATAGATAAATCTCAAAGTTCTAATTTAAAGATGTTTGGTAATAGTACTGGTTCAACGACTCAGGTTAAGTTTGCCGGTTCTAAGTCAATGTATTTTGCTGGTAGTTTACACGATAAAGTAATTGCTTATGCTGCAAGAGATGTTGATATTCCTGGCAATGGGGAATATACTTTTGAAGCTTGGTGTTATTTTAATAGTGTTAGCGGTGTTATTCATATGTTATCTTCGGCTGATGTAACCAATAGAATAGCATTTGAATTAAGAAACTCTAAGTTAGCGGCGATGGTTGGGGGTTCAGTTATTCAGAGTGGTAGCCAAGTGCTTAGTACAGGTCAATGGTATCATTTAGCAATATCAAGAGTAACAGGTTCACCATATTCAACCACTAGATTTTTTGTAAATGGGAATTTAGATCAAACCGCAACTAATTATCAACAATCGCCTGCAATAGACGGTTTTAATGAGTGGATTATAGGTTCTCCATCACCTAATAATCTAGGCAATGGCTACAATGAAGTAACTGGATATATGCAAGATGTAAGATTTACTGAAGGTTTAGGTAGATATACCGCAAACTTCACACCACCAACAGCTTCATTAGAAGGTTAATAGAATGGCAATTAATTTTCCAGACAGTCCAAGTAACGGCGCGACACAAACTATTAACGGCGCTGTATATACATACAATTCTACTACAAGTAAGTGGGATGTTAGTGGTGACAATACAACAAATGTTACAGTATCAGATACTGCTCCTTCAGGTGCTGTAGCTGGTGATCAGTGGTTTAATAGCACAGATGGTTCCTTGTATGTTTATTATAATGACGGATCATCTTCTCAATGGGTAGGTATTAGTGGTCCAGCTGGTAATAGTGGTGAAACCGGTGGCGTAACATCCTATGCTAACAAGACCGCGATAGACGCTGTGTCCTCTCCATCAGAAGGTGATCTTGCATTTGATGAAGATAAGAACGTTTTATACATTCGGGCAGGATCTGCTTGGAAGCGGGTAAGCGCCGGCGCTGATGAAAGCCCTGTTGTCACTACTGAGCCAGTGACTACTCTAGGTTTAAATGGCGATGGCTCAACATCTACTGTCACTATGGTAGCTTACGATCCAGAAGGATTTGGAATAACTTATGGCATAGCCTATCCTAATGCTTCTAACGCTCTTCCCAATCAGTTAGCAAATGCTACTAGTATAAACCAAACTACTGGCGTATTTACTTTTGATCCGACGACAAATACCAGTCACGCTGGTGATGTGAAGGTAAGGTTATCTGCATCTGATGGGATTTCTACTACGACACGAATTGTTACACTGAGCCTTGTGTTTCCCGTTAATCACGGTGCGAGGGGCATTCATTTTATTGCGTACTCAACCGCAATAGACTACTTTACTATAGCAACTCCTTCAAACGCAGCAGACTTTGGCGATCAAAGCGCAAGCGTTGGTTTATCAAATGCTTGTAGCAATGGTACTCGTGCGCTTAGAAATGGTGGAGGGTGGATAAATACTATAGATTACATCACTGTTGCTACTCTTGGGAATGCAACAGCATTCGGATACCTTAGCAACACTTTAGGTCAACACGCATCAGTATCAAATGGCACATACGGCCTTATGGCTGGCGGTAGACTTGGGTCTGTAAGCGGCGTAAATAATATCGAGTATGTCACTATAGCCACAGAAGGTAATTCTTCTGATTTTGGAGATCTTACTGAAGCCAAAGCTAGATGTGGCGGTGCGGCTAATACTACTCACGGTCTTATTGCGGGTGGGCTTAGTACAACAGTTATTAACAAAATTACAATGGCAACAACCTCTAACGCCTCTGATCACGGGGATTTATTAGGGTCAAATACAAGTTACGTTGCAGGTGCCGCCGATAGCACAAGAGCCATTTGGAAAATGGGCAATAGCTCAAACGAAATACAATACAGCACCATTTCAAGCTCTGCTAATGCAGTAGACTTTGGAGATGCAACGGTTGCTAGAGGCAACTGTGGGGTGTGTAGTGACCATACCTATGCCGTTATTTCTGGTGGAGGTGCT
>Ga0206682_10005262_pt1 | contig 10242 bp, 3 predicted proteins | sample M240m12015metaG_FD_155444 | JGI IMG/M metagenome (GOLD analysis project Ga0206682, IMG submission 155444) | Ammonia-oxidizing marine archaeal communities from Monterey Bay, California, United States - M2 40m 12015 | ecosystem: Environmental > Aquatic > Marine > Intertidal zone | place: USA... | reverse complement strand
ACGATATAAAAATTGGCAAACTTACTTTCAATCCAAAAATGCAAATACTATCAAAAGATGATTTCAGTATTAGTTTAACCACTAAAGAATCCGATCTCTTAATTTTACTTTACAAAAACAAAAATGACATATTAGAAAGAGACCATGCCCTAAAAGCAATATGGGGCGATGACAATTATTTCAATGGAAGAAGCATGGATGTATATATTGCAAAGCTTAGGAAATATTTAAAACACGACGAACAAATTCAAATTATCAATGTTCACGGCCGAGGGTTTAAATTATTAACATGAAAACTATAGGCTTTTGGTTCTTCCTCCGTCTACTGGGAGGTTTGCTCCACTTATGTATCTCGCTTTATCTGATGCCAAAAACACTACAGCATTGGCAATCTCAATAGGTTCAGCGATTCTTTTTAGTGGTACTTGATCGGCCATTTGTTTTTCAATTTCACTTTCTTCAAGATTAAGTTTTTGAGCTTTGTTACTTATTATTTCTTGAAGCCTTCCTGTATTGGTTGCTCCGGGGAGAACATTATTAACAGTTATGTTGTATGCGCCCAATTCATTGGCAAGTGTTTTAGACCAATTGGCTACTGCTCCTCTTATTGTGTTCGAAACTCCTAAACCGTTTAACGGCTGTTTTACAGATGTGGAAATAATATTTATTATACTTCCAGCTTTTCTACTTTTCATTCCTTGAAGTAAACATCCAAGTATTTTATGAAAAGACATAAGGTGAAGATTAAAAGCACTTAAAAGTTCTTCCGTGCTTGCATTTTCTAATTGTCCACCTGGCGGTCCTCCAGTATTATTTATTATTACATCATAAAGAAGAGAGTTTTCATTTACAAATTCTTTTATTTTTAGTTCTAATTCATCTGGTTTTGAGAAATCAAGTGAAATATAGTTGTGTAATTGATGTCCATTGTTAGAAAGTTCACCTACTTTTTGTTTTAATGTTTGAATATTTCTTGAAACCAATGTTACGTTACCACCAAATTCTGCAAATAATTTTGCAGATTCCCAACCAATTCCTTTGGATGAGCCTCCAACAAAAATATTTTTATTTATAAAGTTGTATGAATTTTTCATAATATGACAAAAAAAATTTCTTGAATATAATAATAAATTATTTGTTTAATTTACGTATAAATTACTTGTAAAATTTTGAGGCGAGATTCTAAAAATTTGTTAATTTTTGAATTAATTTACTTTTTTTTTAAAAATTAAAAATGTAAGTTTGAACATTATGTTGTTAATAATACATTTCAAATTTTTTAAAACAACATTACTAGATTTTAATAATTAATAAACAAAATATGAAAAAAATAACTACTCATTTATTGTTAATAGTTGGGGTTGTATGCTTTAATTTTTCAACCATTATCTATTCTCAGTCTATTTTCCCACTTGAAGATTTTGAATCCTCTGGTCCAGATATTCCGACAACATGGACTGAAGATGGTTTGTCAACTGACGGTGTCTGGAGTGTTGGATCAAACACTGATGCTAGTTCAACATACTGGAATGTAACAAGCCACACTACTATGGCATACACAAATGATGATGCTTGTAATTGCGATAAAAGTGAAGATAGGTTGATTTTGCCTTTACAAGATTTTAGTGCTTTGTCTGTAGCTCCTAGTTTATTTCTTGATGTTCACAACAATGGAAATTACGGTGGAACTAGTTACATTGAAGTAAGTCTTGACGGTGGTTCAACTTGGCAAATTGAGCACACAATTTCTGAAAGCCCTAGTTGGCAAGATGGTCTTGAATATGTCATTTCACATGCAGGTGAAAGTTCTGTCACAATTGCGATAAGATACGATGACGGTGGGTTTTGGGCTTCTGGATTAGCAGTCGACAACGTTAGTATTCTTCCAGCCGCAACTTGCCCAAATCCAACATCTATAGCTTTAGTTAACCAAACCGCTAATTCTGCAGATATAAGTTGGACAGCTGGTGGATCAGAAACATCTTGGCAGGTGCAATATGACACTGCAGGTTTTGTTCCTGGAACTGGTAACTTTGCTACAACTAGTAGTGCAAGTTACAGTATGACAGCATTATCATCTTTAACTTCATACAATGTTTACGTAAGAGCTATCTGTGCCGTTGGTGATACAAGTACGTGGGAAGGCCCATTTAACATTACAACTTCTGGTGATTGTTCTTCTAGTGGTTCTTACACATATGGCAATAATGAAGATGCTAGTAATGCGACTAATTTTACGGCCAATACACCTGGAGATTGGATTACTCTTACCTTCACAGTTGGAGTTGCTGAGCTTAATTGGGATTTCTGGTATGTAACAGACTCTTTAAATGGTCAAGGAAACGTAATTGAATCAGGAACTGGAAATATTATGAATTCATCTAATAGTGGTATTTTTGAATCATCAACTGGCTTAATCTCTTTTTATGTAGATTCTGATGGTTCAGTTACAGGACAAACATTTGTTTTTTCTGCGTCATGTTCTGCTCCACCTGCTTGTTCTGCTCCTTCTGCTTTTACAGCAACAAATGTTACTACATCTTCTGCAGATCTTGGATGGACAGCTGGCACAACTGCTAGTTCGTTTGATTTAGAGTATGGGCCAACTGGATTTGCGTTGGGATCAGGAACTACAGTTTCTGGTGCAGCTAACCCATATGCAATTTCTGGTTTAACACAAGGAACAACTTATGATATATACGTACAATCAATATGTTCTACAGGTGATTCTAGTTCAATGGCTGGTCCATTTACTTTCTCTACTCCTTGTGGAGTTAATACAGCTCCATGGCATGAAAGCTTTTCAAGTGCTATGCCAAATTGTTGGTCTGAATCGGGTATCATGACTGCCCTATACAGTACAGTTCAAACTGGTGATAATTGGAATTTTACTAATTATAATGCATATGCGGGTTACTACATGCATATAGGTGGAAATTACCAAGATTTAACCCCTTTTCCATTTGGATATTGTGCATTTGTTAATGGAAATGAAGGTGCTGGAACTTACGGTCCAGCTACATTGACTACACCTACAGTAAGTGTAGTCCCATTAACTAATCCAGAAGTTTCATTTTTATTAAATTCAAACAGAGAATCTGATTCAGTAAATGCAATATTAGATGTTGAAGCGTCTAACGATAGTGGATCTACATGGTCTTCTGTTGCTTCCTTACAAGGCAATACAAACGGTTGGATAAGACAACATGTAGACCTTTCTGCTTACTCTGGTGACACTATTCAAGTTAGATTTATATACTCAGAACCAGATACAGCAGGCGGTGTAGGGGCAATTGCACAATTAGACCATATAGCTATTGACGAAATAACTATAGGTGAAGCTGCTACATGCTTTGAGATTTCTAACTTGAGTCTCAGCAACGTTACCGGTAATAGTGTAGATCTAAACTGGGTAGCTGGTGGATCAGAAGCTTCTTGGGATATATTAGCTTCAAGCAGTTCTGGCAATGTAGGTGCACAATCTACAGATACCGCTTTCACTTTAACAGGTCTTAGTGGAGCTACAAGTTACGACCTATATGTAAGGGCAATATGTGGAGTTGGTGATTCAAGTGCTTGGTATGGTCCAGTATCTTTATTTACTTATCCTGATGGTCCTAATGGTGTAACATGCGGTCTTGGTGATACAAACGCTACTGTATTCACAAACTATTGTGAAGATTGGACAGGATGGACTGGAGATACTGCAACGACTGGAAATGGAGTTTGGAGAATAAATTCTGGTCCTACAGGTTCTGGAGGGACAGGTCCTTCTGGAGCTCATGAAGGATTTTCTTATTTCTATTTCGAATCATCAACAGCAGCTAGTCAAAATGACACAGCTACGATCTACACTCCGTTAATAGATTTATCTGATGCTGTTGGTGGAAGTGCAGAATTGAGTTTCTGGATGCATGCATATGGAAATAATATGGGTAATCTACATATAGGTGCGTCTAGTACTTTAACCGGAACATATGATAGTTTAGCTACCTTCAGTGGTCAAATTCAAGGAAGTGAAGCCCTAGCATATGCTAATCTTGGTGTTGATTTAAGCGCTTATGTGGGAGACACTGTTTTCTTAAGTTTTACTTACACTAGAAATCCATTAGGAGGATTTACTCAAGATTTAGCGATTGATTTAATTGAAGTTAATACTTGTATAGTACCTCCACCACACGATATGGCAATAGTTGCTGCTGCTGTAGCATCAGGTTGTGATTTGACAGCTACTGAGCCAATTGAGGTTTGGGTTGTAAACAACGGTTTAGTTGCAGAATCATCATTTGATCTTTCTTATGCTGTTAATGGTGGCACACCGGTAGTTGAAAGTATTACTTCTACATTAAATGTAGGTGATACATTAATGCACGTTTTTGCTGCTACTGCTGATATGTCTGCCGATGGTGTTTATAATTTAGATTTTGGTTTAGTTGTTGCTCTTGATAACGACACATCTGATAACTCAATGATGTTTACAGCTGAGAATTATTTAAATCCTGCTGCTCCTACTACTGTAGGTGATAGTATTTGTAATGGAGACACTGCAACTGTTAATGCTACTGGAGTTGATTACATTTATTGGTATGATGCAGCTTCTGGTGGTAACTTAGTAGGTGGTGGTGATGAATTACACGTTTCTCCATCTGCGACTACTTCATATTTTGCTGAAGCAGCTTATATGGAATACTTTATGGATGATTTTGAAGGTTATAACTCCGGTGATTGGATAGCACTGTCAAACCCATCAGGTCCTTGGGTTACATGGCCAAATGGTATTCCTGGTGATTTATATGATGCTCCAGTTACTAATGCACAGGCAAGCACAGGTAGTAATTCACTTCATTTAGATAATGCAGCTTCAAATACCCCTGATCCAGTATTGTTATTCAATCAGACTTGGGATGAAGGTTCATTTGAATTTACAATGGATATGTATGTTGCAACTTCAGGTTACTTCAACTTACAAGGAGATGTTACTCCTGCAACCGTTTGGGCTATGGAGATGACGTTTGATAACTCTGGTAATTTTGATTTAGGAAGTGGAGCCTTAACTGGATCTTATCCTGGTACAGGAGTATGGTTTAATATATCATTACAATGTACTGATTTAAGCACTGGTGTTTGGGAACTACTTATTGATGGCAACTCTCAAGGAACTGTAACATTATTGAGTGGAAGATCTGTTGGTGGAGCTAACTTTTACGCAGCTGCTGGTAACGATTATTATATTGATAATGTTATGTGGTCGTCTCCAATTGGAGGACTTGCTTGTAAATCTGGCACTAGAACAGAAGCGGTAGTTACTGTAAATGATTGTAGTAATATTAATGAACTATCGTTTAAGGATTTAGGTATTTATCCAAATCCAAATAATGGTCAGTTCACCATTATTAATAGTCAAGAAATAACAGAAATAGTTATTACAGATCTTCAAGGAAAAATTGTTTACAATAACAACAATATCAACTTGAACAAAGTAAATGTTGAGTTGGTTGACCTTGAAAGAGGAATGTATATGATTAACATTAAAACTTTAGATGGTATGATTACTAAAACTGTTACTCTACAATAAAACGGTTAATCTCTTATCCATTTTTTTTAAAGGGAGCGTAAAGGCTCCCTTTTTTTTTTTTGTAAATTGTATAAAGCTTGAAAAACAATGAAAAAGCCTCTTATTATTTTCTATACTATTTTAACATCTGTAATTGGATATGGTCAATGCTATTATACTATTGACATGTTTGACTCTTGGGGAGATGGTTGGAATGGTGCTTCAGTTGAGGTTTCTGTGAATGGAGTTTCGTCAAGTTCATTTTCTTTTTCTTCCGGATTTTCAAGTTCTGACTCTATTGAAACCTTGAATGGTGATACTTTATTGTTCTCATTTAATTCTGGAAATTGGGATACAGAAATCGATTTTCAAATTTATGATCCATTGGGAGTCCAAATTTATTCTAGTCAACCCTTTAATAACGACTCTGGAAATGATAGTTTTCTTTTATCAGATACATCTAATGCCAATTGTTTCCCACAATTTGTAAACGTGACTTTTCAATTAGACATGAATAATAACACAACTCTATTTACTACACCAGAAATAAATGGCACATGGAATAATTATTGCGGTGATTGCGACCCTATGACAGATTTAAATGGAGATAACATTTGGGAAAAAACAATTTCTCTTTATACAGGTTATTATGAATTTATATTTTCTACAGATTCCTTAGCTAATGAAGAAACTATTGATCCAAACGGCTCGTGTTCTAATGGAAGCTTTTTTTCGACTAGGAGATTTTTATTTGTGGGAAGTCAAGATATTACCTTGTCAGCAGTATGCTGGGAATCTTGTAACATTTGTAATGGATTTCCTCAACCTCCTACTGGAATTTCTTGTAATACGGGTTCAGCTGGGTTAGTATTTTCAGACGATTGTGAATCACAAGGTGGATGGACAGGTGATATTGGAACTGGAAATGGAATCTGGCAAGTAAATAATGGTTACACAGGGACTAATGGAACAGGTCCATATGGCGCTCACAGTGGAACAAATTATTTTTACTTTGAGTCAAGCACCTGGGGAGGTGGAGGGCTGTCTCAATTTGATACTGCCTCAATTGTAAGTCCTGCAATAGATTTAACTTCTAGTAGTGACGATGCTGAACTTACTTTTTGGACTCACGGAAGAGGTGCTTCAATGGGAATGCTTCATGTGGGAGTTTCTAACCAACCTTCAGGCCCCTTTACAGACGTATATACTCAATTTGGTGAAACCCATACTGGTATTAATGATCCATATACACAGATCGGTATTAGTCTTTCATCATATATTGGTCAAGTTATTTATGTTAGATTCAAGTTCTCTAGAGATCAAAGTTTTAATCAAGCACAGTACAGCGATCTTGCTATTGATCTTATTGAAGTTACATCATGTCAGACTTGTCCAACTCCTTCACTTCTAAGTTCATCTAATATTACCCCTACAAGTGGTCAACTATCCTGGACACCTTCAGGTTCAGAAACACAATGGATGATATATTATAATGGGGATAGTATATTGACAGACTCCATACCCACAACCATTAGTGGATTATCCCCAAACAGTAATTACAATTGTTATATAACAGCTTTGTGCTCAGCTAATGAAAATAGTGTCTCATCATCCGTAACAAGTTTTACAACTGCATGTTCTTATAATGTGGCACCAACATTAGAAAATTTTGATGTAGGTTTTCCTGTCTGCTGGTCTCAGGATGGCAACGACGATTTTGATTGGACTTCAAATTCAGGTCCACCACCTACTTTAGCCAATGGTTTTCCTACTGGTCCGTCAGATGATATCACAGGTGGAGGAAATTACATATATACTGAAGCTTCTGATCCTAGAGACCCTGGAGACATAGCTATTATATACTCCGAATTAATTGATATTACTAGTATTTCAAATCCGGAGATCAATTTTTATTCTCATATGTATGGGGCGGACATGGGGACAATGGATATAGAATTAATTGAAGGAAATAATTCTACAAATATTTTTTCTCTTTCAGGAAATCAAGGAGATCAGTGGGTGCAACATAGTGTTCCTTTCACTGCTATTTCAAATATTATACAATTTAAGATAATCGGAACTAGAGGAAGCGGATGGTCAAGTGATATGGCAATAGATAATTTTAGAGTTCAGCAGACAGTTACAAGTGATTTAGAACTATTATCAGATCTTAGTTCTTCTTCTTGTTCGTTTTCATCACAAGAACAGATTTCAATTAAAATTGTTAATAATGCCCCAGGAGTTCAAAGTAATTTTGATGTCTCTTACTCTGTTAATAACGCTAACCCAATAGTTGAAACATTTACTTCAAATATAAATTTTGAAGATACAATTGTATATAATTTTAATACTCCTGCAGACTTAAGTATGGATGGTCTTTACTACTTTCAGTACGAATGCATTTTAAGCACTGACCAAGTACCATCAAATAATATTTTCAGTAATTCAATTGAAAACTTTGTAAGTCCTCAACCTCCTGCAACAATTAATGACACAATTTGTTATGGTGATTCTTCAATTCTTCAAGCAAGTTCTAATGATGGTTTAATAAATTGGTATACAGATTCATTAGGGTTAAATTCTATTTCTAATACAGCCGTAAATCCTTCCTTAACTACAACTTATTTTGCTCAAGCACAGTCTTCAGAATATTACACAGACGATTTTGAAAATTATCCTACTGGTGCATTAATTGCTCAGTTATCTAATTATTGGACAACTTTGGGTGGAGCTGGAGGTGGACCAGACGATGCATTTATTTCAGGAGCGCAAATGTCCTCTGGGATGAATTCTATCTATTTAAATTATATTAATGATGATGATTTATTTCTTTTATTAAATCAAGACGTAAATGAAGGAGTTGTAGAAATTTTATTTGATGTCAGAGTTGAAACTAGTAGTAATATTAATATTTTGAATTCTACCAACCCTGCTTCTAGTGAAATATTTAATTTAAAATTAAGTTCTGGAGTTTTAGAATTTGATATTGGCCCAACTGTTTTGACTAGTTTTTGCCCTAGTAACAATAGTTGGTTTAAAGTCAAATTAGTTGGTGATTTAAATTCATCTATCTGGAATATTTATATTGATAACTCTTTCGTTTTCGGTTCTTATATTGCTGGAGCTAATCAAGTAGGGTCTGTTAATTTCACTACCAATGCTGGAGATGCATATTACATTGATGATGTAGAATGGTATATTATTTCTGAGAATGATTGTAAAAGTGATTTTTCTCCTTTAACTATATACGTAGAAAACTGCAGCAACTTAAATGAACTTGAGTTAGATGAAATTATCAATATTTATCCCAATCCTTCAAGTGATATTTTTAACTTTTCTTCAGAATCTAATATTGAAAATTTAAAGATTTTTAATAGTCAAGGAAAAGTAATATATTTAAAAAATATTGATGATACTTCAGGAGAAATTAATTTGTCTTACTTTAAAAAAGGGATTTATTTTATTGAGTTCTCCAACTGTAAAAGCTCTAAATTCAAAAAAATTATCTTAAAATAATAAGTTATGAAAAAAAAATATTTGCTAATTATTTCTCTTTTTATTTCCTGTTTTTCATTTAGCCAATGTATTCACACTTTTAATATGTTTGATTCGTGGGGAGATGGATGGAATGGTAATGCTGTTGATATATTGGTCAATGGTAATACTGTAGTTACAGGAGCTACGATTGCTAACGGATCAATTGGAGTTGAAAACTTTTATGCAAATAATGGCGATACTATAGAATTAGCAAATTGGGCAACTGGCCTTTTTACCCTTGAAGTTTCGTGGGATATTACTGATGGAGCTGGTGTAGTTATTGCAAGTGGCGGACACAATATATTGCCTTCAAATACTTATGGTTTTTGTCCAACATGTCCACAGCCTACATCCCTAGGTACAACAAATTTAACAGCTAACTCAGCTACTCTAACCTGGATTTCAGGTGGAGTAGAAACACTTTGGAATATAGAATGGGGAGTTTCTGGCTTTTCTCAAGGATCAGGGACTTTTGATACAACTTCAAATTTTCTAGGTTATCCTATAGGTTCTTTAACTTCTCTTTCAACTTACGATTTTTATATTCAAGGAATTTGTGGTGTAGGCGATACAAGTTCTTGGGCTGGGCCATTTAGTTTTACGACACCCTGTGCAGCAATTAATCCACCTGATTTACAAGATTTTTATGGTGGGTTTCCACCAGATGCATGTTGGAATCAAGCTGATGGTGGGGATCCTTCTACTGGCCCTACTAATTTGGGAGTTAGTTCTTGGTTTGCAGACGGTTTTGGAAATGTAGGATTTACAGGTGCCGTAAAAATTAATTTATATTTTACCGGAACTAATGATTGGGTACTTTCTCCTCAGTATGATTTATCATCTGGTGGGCCATTTCAATTAGAATTTGATTTTGGAGTTTTTAGCTGGAACCAAACAGCACCTGGAACTTTAGGTTCCGATGACAGAGTTGAAGTTTTAATTTCAAGAGACGGTGGTGGATCATGGACTGGACTGACTAATTATAATAATAATTATGTTACTAGTCCTGGAGGCAATCATGAGATTATTACTCTTCCAAATGATACTGGAATTGTTCAATTTGCTTTTTGGGCTACAGAAGGAACAGTAGATGACCCTGAAGATAATGATGTAATGTTTGACAATTTTGAAATTTTACCTATACCTAGTTG
>Ga0206682_10005261_pt1 | contig 10243 bp, 10 predicted proteins | sample M240m12015metaG_FD_155444 | JGI IMG/M metagenome (GOLD analysis project Ga0206682, IMG submission 155444) | Ammonia-oxidizing marine archaeal communities from Monterey Bay, California, United States - M2 40m 12015 | ecosystem: Environmental > Aquatic > Marine > Intertidal zone | place: USA... | reverse complement strand
GCTAAACCATAGGCAGACATTGCGCCGCCAATAGCTGCAGCGGTCGGGTCAACAGTGTTAACGACAGGGTTCTGAGGTGATTGCATTTGTGCGTTGTTGAGAATGCCAGCGTTATACTTGATATACTGATCCATCTCATAATCACGGAACTGCTCGAAGCGGCTTCTTTCGTCTTGGAGCTCAGCAGATTCACGAGCCTGTAGTGCAGCACCTGCACCCGTCATGCGGTCGCCGATTTGACCTTGCATACCGAAGGCGTTGCCGTAAATCGAAGCCAGATTGTTGTTAGCCGAGACTGCATTAGAATAATCTTGGTTTTGCTGTTGAATGCTGCGATCCATCAGTTGCTGCTGAATGTTAGCCCCGACATCAGCCCGACGATCGTTGTAACCACGCAAAGCAATTGCATCAGCAACACCAGCGCGAGAGCTGTTGGCGTTGTTGGTAGCCATAGCAGACTGGTTGATACCAGGCAGCGTCTGCTCTTGCAGTCTGCGCGTGTCATCGCGCATTGCTGCATCTAAAAGAGAACCATAGTTGGCAGGGTTGGTGGCATATGCAGTCGCGTTGGCTAGGGTCTGACCGTTTGCAGCTTGATTATACAAACTAGAAGCATTGTCAGCAAAGCCTCCTGCTGTTCGCATCATGTTACCAGGCTGATCCATGGATTGCTGGGCGGTGTTACCTAAGTAATTAAAGCCCTGCTGTGAATAGGGGTTAAAGCCAGCCAATGTTTGACCTTGGTAGTTGCCTATGTCTCGGACGCGCTGGAGCTCATCCTGCGATCCTTTATACATTGCCTCGACATAAGGTTTAGACAAGTTAAAGCCAGCCATTTGGTTGCGTGAGGCTGCTTCTGCGGCATCTCCTTGCTTCTTTGCCCCATACATGGAGGCGGCTCCACCTACTACGGCTGCTGTAATTGCAAAACTCATTTGCTTTCTCCGATTTTATTTATGAGAGCCTCTATGTGCTCGGTTTGCATTGGAGTGAGCTCGAGATCATCGAAGCTCTTAGCCAGGACCTCACGTTCAATCTCATTAACGTCAAGATTGTCGGTTCGATGTACCGTAATCAGAGTACTGTCCTCATGCGCGTATAAGATACGCTTGGTTCCGGCCAAAGTTATGCCATTGTGAGGGGCCTGTATCCGCTGCTCTCCGTCTTGTTCTGTTATTATCGACAAATCACCCTTGGTAATGAAGTAGGGGTGGTTTCTGGCGTGTATATGACCGACAACAATCGTGCCAGCCGCCATGTCCATCTGTCTTATGTACTGACCATCCGCAAAATCATGCGTAACAGGTACCATCGCAGCCATTGCGTTGTGCCCTAGACGGTCGTCGCTCTCTTCTACTGCCCCCTGGAAGCGCATAAGCGCATCTCGGAAGGCTCCCTGGTCGGCCTTGTGCTTAAGAAATGATCTGTACTCATCGCCGAGGGCTAAAGCCGGTGCCAGGCGGTCTATACGCCGACCCATGCGGTGCCGTTGTAAACCATTAGGCCGGTAGTGCCGTTTCCTAATGGGTCCCAAGGGCTAACGGCGTAACGCACCATACCCTTCAAAGGGTTACTGGGGGCTTGGTCAGCCACTTGGATTGAAGCCTCAGCGGCTTGTCTCGCAAACACCTCAATCCGCTGCAGCTCGTCTTGTATATAACGCCGAGCATCGTCTTCGCTGAGGACTGGGTATTGCCCACGAGTGTAGTTATTGACGATCAAGTCTTGCTTTTCATTGATAGCCATATGTTACTACCTCCGTCCGGTGGCGGTGACTTCTAAATCAAAGCCGCTGAACTCAAAGTCTTTCTGATCGGAGACTGTAATCTTGTAACTCAGGTATCGACCGGCAGCTCTGGTGTCGATCTTGTAGTCAAGGTTCAGATCGAAGGTGACTGCGTTGTCGTAGTTGGGTGTTCCGTTAGGCACATCCGCAGCCCCGAACTGGAACGACAGAGTAGTGTCGTCAGTGTTCTTTGTCATAGCCTGAGGGTAGATGCGGCTAATGTTCTTATAGCCTCTCAGCTCGTTCTGAGCCTCATCTAGGTCAATGCCTACACGCTCTAAGATGGCAGGTTTGTTAGCCTCGGTGTCATAGCTAAACGACACCTGACCATCATCAGACAAATCCATTACATAAAGCTTATTACTTGTAATACCGTTGGCAGAGCTGCTTGGGCCTACAAACACAGAGTGACGAGCAAAGCTGTCTTCTTGGTCGTAGTATGAGCCGCCTACAGTGTTGTAAGTTAGGCCGGAAGCCGTGCCGTAGGTTTCAACTGTGTTGACGTTAGCCAAGCTTGCTGCAGCCACATCAGGCAAATCGGCAAACGACCAGGTATTATTCTTATAATTATACACGGCAGCTCGGTTGCACCGATCCGTATTAGGAAAGCCGACAAGCTCGTCGCCCGACACATAGCAGAAGTAAATCAAGTTTAGCTCTGAGCTGTGGTGTACGAAGCACCTGTCAGCTTTAGAGGCGTTGAGGCCTTGGTAGATGAACTGTTTAACACGCTCGTCACATATAGACTGCTTAGATGTAGCGTCATGAACGTAGATGTCTCGGGGGCCAAAAACGAAATGCTTTCCGTCAACTTCTGTGTAGCAATTCTGGTTAATCATACCGCAGTCAGTGTAGAGCTTGCGGAAGTTGTACAAGAAGGTGCCGCCGGTGAACTCCATCAGCCAAACTTGCGTGGAGCTGTAGATTATGAAGTTGGAACCGAGAGTGCCGCCATCAACAATAGGTGTATCCATTTGCACTAGGTCGTTAAAACCTGCTGAGGCGGTGGTGTCGCTTTCGTCCCATGTAGTCGGGACAGTGTTCGACAATGTAATGTCAGAAAAACGCACTCGCGTAGGATACGAGGTTGCACCCTCTGTCGTGTTCAAGGCAATCAGAACGTCACCAAACGACCGCAGCGATACACAGCGATAGTTACTAGGCCAGTTGTTTAATGCTGCAAAGTTAGTGCCACCTGGGCCTCGGAAGCTGGGTACTTTGTCAGGACGATTGACGTAGGCCACATTCGCCAACTGGGTAGACGTAAAGGGGCGGGGGTCTACATTCGAGGATATGGTACCAGAACGATCATTCATACTGCCTGTGACGTACTCGTGCAGTTGGTAGTCATCAGAGGCGACAACGACAGTGTCAAAGCCTGTAGACGGAACGATACCAAAGCAGAAGCGAGGTGTGAATGTCAGGTTAGGAAGCATGGTCCGAAAGATCGGAGACCGGCGAGCCTTGCCCTCATCGAAGCGGATGTTAACCGACCGCGAGAAGGCATTCAAAGGAAGGTTGTATGGGCTTACATCTGTTACCGTTCCGGCACTGCCAAGGTCGCGGATGGGTAATATAGCCATGGGTGATTAACCTTCTATTAGCTTATCTTTCAGGGTCTGAGGTGGAAACTGGTCAGCCAGTACCTTTAGATTGTCTTGGTTCGCCTTCACCACTTCATTGCGAAAGCTTTCTATCGCGGCTGTTGATTGATGTGATTGCTTGCCGTTCTCAATCATAAGAACAGGCAGCATTGCCATCGAGCACCCCCACTCGGCTATCTCTTCGCCTGTCTGGGGATGTGTGCCGCGTACCTCGATAAACCATCCGCACTTGTGTTGGCGACATGGCTTAAACTTATCTAGTGGGCAGTTGCTCTCTACTTCTAATCTCATGACTAATTAGCTCTTAGTCGCGACAATCACATCGATGTACTGAACATCCATTGCAATCGGGTCGAGGGTTAAACTGCCGGAGAAGCCGTGATTGTGAGATGCGCCGCCACCTCGAGAGCCTGTGTTATCACTTCCGATTACACGGTCATCAGACGAGCCAGGGTTATACGCTACACCAGTATCTGAAGGGTCACGCAGGGTGATTGAGTGGGTGTGAGGGGGTATCTGGGCAATCGTAAGCGTATGACCCGCTACAGTACCTGTCATGGATCCGGTGATGGTACGAGAGCTTGCCAGGGCGGTGGTAAACGACTGAGAACCGCCGGACGTTAAGGTTGCTGTATTGGTTACCCGCAGAGCCTTATTGTTGTCTGCTGTGTCTTGGATCCAGCCTGTAGGGGCTGTAGGGTTGCGAAACAACATCTTGGTGCCCGAGGGTGCCGGTAGTGAACTGTCGCCCTCTAGGGTGGTGAGGCGAGCGTCAAGACCGTTGAGTACTTCATCAGTAACGGTCATGGCTGCATTGATGTTAGGGAACGTGCTCTGCAGTACTGCCTTAATCAGTCGGATGTGGTCGTCTGCCTGGGCGAGGCCATCAGTAGACGTTGGGTTCGAACTGTTGAGGTCTGAGATAATGGTGGCGTTCTCTAGTGCCATGATAAGTGCTCCATATGTAGAATCTTGGGCTCTCACGAAAGAGGTCTAACAACAACAACAACGACAAACCCTTTAGCGGCCTTTTGAAACCGACCTAATAAAAGACCCACGGGGGCCTCTTTTGGTCAATAGGGGACCCATGAAGAGCTAAGCTGTTGATATCGTTAGGTGTGATAGTTATCGGATGTTGTATCCGTTGACATTTTAGATGACCGACGATTGACGATCTGACAATTGATGGGACAAGGCTATTTCTTTGCAGTACAAATCGGGGCTTACCCCATAAGTACCACCTAAGTACCACCAGAGTATCCCCACCTAAGTAGTCCTGAGAAGCCATTAGAAGCTACCTGAGAGCCACCTGAGTAGACCTGAGCCTTGCCACATAAGAAGACGACAGCACATCCTGAGCAGCGTCATATGCCTGGTCCGAAGTCCATATCATATGCCTGGTCGGCAGTCCCTCATAAGACTACAAGGGGAAACTCTCCTTAGGGTGGACATAAGTCGTTACGACTTCGGTCTCTCTTTGTTCCCGTTGTAACTATAGGCATGTTGCCTATATAAGTAGAAGTGCAGGGGCTTGTCAGCGCAGTCCAGCGGCCTGTCATTAGGGAAGCATCAGTGGATACCGTCTTGCCCCTGCACACTCTCTTATATGTCTACAATCTCACAGCTATCACCAGAGCAAGCTAGCGTCTGTGATCCTGCAGTATTGTCTTCGCCTTGCTCATATGTAGCCAGCTCAGCCCAGGCAATCTCTTTAGGCATCTGCCGCTCTACTTGGTTCCATACCTTCTTCTCGACATCCTGATAGGGTGCCTGTCTATAGCTATGATCTGAGTGTGGCAGGAATGAGATGCCGGACAGTAAATCGAAGTTGTCGTACACCCAAGCACCTACATGCATCCACTCATCGTCTCGCACTGAGATGGTGACGCTGGGCTTATGCTCACACCAATGCAGCGCATATGTCTTCCACAGCTCGAGCTGCTCAAGGGCAGACATGTCGTTGCGAGTGACTGCAGCCTCGGGGCTCTTGACTGGGAATGAGAAGACAGTCGTGTTGTCAGGCTTCATGAAGCAGGGCTCGTTGGGTACGCCCTGATCTATCATGAACTGCGTGAGAGGATCTTTGTTATCGCCCCGAACAGTGCGTACATACTGACCACTATGACGAGCATGAATGCCAGAAGCACTATCCACAAGCTGCGAGACAGTGCCACTAGGCTTGACGCAAGTGATGGCCGCAGATGGACTAACTCCAAGCTGCTCCGCATAATGGCTGTTCGTTGATACAGCGAGATCACGGAGCCGGTTAAGAAGTTTTTCAGTCGGTTTACTGGTGATTTCATTGTCCATAATTCCTGTTAATGACACACCCAACAGACGCTCTTCCTCGGTGTTCTTCGACCAGATGGGGCGTAGGTATGGCATGTTCGTGTAGGTTGATTGGATCGTGCCAAGCATGGTCGCTAAGCGCACCTTCTTCTTCAGTGATGCCTCGGTGTCCGTAGCTCGGACAACGACCTCAGTGAGGTTGCAGAACTGATTAGGGCGCAGGATAATCTCGCTGCACGGGTTAGTGCCGAACTCATGCTCAGGGTCACGACGACCGTGTGAGGCGACATGCTCTTGAGCTGCGATGCGTGAGAAGATGCCACGCTCTCCGCTCTTGCTCTCGACAAGGCTCTGCCATTCCTTCAGGAAGGCATCCATATCGGGCTTCTGGGTGTAGGCGACAGAGTTGTTAGCCAACGCCATCTCAGGACGATCAGTCCACCAGTTGCCGCTCTTGGCTGTACGCATCTTGTCGTCTTGCAGGTTGCTGAGGCTGATCATTGCTGACCGGCGTACACCACCGACGACAACCACCTCACCTACCTTGCACATGATCGAGTGACACTCGAAGGCGTTGAGGTTGCGACCGACTGCGCCTTGGAACTTCTCGATTGTGTAGCGAAAGAGCTGGTCGAGAGGTTCGGGGCCCGAGGCGCGGCCTCCAAAGGTCTTCAGTCGGGCACCGGCCTGGCGTACCTTGCTCACATCCCACTTAGGAATGTCGCCGGTATACAACGAGCTGATGAGCTTGCGGTAGGCCTTGGCCCAGCCCTCTTTGCTGTCCTGCACGACGATTGTGTCGTCACTGTCAGCCAGGCTGGCTGGCACACAAGGCAGCTTGTTGACGTACTCTCGTTCCACCGAGAAGCCGACACCAGTGCCGCACAGCAGGATAAACATAGCCTCGTCGAATGCACGAGGGTGATCGACCGCCAGGTAAGAACAGTTATAGATGCATGTGTTGTCTCGGCGTGAGGCTTCACCGGCAGTCATGATGGCTCGCATCGATGGCATCACCTCAAGGTTGAGGATTGCATCGCGCAGCTCCGACAGTTCCTTGGAGGTTACACCCGCAACAGGGCGGCAGATGTTCTCGATGAAACGCTCAACAGTCTCACCCCAGTTCTCTCGGCGACCCTCTTCCGGCATCCAACGTGCGTATCGGGAGTAGGCTATAAAGTTCTGATAGTCAGTGGGCAGCTCTCGGATGCTGTTGTTCATTCTGTTATGTCCTTGCCTTGGAGTTGGTTGATACGCATCTCGATGTAGCGAGCTGCTTTGTTTAGGTCGGCAATCTCTGCCTCTCGTGTCGTCTTGTAGCTGCCTTGCTTGTAGCCAGCTCTCATGACGTACTTGATGATGTTGCCTCTCCAGAAATCCAAGCCGTTCTGCATGATCATCTCGACCGGCTCGATAGCCCACCTTGCGTAGTGAGTAGGCTCATTGATTTCGTCTGGCTTAGGCTTTGACTGTTTAGACATGCGCTTCATCGTGGCTTCGTAGCTTTCACGGCGGCTAACTTGCTTGGCGGTCATGTTCTGGCTCCCATAGTTTTAATGTTCCTTCGGAAGCATCCCATTCAGACCAACGTAAGATCCGTGCTAACCGAGCCTGGCTCTTGGCATCCGTCTCCGTCATTCCTGCTTTCTGGTAGGCGTGGATGACGATGCCCCAATCTGGGCGTGACCCAAGGATGGTCTCAGCCTTCTTAGGGCCTACACCTGGAATGCCTTTGTAACCGTCTGTCGTGTCACCGGTCAGAACCTGCGTGTAGAAGTTACGCTGAGCATCCTCGAAAGAAATCGTCAGCATCTCGTCAGCCATCGGTCGATACAAGCGGCCTGGGATTGTCTTCATGTCTTTGTCGTCAGACACGATGATTGTGTTGGCTCCCGGGCTGGTCGCCATGATGCCCATGCAGTCATCAGCCTCGAGCCTCGGCTTCCAGTAATGTTTGTAAGTAGACTTAGCCCAGTCGATGAGAGCCTTGTGGCCTACCGGCTTGCGGGTCTTCTTACGATTGCTTTTGTATGACGGGTCAACATCTCGTCGGAAGTTTTCACGGTCGCTAAAGCACAGGATCTGTTCCTTTGTCTCTAGGCGGTCGTGGATTTGGCTAAGCTTGTCTGTAAAGATTTGCTTGGCTTCGGTTAGGTCAGTAGCCAGCGACCAAACATCATCACCCCAATCAATCTCATCCTCAGCAGCCGCAGCGGCCTGGTATAAGAATAAATCAGCATCAATCAGTAGGGTCAGCTTCTGGGGTTGGGAAGTCGATTCCGAGCTCATTACTCATCCTTTCTAATGTGAACTGCAGCTCCTGCATGAACGCCATGCCCATCTCGGTGATGAGCCATTCGTTGCCCCAGGTGTCTTCTGCAATCTTTGTGGTAATCAGGTCTTCGCTGGCACACATCGCAACGTAGTTGGCGTGAGCTCTGGCAAAGTCTGATTTCGTGGTGTAGGGAGAACGCCAAGTGTTATGGAGAACCGTGTAGACCGAGGCCATCATCGGGAGCTGTAGAAAAAGCTCCTCATTAGTGGCTGTCAGCCCAGGTTGTTCCCCAGGAGTACTCTGCGTCGATTGGGATTGATAAGTTGAACGCTCTTCCAGCTTCTTGCGCCATTCGTCCAGCGATAGTACCGACATGATCTTCAATTCCTTGTAAACAAGCGATCTGGATCTCGTCGTGTACCCAAGCTACCGTATAAGTCCTGTCATCCAGTCCTTCGTCCCTCAACGCAGTATCAACTAAGCAAATCCATTTCTTCGAGATGCACCCCGCCGCAGACTGCAGCAGAGTATTAAGTGCGCTGTGAGCCGATCGGATTGGAACCCGACGACCATCAAGGCTTCGTAAGTAACCTCGATCAGCGGCTGTTTGTATTCCACGCTTCAATGAGACAAAGGCTGGCATTCCCGCAAAGAAACGATCCTGCAGTTGTTTGCCTTCCTTAAAACCAGCTCCAAGGATTTCTCCAAGGCGAGCCGGTCCAGCTCCATAGCAAAGCGCATAGATCATGGTCTTTGCTTGGTCTCTTGTTTCGAGACCTGCAGCTTTCTGATTGAAAGTGTGAATGTCGCCTTCAAGTATCTGCTTTGCATAGGCTCCACCATCATTGAGGTAGTGAGCGAGCATCCGCAGCTCGATGCCGGACAAATCCGATCCCACAAGGCTAAAGCCTGGGGGAACAGTGAACAGCTCTCGACATGTTTTGCCGAAAGGCTGAGTAGCCCGTGGCACCTGTCCTAAGTTAGGGAACCGGTGCGCGGCGCGTCCCGACACAGTGCCACTAGGCACAATCTGGTGTCGTAAGCGTCCATCAGTGTTGACGAGTTTCATCCAGGCATTGCGCCCTTCTGCGAGCTGGCCCAGGCGTTTCTGTAGTAGAAACATCCGCGACAGCTTCTGTGCTTCTGGGTAGTTAAGACCGCCTAAGACATTCTCATCGATCTGAGCGTGTCCATTGCCGGTCAACAGCTTTGGCTTCCAATCGTACTTGTGCTTAAGGCACCTTTCGATGTGGCGGCGGCTGTTGTAGTTAAACTCAACTACTGTAACCTTTTCAGTAGGGACACCCTTCTCGTATCCGTACTTGCTGTTGTTTGCCTTTGGGATAAACGGAGTGCGTATCTCCCACGGCTCGAACAGGTCGTGCAGCTCGGCTTCAATCTTTGAACGCTCAGCAGCTAACTCAGCATACAACTCGGATGCTTTGTCGCGATTAAATGTCCATCCATTGTTGCCTATTCTAAAGCACAGCTCAGCAGCTTGATGCTCCAGGTCGATGCTTTCCTGTGACCAGTTATCGGTGTCTAGCTGCTCGAGTAGGCGATGGTTCAAGGCGACATCCTGGCGGCAGTACTTCTGCATATCGGGTGACCAGGCTTTCCAGTCACCACCGTCGAAGTCGTCTTTGTGATCGCCGAGGCGTATGCCCCAGGCTTTTAAAGAGTGGGAACCATAGAGCCGCTTAGGCATCTCATCTGGATTGCGCCAGTTGCGCTCCCAATCTTCATTCTTTAGATCGCCGTGTAAAAGGTGAGATAACACGAGCGTGTCGGTTACCTTAGCCTTCGGGTTGAAGTCTCGGTAAACCTTCTTGATTGCTGGGATATCAAACCCGATTATGTTGTGACCAATGATTTCGTCAGCAGCCTCGAGCTCAGCGATACCACGCTCAATCTCTTTAGGGCCATAGCCCCACTGCTCACCGGTGTCGGCGTTTAATAGTTCGATGCAATGGAGCTTTGTTAGCTGAGGTAATAAACCATCAGTCTCAACGTCAAAGACTAAGCGCAGCACGACCGACCGCTCCAGTCTCAGACAATAAGGTAATTAGTAATAAGATTGCGGCAATCGCGTTCAACACCAATAGTGAACGATCGTGCCATAACCAGCCGACTACAAACCAGGCGATCGTGCCATTGAGGGTAAACAGAATGTCGAGGCCTGGCATAAACTCAGAGGCGCGTAAAACTAATCCACCGAGCAGCATAAAGGTGCCAGCCCATTTGATATACCAATCAAGTGTGTGCGTTGGGGTAATCTTTCTTTTCATG
>Ga0206682_10005259_pt1 | contig 10244 bp, 8 predicted proteins | sample M240m12015metaG_FD_155444 | JGI IMG/M metagenome (GOLD analysis project Ga0206682, IMG submission 155444) | Ammonia-oxidizing marine archaeal communities from Monterey Bay, California, United States - M2 40m 12015 | ecosystem: Environmental > Aquatic > Marine > Intertidal zone | place: USA... | reverse complement strand
TTTTTGACAGTTAATGGAGTTACATACTATATTTTTATAAATGGAAATGGTACTGAAACTGGTCAATTTGTAGCATCTTTCTTTTGCCAGTCCTGTGATTTAAACATATCAACTACCATAAACTCTGAGACTTGTGAGGGCGAGAATGATGGGGAGATTTTTATTGACTTATTAGGAACAAGTTTATACAATATTGACACTAATGGGACAACTATTTTTAGCGCTATTGCTGCAAATAATTTCACCATAAGTAGTTTAAAAGATGGCAATTACAATCTAAGTATTTATGATTTAAATATTTTAAACTGTGATACTAATTTTTCTATTACTATCAACCCTGGAAGTAGTACTTACAATGTAAATTTAGATACTGTTATTTGCAATGGTTCATCCGTTTTAATTAACAACAACACCTACAACGGTAGTAATCCAAACGGATTGGAGGTTCTTAACTCCATTAATGGATGCGATTCTACAGTTAACATTACCATTACCGAATTGCCCGATATTTCCTACAATTTGGATACTTTAATTTGTGGTAATGACTCCTTGATATACAACTCTCAAATTTATAATATATCTAACCCTAGCGGTCAACATATTTTCACTGCACAAAATGGTTGTGACTCTTCTGTTAATGTAAATTTAAATTTCTTACCAATTCCCAATATTTCCAGTAATTTCAACGATACCACTGTCTGCGAAGACGATACTATTTTAGTTTATGGTATTGGTGCAGACTACTATTTGTGGAACAATAATATTCAAGACAGTATACCATTTATTTCCCCAGTAGCAGGACAATATTTCGTTTCGGGAACTGACTCTAATAATTGTACAGGAATTTTTAGTTTTCTACTTGATACTGAATTTTGTCCAAGAGAGCCTTTTTCTATTCATATTCCCAATGTATTAACTCCTAATCAAGATGGTTTAAACGATATTTTTATGGTCTCTGGCACCTCCTATGAATTTATATCCATGCGAATTTTCAATAGATGGGGACAGGAAATTTTTAGTGACTTTTCCGGAAGAGGTTGGGATGGAAGGCTTCCTTCTGGTCTTAAAGCAAAAACAGGTAGCTATAATTTTATTCTAGAAATTCAACCTTTAACTAGGCCTGTATCTAATGCGGCTATTTACAAAGGAAATATTGAACTATTTAATAATTGATTTCAAATTTTAACTTCTAAAACATCTTCAAACCTAGTAGTGTAGCAAGGCGATAACTTCTCCTGTTTTAATCGCCATTTCCTATCAAAACCTTGGACAGCCAATCTAATCTTATTTCTACCCATTTTTCGGTTTATATCGTCCATGGCATTCATTATATCCTTGGTTTTAAAAATATCCTTGGTATCAAACAAACTCAACTGTCTAGATTCCTCAGAAACAATATCTCCAACAATAACCCCTGCTTTTTTATAATTAAATCCATCTTTATAAATTCTTTTCAGTACCGATAGAGCCTGACTAGTAATTTCCATACTATCGTTAGTAGGAACATCTAAAACAACTTTTTGACAAGGGCTGTATTGGCTATTTAATTCCTTAAAAGGATTGGTTTTAACAAATACTAATATGGAAGAAGTAAGACTTTTTTCTTTTCTTAACTTCATTGCGCATGTGGATGCGTAGGAGGCTACCGCTTCTTCTAATTCGTGAAGTGTCTTTACGTCCATTCCAAATGACCTTGAAGTGCAGATATTTTTTTTTCTTTGGGTTTCATATTCTAAAGCAAGGCAAGGAATTCCCTTTAGCTCTTTAATCATTCTAAGACCATTTACTGTCATGTTGTTTCTAATCCAAGATTCACTTGCATTTACTAGGTCATAAGCAGTTTGAAATCCTCTTTGGGATAAAAACTTGGAATATTTTCTTCCTACTCCCCAAAGTTCGTCTACCGCAACATGCTTAAGAATACGAGTTATCGTAGCTGGTTCTTTCATTAGAAAAACACCATCTTTCTTATACTTTTTAGCCATTCGATTAGCTACCTTCGATAAAGTCTTAGTAGGTGCGATCCCTATAGAAACAGGAATTCCCGTCCACTGCCCTACTTTTTTTCTTAAGTCAATAGAAAATTTATTTAATTTTTTTACTCCCTTTAAATCTAAAAAAGCTTCGTCTATAGAATATATTTCGATTGCTGGAGATTCTTGAGAAAGTATTTGCATTACTCTATTAGACAAGTCCCCGTACAAAGCAAAATTAGAAGAAAACACATGGATATTGTGGTAGTCAAAAATAGGCTTCATTTTAAAAGCTGGGGCTCCCATTTTTATACCCAAAGCCTTGGCTTCGTTACTTCTAGCAATAACACATCCATCGTTGTTAGATAAAACTACTATAGGTTTATTTTCTAATTTCGGCTGAAAGACACGCTCACAAGAAGCATAAAAATTATTACAATCTACTAAAGCTATCATACTTTATGTATAATGTGTGTTACTACTCCCCAAACTTTAAAATCTATTTCTTCGGTAATTTCAATAGGCTTGAAATTTTCATTTTCTGGATTCAGGTACAGCGAGTCTCCCTTTTTATGAATCCTCTTAACAGTAAATTCTCCGTCAAGCACTGCCAAAACTATGGTTTTGTTCTTTGGTTCTAGAGCTCGATCTACCACCATTACATCACCACTAAAAATACCTGCATTTTGCATAGAATCGCCTGTAACCTTAACACAAAAAGTAGCAGAAGGATGCTGGACTAAATACTCTTGTAAATTCAAATCTAGATCCATGAAATCTTCAGCTGGAGAAGGGAAACCAGCAGGAACATTAGATTCATAAAAAGGAATGTCTAAAACTTTTCCTTCTATTGAATAGAAACTCAATTCTTTACTAGCATGTATGCGTTTTAATTTTCTCAAAAAAAAGTGCTTTATTAAATGGGAAGTAAATTTCTTTTTTTATTCTGAAAAAAATGAATTAATTCATCTAATTTTTTTCACAATTAAGATTCTTTTTCTTTTCGGCTAGTCATTATTAGCTTCATCAATGAACTCAATGTTTGCTTGAATTTCAGGTATCTCTCTTATTTGAATTTCTTTTTTTATTTGAGTGGACTTTTCTTGCAAATCCTTGGTTAGTATTTGCTTATTCCTTTTTTCCATAGGCGGATTTAATCTTTCCGCTTTTTCAAAATCAATAACACTTTCCAACATTTCTCTAGGCAATTGAGCTCCTGCTTTTTGCAGAGTTTGTAAAAACTCCTCGGCAAAAAATTGATCTATCTGAATTCTTCTTTTAGTGGTATGGGCAAATTTTCCTATAACTCTACAGACATTGTCTCGTTCTTCAGGACTTAATTTATCTACAAATTCGTACTCTTCTATTTTCTTCAAACTTAAAATAATAGGCTCTAAAGAATCTTTAGTTATTATAAATACATTATAATCACCAATATTGTAATTGAATTGTTTAATGACATGTAGGGTATTGGATGGAATTACAAGAAATAGATCCTTTTTTACATCTTGATGCTTGGCATATTTCTTTAAACTTTCTGTTTGTAATTTTATATACTTTGGGAAATTATTTAAATCGTCATTGGCAGGACTTTTTGCATCAAAAACGATAAGTTGATCCATTATTTCAATGGCATTATCTGGCTTATTTCTTGGATGAGGGAAATCTTCTTGACTTATGTATTTAATAACATGGTTATTACATATTAATTGTAAATGGTTCTCAACATCTTTTTCGTGTTCTCTCCAAGTTTGTTTTTGGTTTTCTAGTTCTTGCTGTGCTTCTTTTACCCTATCGTCATTGATTCTTTGTTTTTCATTTTCAAGACTTTCTTGTAAAGTATTAGTAGATTCAATAGATTTTCTAAGCGTTATATTCCTGTTTTCTTCTTCTTGAAGAAGTATAGTATTAGCATTTTTGAGGTTATTCCTTTCGATTTCAATTAGCTTTAGCCTCTCTTGTATTTGAGTTTTTTCTGTCTTAAGCTGTTCCAAAGAATTGATTTTGGTATTGGCAATTTCAATATTTTTTTGATGGTTGTTTATCTCCACTTCTTTTGCAACCAGCTTTTGTTCTAACTCTGAGGTTTTATTTCGCTCAGTTTCAAGAGAATCTTCAAGAGAACTAGTGTCGTCACTTTTTTTGGTTCTAAAAAAAACAAAGGCTGCTAAAAGTAAAATAAGTATTGGTACAATAATATCCATAAATAATATTTAGAACTAATTTAATTATTTATGAATATATAAAAGAAGAACATAAAATATTTAAGTTCTAATTAACAGAATAAATAAATATGGAATTAGTACATTGGAAAAAAAATTATGGCTAAAAATAAAAAACCGATCCTAAACGAACTCTTCGAGACAAGAAATAGCCATTCAGAAGAAGCAGAAGAAATAAAAAAAGAAGATTTTATAAAAACAATAAAAAGCAGAAGAAGTGTAAGGAACTACAACGACGAACCTGTTTTAGAACAAGATATGAAAGCTTGTTTAGAATTGGCATTATTGGCTCCCAATTCATCCAATTTACAACCATGGGAGTTTTACTGGGTTAGATCACCAGAAAAAAAACAAAAATTGGTTTCCTATTGCTTGGGGCAACCAGCGGCAGCAACAGCGCAGGAATTGGTAGTAGCTGTCGCAAGACCAGATTACTGGAAAGTCAATCAGAAAAGAATGTTAGAATTAATAGCAGAAATGGGTGAGAAAGCACCCAAATCAGTCAAAAAATATTATGGAAGGATAGTTCCACTGGCTTACCAACAAGGGCTATTTTCAATAAGAGGATATTTAAAAAAAATAGCCATGGAATTTCGTGGAATAAAAAAACCAACACCTAGAGAACCCTACAATAAAAAAGGAATGTCAGTCTGGGCGCATAAATCAACTGCATTAGCCTGTGAAAATTTGATGCTGTCGTTAAGAGCTTATGGATATGATAGTTGTCCAATGGAAGGAATCGATTCCAAGAGAATTAAGCAACTACTAAATTTAAAAAGCCCTGCAGAAATTTCAATGGTGGTTAGCGCAGGTAAAAGGGCAAAAAATGGTGTTTATGGAAAGCAAGTAAGATTTAAAAGCAGCTACTTTATTCATGAAGTTTAAAATAAATAAATCCATAATATTAGTAACCTATATTTTTGTTAGCTCTTCACTTTTTTCACAAAATAATTCATTAAAAAGAGAGATAATAACAAAAGTTATTGACTCTATAGAAGCACACAACCAATTAGAGTTTGAAATGTTTCGAAGTGAAAGAAACGAAAAAAATGAATTTATAGATGGCAAATTTTACGCCAAGATGAACAGCAAACCGTTGAGAATTTATATAAAAAATGAAAAGCCAAAAAAAGGGGCTGAAATATTATATGCAGAAGGAGAAAATGACAATAAAATATTAATAAATCCAAATACTTTTCCTTATGTAAGTATGTCACTCAGTTCAGAGAGCAATCTTCTATTAGCTGGCGGGCATCACTATATAAAACAGGCAGGTTTTAGTCAAATGTCTAAGACGTTTATACTTTACAAAGAAAAGTATGGAGATGATTTTTTAGAAATGATTCATTATGAAGGTATATTTAAATGGAATGACAAAAAGTGTTATAAAATAAGAATAGAGTATGAGGATTACCAACCAATAAATTATTACGCAAAAAAAGGGGAAACATTATATGAAATATGCGAAAATAAATTAATCAATATTGCAAAAATCAAAGAACTTAATCCTGAAACTAATATCAACGAAAGTCTTTTCGAAAATCAAAAAATCACAATAACCAATCATTATTCTAGAACGTCTATATTATATATTGATTTAGAAAACTATTTCCCAATTTATCAAATAATATACGATGAAAATGGTCTTTACGAAAAATATATTTATACAAAATTAGTCATAAACAAATTAATTAAAAATGAGGAATTCAACAGAGATTATAAAGACTATAATTTTTAATGAAAAATAAAAAAAACAGAATTATAAAATTTATATTCGCGTATGCAAATTCAAATTCTAAAGTCTAAAATACATCGAGTAAAAGTTACAGGTGCTGATTTAAACTATATAGGTAGTATTACTATTGACAGAAATCTCATGGAAGCATCCAATATAATTGCTGGCGAAAAAGTACAAGTAGTTAATCTTAATAATGGAGAACGTATCGAGACTTATGTAATTCCAGGTAAAAAAGCAAGTGGTGAAATTACACTAAATGGACCTGCAGCAAGAAAAGTAGCTAAAGGAGACATTGTAATAATAATATCATATGCCACTATGGATTTTGAAGAAGCTAAAAGATTTGAACCATCGGTAATTTTTCCAAATGAAACCGATAATTCATTAACCTAACGAACACCGAAAAACTACGTATTTTCAAGAAAAAATAAATACAATTAAAATCTATCTTAATTTAATTATATGAAAAGAAGAGATTTCGTAAAATTAAGTAGTTTAGGTACCACAGCTATTATTCTAGATGGATGTAAGACTAAAGACAGCTCAGAGAAAAAACAAATAGTCTATCCAGTTGCTGCAGAAAATATAAAAGTCATTTCAACATGGAATTCTGGTCTAGAAGCAAATAATGTTGCTTTTAGAATATTGGAAAACAATGGATTGGCACTAGATGCGATTGAAAAAGGGCTAAATATTGCAGAATCAGATTTAGAAAATATGAGTGTTGGAATTGGAGGATTGCCAGATGCTAATGGAGAGGTAACATTAGATGCTTGTATCATGGACCATGAATTTAATTGTGGATCTGTTAGCTACTTAAAAAATATCGAAAATCCAATTTCAGTAGCTAGAAAAGTAATGGAAGACACTCGGCATGTTATGCTTAGTGGTAAAGGTGCCTATGATTTTGCAATACAGAAAAAATTTAAACACAAAGAATTACTTACAGAAAGCTCTAAACTAAAGTGGGAAGAATGGAAGCAAGAAAATAAAAATGTTCTTCCTGCAATTAATCATGAAAATCACGATACTATCGCTATGATAGCTTTGGATGGAAAAGGAAATTTATCTACTGGATGTACTACTAGTGGATGGGCGTATAAATTAGCGGGGAGAGTTGGTGATTCCCCAATTATTGGCGCTGGTGTTTATTCTGATAATGAAGTAGGTGCAGCATGTGCAACTGGGCTCGGAGAAGCAATAATTAAAATTTGTGGAAGTCATGCTATTGTAGAATTAATGAGAAATGGATCAAGTCCACAAGAAGCTTGCAGAATTGCTATTGAAAGAATCAAAAAATCAAATAAAGATTTAAAAGACTTACAAGTTGGATTTATTGCAATGAATAAAAAGGGAGAAATTGGATCATATAGCTTATATTCAGGTTTTAATTATGCCTATCAAGATGCGCAAGAATCTAAACTTATTGACAGCAAATACGATCTTGAATGGGAAGAATAAATGGTATTTAATTGCTTCTATTTTATTTTTACTAGGTTGCCAACCATCCTCTAATAAAAATCCATTTAATCCCAAAACATCTGTTATTCCGATACCTACTCTTCTGGAGAAGAAAGAGGAATTCTTTGAAGCAAAGTTTTTAAACACTAAAGATGATTTTAAGATTAAAGAATTTGAATTGTTTAAAAAGCAACTTAAGAACTACTTCCCTAAAAAGACAATTTTCTCAAAATCAACAAGTTCTAAGAATTTCGAAATTAAAATTGATGAAACTATTGATGAAGATGGTTCCTTTTATGAATTATCAATTGGACAAGAATTTATAGTAGTTAAAGGTGGGAAAAAAGGAGTTTTTTATGGTTTACAGACTCTGTTTCAGTTAATTGTCTTGAATTACGATAGTATTTCAAATTCTATTAGACTGCCCTGTCTAGAAATAAAAGACCAAAACTCGTTTGAGCACAGAGGATTTCTTATGGACTGTTGTAGGCATTTCTTCTCGGTTAAAACAATAAAAAAATACATAGACTTATTAGCTATCTATAAAATGAATGTTCTACATTGGCACTTAACAGAAGACCAAGGTTGGAGAATAGAAATTGATAAATATCCAAAATTAAATACTGTTGGATCTTGGAGAGAAGATTCAACTGGAAAATATGGCGGATTTTACACCAAAAAAGAAATTAGAGAAATTGTAAAATACGCCAAAGAAAGATATATAGAAGTAATTCCAGAAATAGAACTTCCTGGACATTCTCAAGCTGCAATAGCTTCCTATCCATTCTTGTCTTGTGAATCTAAACAAATCCAAGTGGCTAATTCTTGGGGAGTTTTTAAAGATATTTATTGTGCTGGCAACGATTCAGTTTTTATATTTCTCGAAGATATTTTTCAAGAAATAACTGAGCTATTTCCTAGTAACAGAATTCATATAGGTGGAGATGAAGCTCCAAAATTTAGATGGGAAAATTGTGAAAAATGTCAGAAAAGAATGGCCCAAGAAAATCTTAAAGATGAACACGAGCTACAAAGTTATTTTATAGAAAGAATTGCCAAAGACTTAGAAAAAAAGAATAAAAGTATTATTGGTTGGGACGAAATAATTGAAAGTAAAATTAATAGTGATGTAACTATCCAATCCTGGAGAGGATTTTCTGGCGGTATCCAAGCAGTAAAAGAAGGGAAGAAAACCATTATGTCTCCAACCTCTCATTGCTATTTTGACTATGATATTAATAGTATTGACTTAGAAAAAGTTTATAGTTTCAACCCTATTCCATCTGAAATAGACTCTTTGAAAAGTGAACTAATTATTGGAGGAGAATGCAATCTATGGTCTGAAAGAATACCTAGTGAAAAAGAGTTAGATAGAAAAACCTTTCCTAGATTATTAGCAATGAGTGAGGTTTTGTGGACGTATAGAAAAGATAAATTTGAGAATTTTCAAAATAGAGTTCAAGATCACTACCCTGTTTTAAGTCGGCTTGATGTGCATTATGGAATTGAATCCAGCCCAGTTAGGTTGTCTTCAAAAATAAATAATAGAAAAATTAAAGCTGTTGTAAATTCAAAAATTAAAAATTTAGAATTCAAATATCAATGGAATAATGAAGAAGCCAAACCAATTAAGAAAAATGGGGAAATAGAAATAGATAAGACTGGTGAATTAATCCTTCAGGCATATAAAAATGGTAAAAAGTATGGAAACCAAAAAGTAGAAAAATTTTCTATCCATTTAGGATTAAATTCAAATATAGATTACCAATATATGTATAGCTTAAGCTATCAAGCAGAAGGATTATCTTCCCTTATTAATGGAAGATTGGGGAGTTTAGACTTTAAAGATGGTCAATGGCAAGGGTTTTCAGGAAAAAACCTAGATGTAATTATTTCTCTAGACTCACTTACAAGCATTAATAAAGTCTCTATGAATTTTTACCAATATATTAACTCTTGGATTGTTGTTCCTAGCTACATTTCTATAATGAGTTCTAAGGACTCTCTAAATTGGGAAATTATTAAATCTGTAGACTCTATTGGTGAAATAAGAAAAAGAGGCAAATTTATAACTAGTATATCCTTTGATAGTTTAGAAACAGATGCTAAATACTTAAAAATATTTGCCAAAAACTATGGAAAACTTCCTTCTTGGCACGAAGCTGCTGGTGCTGAAAGTTGGCTGTTTATTGATGAAATTATTGTAGAATGATTTTAGAAGCTTGTATATCTACAATTGATGGCTTAAAGGCCGCTCAAAAATTTAGTCTAGACAGGGTTGAAATTTGTAAAGATTTGCATTTAGAAGGCCTTACTCCACCTCAGGAACTTCAATCTATTGCCCATGATTTATATAATGGGTTAAGATATGTAATGATTAGACCACATAACAATGGTTTTCAATACAATCAAATAGAAATCAAAAAAATGAAAAAATCTATTGAAATAGCAAATAAAAATGGAGCTCATGGAGTAGTTTTTGGAGTTTTAAATGAACAGAAAATTGATTTTAAAAAAAATGAGGAATTAATAAATATTGCAAAAGATTTAAATCTCAAATGCACTTTTCATAAAGCATTTGACCAATGTCAAAATATTGAAAAAAGTTTGATAGAATTATCTGAAATAGGATTTGACTGGGTCCTTACTTCAGGCGGAGAAAAAAATGCAGAATTAGGTCTTAGTAATTTAAGAAGACTAGCCTCTATAAAAAATAAAAAGATAAAAATATTAGCAGGAGGAGGAATTTCTGAAAAAAACTGTACAAAGTTTTTAGATATTGGATTAAGTGGCATTCATTTTAGTATTGATAAAAACAAGAAAATTGATAAAAATAAAATAAATTCTATC
>Ga0206682_10005258_pt1 | contig 10245 bp, 8 predicted proteins | sample M240m12015metaG_FD_155444 | JGI IMG/M metagenome (GOLD analysis project Ga0206682, IMG submission 155444) | Ammonia-oxidizing marine archaeal communities from Monterey Bay, California, United States - M2 40m 12015 | ecosystem: Environmental > Aquatic > Marine > Intertidal zone | place: USA... | reverse complement strand
ATGGTAATACTAATTACAGAAATGGAATGGACGAATAAATTAAGTTTAAAATAAAATAATCAATAGTATTATAATGCTTGCAACAATTTTAAATTGGATCCATGTATTTTTTCTATTTATACCGGTTCTAATTTATACAATACCAAAAAATATGATGCCCCATAGTTTTATATATATGTATCTATCTATTATGTTGGTTCCCTTACACTGGGGATTATTCGATGATATGTGTTTATTTACAGTATTAACACAGAAAGTAGGTGGGCTCAAAGATTCCAGCACAGATTCGGCCTTTTCTGAAGTCTATATGAGGTGGTTATATGAACCTTTTATGTATTTATTTGGATTAGAATGGAATAATAAAAATCTAACTAAAACGATATACGTACACTGGATAGTAATCTTTATATTGCTATGGTATTACGTCTTTTTTTACAACAAAAATCTTTTATGCGGTGTAGAACTAGAGTAGAGTCCCAATGATTTCGCGGTTTTTAAGGTGTGCGTCTTTAATATCATCTTTATTCTGGCCATTATATGGGACAGCAAAGTGGTTATGGCATAGCCATCCATTAATATTTGTTTCGGTTTCACCATCAATGACCCATACTTCGGCTAGAACTCGTCCATATTTATCACTGGTGTTGCCTTTTTTACAGCGGATTTCAAGATGAATATCATCTTTATCAGATTCGATTGCTTTGAGGCACCATTCGCGTAGTTTTTTTTTACTTTGTAGTCCATATTTTTTTTCTTCTTTATCAGATGTTCTACTTTCGGGTGTATCTATACCAAGAAGTCTGCATCTTTTACGAGTTAGGACATCAAATCCCAAATCGATACAGACATCAATGGTATCGCCGTCTATAACCCTTTCTAGTGAACATTTATATCTAATTTCGCAATTTTGCTGGACGTAATCCATTACAATAAGAATTTATATACCCTTATATTATTTTATTTAATTATTATATGTCGAATATTAAAAGAACTAAAAAAAACAAGAAATATAATTTGGTTTATATGGCTAAACCTGTTTATGGTGGTTGGGTTTCTTTTACATCGCACCTTGCGTTAAAAAAGGATTATAAATTGTACCGGATCTCAAATAAAACAGAGTCTAAGGAGCGTCCATATGGTTATGGTGTAAATTATAGGAATCTTTCTATAAAAGATGTTGTAAAGTTACCGAATTTGCTTATAACTGCTGTTGATAAAAAATTCTATGAATATTTGCCATTTATAAAGGGTGCAACAATAGTTATTCATGACCCAACAGAATTAAAAGAAGAGGTTTTAGATTTTATTAAAAGAAACAAGGTTATAACAATTAGAAAAACAGTCCAGAAACTATTAAAGGAAAAGCATGGTATTAAAAGTAAATTTTTGTATCACCCACTTTATGAATTTCCATTTGACAAAACTAGTATAAAGAAAAAAACCAGGAATATCTCTATTTCCAGAGTAGATTTTGATAAAAATACCCATTTAGTAGTTGAGGCCAATAATAAATTGGCGAAGAAAAATCAGGTAGAAATCTATGGTGCTCTAAATGATTTATATATATATCATAAATTAAGACATACTAATTTTAGTAAATATTATAAAGGAAAATTTGGGAAGGATTTTGAAGATCTAAAGGGATTATTAGATAATTGTAAATATATGGTAGATTTATCTTCTATAAAAAATGATGGTGGTGGTAGCCAGTATACATTTTTAGAGGCGATTTATATGGATTGTATATTGGTTTTGAATTCTAAGTGGGTAGATAATGTGAAAACACCTTTTAAGGATGGTGTGAATTGTTTTGTAGTTTCGTCAAGTGAGGAATTGGTAAAATTATTAAAAACAGATATATCTGAAAAAAAACACAAGCAGATAACAACTAATGCTAAAAAATTATTGAAGGACCATACAAGCAGTCGTGGATGGTAATTAATTAAAGTTTATATTTAAAATTTATATAACGGATATTATTATAATAACATAATGAGTTTTACTATTTCTAGTTATGATGAGAATCAGGTTAATGTAGGACTTTCATATACAAGCAAAGAGGCATTATATTGTTTAATTTATATTAAACTAAAGGAAAATATCTATAATAAAATGGAATTTTTGGATAGTGTTGCAAAAAGTCAGAAGATGATGGGTGTGTTTAAAGATGCCATGTTTATATCACATCCATCTAGTTATAATATTATTCAGATGTTTATTGAAGATAAAGATTTTAATGTTATAATTAATCGTCAGTTGGTTGATTTCATGATTATATTTTTAGATAATTACTCATATCAAATTCTTAAACCAACTATAAATTTTATAATAGACAATTATTTTTTAAAATCACAATATCTAGAAGCATCAACAACAAGTGATATCATGTATCAAAGAAAGGAGAAACATTTATTAAATCTAACCTATTTTTTAATAGAACTATTTAATAAAAAATTTAAAAATTCAGTGGATTCAACATTTAAAACATATATAGTTGATAAAATAGTACATCTTTTAGATATAGGTGTTATCAATTATTATGAAGAATTAAATCTACGTAGAGCAGATCTTATTATATTACGGAGTGAACTAGAACAAGTAAGGACAAATGAAGAGTTAACTATTTTAACAGAAGAAAAAAATGATATAATAAAAAGGAGACTTTATCTTAATAAAATATTGGGAGAAATGTATTATTCGGTAGGAGATTTTATAGATTATTTGATGGAAGATTTTTATAAAATAAGGAATAGAGATGTTTATAATATAATTTATGTTTATAAAAAGAATAATCCCTTTTTCTATAAAAATATATTTCATTTTATAACATTTTCTAAATTAATCATGCAATCTATATCAATCCATAGTAAAGAATTTATTATAGAATATAGTAATTTCTATTTCGATTTAACACTAAAATCTATAAATAATGAATTTCTTAAACACATATCTTCTACAGTATTTCTTAGAGAAATATTTAATACTGCTTATAATATTTCTAAAACAGATATAGATATTGACTTGTATTTATTAAATATAGCAAGTATTGTTGATAAGATGGAAAATAAAGGTTCAATAATACGTATTGTAAATACAAACTTTCAGAAAAAAATAGCTTATACATTTCTTAGCCAGATTAAACAGGTGGCATCATATAAAAATGAGGTTGTCATTGCATATCTAACATTTATAGGAAAAATTAATAAAGATATTCTATTATCATATGAAATAAGAAATATTTATATAGAAACTATTTTCACTTTATTTAATTCTATTTTTAAAAATAAAGTAATACTCGGAAGTAATAAACCTCTAGCTGATTTATTAAATAAAATAATATATAGTTTTATTTCAAAATCTTATAATTCAGTTCTAGACTATTTTTCATCAGATATAAATCCATTATGTACTTCGAGTTGGGATAATTATAATGAAATTTATAATAATAAAAATTATTTGTTTACAAATTTTGCAGAAACGATTAAATTACAGATAGATTATAAAACCAGCCAGAATTTATCTAGAGATCCGATTTGTAGTAGTATAATAGAATGTCCTGTAAAAATACCAGATACTGATATTTATATGGACCGCTATATAATAAGTAGATGTTTGATGGAAAAAGAAGAAAATCCATTTAATAGAACAAAATTAACTCTTAATGATATCAAAATTAAATTTTAAATATTAAAAATAATAATTAAAAAAAAAATTGATTTTAGGAAATAACAATATAAGTAAGTATAACAAGATGTCCCAATCTAACCATACTACGCAACCAGTTTACACAGTCAACGCATTCTACGATGGAAACTTTATGTTTCAAACAGATTGTAGTCATAACAAGGAGGATATGGAAGAAGTTCTCCATAACTGCACTACAATGGACCCTAGTCTACTAGAGTTTCGCATGTTCAAATCTGAACCTCAGGGAGAATTGTATTACAATGAATCTTATAATCTAGAACTATATGATATGACCCTTGAGGTGTTTAAGGGTGGTCTCCTCCTCCGTCCAGCTGAGGATGATTGGAGGGCTGGAGAAAAATATTTTATGGGAGGATGGTGGATTGAGAAGCATGATGCCTGGTTCTTTAAGATGTCTGAGTTGAACACACTTGTTGAACTTGGTGCTGAATATATTTCTGATATTGTACTTGTTGATAACCATGAGGTTGCTGTAGATACTGAAACATATACAGATACTGATGGTGAAAGTTCGGTGTATAGTACAGATAGTGAGGAAGATGATACAACCAGCCAATATAGTGACGAAATGTCTACAGATGAGGATTCTGATTATAGTGAAGAAGGTGAGAATGTTGACCTTACAAGTCTAGATATTACTACATATGGTAAGGGTTATCTTGTCCGTGCTCCTAAGGATCATCCGGATTACGGTAAGAAATATTACGGTAGTGGATGGTGGATGGAGTCGCAGGAAGGCTGGTTTTTCAAGAAAGAGCACTACGATGAACTCATCCATCACGGTGCAGTCGAATATTCTTCCGCCCTCCTAGAATGGGTTGTTGAATATGGTCGTGGTTTCCTTCTTAAGCCTCTAAAGTCTCATCCTCAATATGGTGCTAAATACTACCGTAATGGTTGGTGGATGGAATCCCAAGAGGGGTGGTTTTTCAGGAAGGAACATGTTGATACTGAAACCATGACTGTTATGTAGATATATTATTAAAAGTGTGTGTGTGGTATATATTATTATATAATTTATTTTTTTTTTTATTTTTTGTTATTGTATTTAGTTACAATAATTAAAATACTTTTCTGCCATATAATTTTACAATTAATTTTCCAGATTTTAGGTCACAACCGGATAAATTAGTTAGTCCCGCTGAATAGTACATTAGGTATAAGTAATTATCAGTTAAAACAGTTGTATCTATATTTTGTGGCCCAAGGGTGGGAGCAACTGGGCTATAATTTATAGAAAAATTTGTTCCTACTGATAACAAAGACCCTGGAATAATAAGCTGGGTATTTGATGTAACAGATGGATTCAGTGTGGAAGCCACAATGGTATTAGAAGGAGAACGTAATATTCCTATATTCCAAGTATTGGGAAAAGAACCCTGTTCAACTTCAAATCCTCCTTGGTCTTCAAAAAAGGTAGGTTTCTCCACACAAAATAGTTCTATTTTATATACGATTCCATTAATAGCTTCTGTTATTTTATAAAAATATTCTTCGGCGGTGGCTACTTCGTTGCAAATAATACCACCAGTTGTATAATCCGTGCCATCTACTGTAAAAGGGTTTACTAATGTGCTAGGATTAGTAAATAAATTTTGTAAATCCATCTCTAATGTTGTAACTATTTCTCCTGATGTTAAATTAGTATACATATTGAATGTTTCTAAATTATTAAATCCAGAACCGATTTGTGTCTCCGCATCGTTTTTATCTTTACCTTCATTAAATTTTACTATATTAGATCCAGAATCAATTATAACATCTCCAGTAGGAGTTGTAATATTAATATTAGAGCCAGAATCAATTATAACATCCCCGCCAGTCGCTGTAATATTTACATCACCTGTGTTACTAGATACGGTACAATCCGTTTCGCCGGATATACCAACTTCATCATTTGATTTGTTTAAAACAGTAGAAAAGTCAATGCTTTTTGTGTAATTAAATTGGCCATCTCCACAGTTCTTTTCAATAACCATTATATATAATAATTTAAGAGATATTAATTATAATAACTAATAGTATAATAATGGCTAAAGATTTTTTAAAAAATAACAAAAACTTTAATTTATATAATCCAGACCCAACTATTTTTGATTATTTTGAAAAAAAAAAGACAGTAAAGGAATTAAATAATTCTGGTGAATTAGATTTCGGAAGAACATATGGTCCTATTTATATAGACGAAAAATTTGATGGATGGATAACAGATATGGTGTTAAGAATAGAACTCCCAAGTCTTATTGAGGCTGATCCAGGAGGCAATGGTTATCTTAATTGGGTAGATAGTATAGGGCATTCTATAATCGAAAGTATTACATTAAAGGTATTCGGAAAGGAAATAATATCATCACAAATAGATTATGGGTTATGGTTGGATATACATAATGAATTAAATGACGAAAATAATGAAGAATGGTCATTAATAGGAAAAAATGCTGATTATGAAACAATGAAAATATATGAAACTTCTAGAAATGTTTTATATATTCCATTACATTTTTGGTTTTCAAAAAATAATGACAGTGCTTTTCCACAATTTTTGGTAAATAAAAGTAATAATATTAGAGACATGTGTCTTTCGTTAACTATTAAAACCCGCCCTATTCAGGAACTAATTAATTCTTCTGGGAATGTTGCTTATTCTACATATAAAGATAAAAAAATAACAAGTATAGATATTATATATGATAGCATAAGAGCAGAAAATAATAATAATGATATAGAATTAACTAAAACTATCGATAATTTATATAATTCATATAAAAATGTAAATAATCCATACCGTATTTATTTTGATAATTATAAGATGCATCATCAATTATTAGATACAATTGTAGATTGTTCTAATATACTAGTCGATGGTCCAGTAAAATATATATATTTTGTTATAAGACATAATAATAGAATAGATAGAGATATAGATATTACCCAGACAAATTTAGCTATACCATTGAATGAGAATGATGAAACAAATCAGAATGATATATTTAATTATAGTAATATTACTCCTAGTTATTGGGGAACATATGACACTTTTAAAAATTTAACTGTATATGTAGAAAATAATAGCAAACATTGGGTTACTGATAAGCCTAAATTAGATTCAATTTATTATAGAAAACTAACTTCATATATATCAAAAACACATATTCCTAAAAAAAATATATACACAATTGATTTTTCTAATTCTAAGGATATAGGAAATTATGAAATAAATGGATATCTAAATAATAATAGCAATAAAAGAAGGAATGTTCATTTGGAATTCGAAGTTCCGATGGCAGATTCTACTATAACTTTAATTTATCATGTGATTAATTATTTAAATGTACATGTTGATAGTGAGAATAAACTTAAATGTGTGAATCATTGGGATAATACACTAGCAAATAGTAAAAATAACACTACACTTTCTAATGATTTAAAATTAAGTAGTAGTATGAATAATACGACGGGTATTGTTTCGTCAGATATATGGTATAATCAAGGAATAGGTACAACCCTACTAGGATTAAATCCACAATGGGATCAAAATTTTGGTGAAATTGGCCGGATTGCTAATTCTAATAATAAATTTACAGCTCCGAATGTAGGATTAAAACTTTCAATTTCTCTCGAAGGTATTGCAACTCAGAATTATTTACCAACATTAGAACAAACCAAAAGTATTTTTGGATTTTCTAATACATTTGGAGAAGATATTATAGAGATTATCAATGAAGATGTATATTATTTTAGGAATTATGGTGTAATTAGAATTAATAAAAATAAAGATAATAATAATATTTATAAGAGTTTTTTAAATGTTAGTTTAGAAGAAGAATATCATTCAAGTTTAACTATATTTACAGGAAATAAAATTCGCCCGAATGAATTTCTACAACTTAATATACTAAATAGTGATGTAATCTCATTTAATAAGGATTCATTTGAATGTTTTTTGACTGGAAATGGAAACAATACAATTCTGAAGCATTCTATTAATAAAAATACTTATAAAAAAATTAAATTGCTAAACAATGGAAATAAAGATACAGATCTGCTACCAGGTTCATTCATATATTTTGAAAAAAATAATAATATGGTAAATGTTAAAATGGTTCTAAGATGTTCGAATAGTATAATTACACCTATATTGGGATAATTATTTAAAGAATTTTATGTATTATTAATAATGAGTGAACTAGGTTGTTTAAGAAATAAAAGATATAGAGATATCACAGTTACTAAACAATTAAAAATTAACAATAGTTTAAATGCAGAAACCGTAAAGTCTCCATCTTCGACAAATGAAATTACTACTAATTATACAAATGATTTAAATATAGAAAATTTAGAAGTTGAAACTTTAGTTAAACCAAATAGTTTAGAAGGAAATAAAATAAATTTAAAAACAAATTTACCAATTTTTGATCTGAATGGAGCTACCGAGATAGACGTTGGTTCTAATTCGACATTTATTATAAAAACAAATTTTGTTTTTAATGCGTATAATGAAAGTGGTGTAAGAATTAAACTAACCGGTACAGAAATAGATAAATCAAAAAGATCAATTATAGATGTTAATTTACTACAATATGACCCGGTAGTTATAACTAACGATAATATTTATTATACTCAAGATTATGAGTTATATTTTTTTCAGTTACCGGATGGGACTTATGATTGGCCACTAGTAAAAACAGAAGTAGAGGCAGATTTAATTGCAGACGTTTATTGGGGTCCGAGTCAGATTCCAGGTGGTTACACTACTACTATGTTTCCTTCTAGAGTAATAAGGACTATCGATGGTGTAGACTATTATACTTCTGGTATATGGGATGAGCTAATAGGTATAAATCAGTCAGGGCCTCCACCAGAGAATTATCAGCACAATAGGTTTGGTTATTTTGATGGTATACCTAAGTGGATAAATGCTGCAACACAACTACCTGGTATTCCAATGGTATATGGTTCATTTGATGGAGAATTTACAGATTCGGATTATGAAATTATTATAAAAAATATGGATAATGAAGCAAGGGTAAGTGGAACATTATTAATAAGTGTAAATATCACTGATTTAAAAATTATTTAAAAAAATAAATTGCCTTTTTATAATGTCGGAATTAGGGTGTTTACAGAGTATAACTTGTAAAAATGCTTTAATAAATAATATAGATGTTGAAGATTTGGATGTCAATGAACCATTAACTATAGATACATTAAACGATGGTTCTATAAGTAATCTTACACTTAAAAGTGCAACGGTTAATCAAAATTTAAATTTTAATGAACTAGAAACCGAAAAATATTCTATAAGGGTTAGTTCTGATGATATCATACTTAATGCTACTTTGACTGATACAACATCAAATTTTGGATTTGGTTCTGATGTATATGTTTATACATTAGATGGTTCAGGTATAAATAGAACGACAAATCCTAAATCGGTAGAAATAACCGCACTTTTAACACCAGATATTGTTCCAGGAGGAGTTGCATGTATTGGCTTAACTGATTTTAGATTTGAAGAAGGTGGTGATATTAAGACAATTAATCATGTAAATTTAATTGATATAACTCCTGATGCGGAGGCAAAATTAACTGGGTTCTATAGGAATACACCTTCAGATATAAGAAATGTGGACTATAATACTTTTTATATTACAATAACAAATATAGGAACTGTAGATATCTTAAGAATACGGTTTAATATTACTTCTAATAATGTGAGTTCCATTATCCCTACCCAATCAATGTTATTACAAACCCAAACTATAACCCAAAATGAAGGAACACCATTATCATTAACTTATAGAGGTGTAAATGATTATAATATATATACAATTACAGGAATGCCCAGTGGATTTTCTGATACTGGTACTGAAATTTCAGGAACACTTGAAGCTATTACCAATGGAGTTGATGTACAGAGACAAATAACAGTGACGCAAATTAATCCATTTGGTAATAGTATTAATCCAGTAACAATTACAGTGAATATTACTATAGATATTGTTAATCTTCCAGACAATGATATAGCTTCCTTAACTATTTGGGACACAGCTATTCACATGACTGGTACAAGTGAATATTTAAAGCAAAACAATATAGATTTTTATAGTACTACAATTACCCAGCCACTAAAATTAGGAGGGAATCAGGCTGTTTCAATTGGTGGTGTAAATGGTAAAACTTCCGCCGCCACTACTGCACGACCCTGGGCTGTAGCATGTGTTGTTTATGTAGATACAAGTGTTTCAAATTATAGTAGCTATTGGGCACAAACCTTAAATCAGACAAGTAAAATACACTTTATAAGAGAATATTCAGAGCTAAGATTCTCGTGGGGATTTGAACCATCAACAGGTGGAGGAGGTTATGGAAACGATAAAGTCGTTATGGTAGCTTGGGGTGCTCCAACACCAGGATGGTATGGATACTATATAGAATCAGATGGATATAAAGACACCCATCCTGATATTACTAATCAAAAATTGATAGATTCGATTAGAATAATACAGGTAGATTTGACTAATGGTGCTTTAACTG
>Ga0206682_10005257_pt1 | contig 10248 bp, 8 predicted proteins | sample M240m12015metaG_FD_155444 | JGI IMG/M metagenome (GOLD analysis project Ga0206682, IMG submission 155444) | Ammonia-oxidizing marine archaeal communities from Monterey Bay, California, United States - M2 40m 12015 | ecosystem: Environmental > Aquatic > Marine > Intertidal zone | place: USA... | reverse complement strand
ACGGCGCACGAGCTTCGCGATGAGCAAGCCAGCGGCGACTGCGGTGATCGCGTTCGTGACTCTTCTGGCGCGGCTCACGCTGCTGCCCGGCGTCGACGCTCAGTTCTACCAGGTGCGTCGCGATACACCCTCATCTTGCACTTCGACCGACATCTCGGCACCTCGAAACTTTTTGGCGACGTCATCTCCTTTCCAGCGTCTCTGACCCCGCCCTACCCGCCTTTAACAGCCCGGAGACAAGCTCCCGGCGAGCGCGATCACCGAGTCGTTCGATGTCGCGTGGCCACCGGGCGTCGGCGACGTCTCACTGTCCGAATTCGACTACACTCGCAACTCGGACGGCAAGAGATGGGTGACTGTCGTCGCGACGTTCTACAGCGGGTGCACCCCCGGGCGCGCGGACTACCCGGCGTTCACCAAACACGTGTCATCCCTGCGCTCCAAGGTGGCGAACGGGTTTTTGGGCACCGGTAACGTCGCGTTCCTCGCGTCGCTCAAGAACGGCGTCAACGACGGCGTCGCGGAGGCGTGGGCGAAGATCGCGGGCTCCGACGTCTCCACCTCGTCATCCGACACGAACGGGGGCTTCCCGTACATCGTCAACGACGGGCACAGGAGCCTAGTCTACAAATTCTTCGATGCGGCGGTGCACCCGGCGTACGCGGTCATCGACCACTGCATGCGGTACCACGCCCTTCTCCCCGCGCTGCCCACGCAGAGCGGCGAGGACACTTTAACTAAGACGGTGGAGCGTCTGCTCTTAAAAATCGACGAGGCGTGCCCTCTGAAACCAGCCGCGGCGGCGGAGATCAAGCCGAGGCGCGCCGTGAAGACCTTCACGACGGGGTCTAACCCGTCGGGTTCCAATCGATGCGCGCCCGCGTTCGGTTCCGGGACACCGGCGGTGAGGAGGCTGGACTTGAGCGACGGCGCGCGGGGCGGAAAGCCTCTGGCGCAGCCGCGGACCCTCGCTTTCCATCCAACCACCGGGAACATCTGGATCGGGAACAACGACACCGACTCCATCACCGTCCTCCGCGGGTCCTTCGGCGGTGGTCTCGGCGCGGTGTCCACGACCGGGCTGGCGCACAGGTTCGACAGGGCGCATTACCACTACATGGACAAGATGGCGGCGTTGTCGTTCAAGAGCGACGGCTCGGTGGTCACGTGCCAGGAGAGTGAGAACACGTACGACGGGATGAAGAAGGCGAACCGTTTCATGGGTCCGAGCCTTTACGACACCGTGCCGAAGGTTGGGAACGTCAAGACTGGGGGTTGGCCCGAGGGGAGGGACGTGTTTGTGGACGCGGGGGGCGACAAGTGCGACCCGAACGGTTCGTCCGACGGTTCAACGAATAACCCCACCTGCTTCATGACCCACGTCGACATGCTCCACGCGTCTCCCAACTGTATGGGCATCGCGCACGATCCCGAGCCGGACACGCCGTTCGGTAACGTCTTCTGGGTCTTCGACGGGCTCAACGACACGCTCATCAGGTACGATTTCGAGCAGCCGCACGGCCCTGGGTCGCTGGACCACTCCCTAGCAAATGTCAGACGCTACCCGGAGATCAAATTAACTCGCGTTCCAGGGGTCCCGGGTCACATGGTGGTGGACCCGGAGACCCGCGCGCTGTTCATCGCGGACACGGGCGCCGGTAGGATCCTCGCGGTGAACGCGGACAGCGGGAAGTACGCCGCCGAGGCCAGGAACGACCTCGGCGGTAACTTCACGCTCTGGTCATCGCCGCTTCCCTCGTTCGAGTACACCCTCTTCGGGTGCGCCTCGTACAAGACGTTCGCGACTGGAATCGACCAACCCTCGGGCCTAGTGCTCAGCGGCAACGTGTTGTACGTGGGCGAGCACGGCACTGGCAAGATCATCGCGTTGCACCGCACCACGGGTGAGAAACTCGGCGAGTACGCCACGGGGGCGAAGAAACTCTTCGGCCTCGCGATCAATCCAACCTCCGGGGACCTGTGGTTCGTGGACGGCGCCGTGGACGACGCGCTGTTCCGCCTCGATACATCGGGTAAAGAGTGCGCCTCAGCCGTTCCCAACGGCGCGGCGATCACCTGGCCAGCCTCCACGGTTTCCGAGACTGACGAGAACTGGTGCGGGATCAGCACGAGCGTCGCGACTCTGGGCCTCGCCGTTCACAGCATCGAGCACGACGACGGGTACCTGAACATGGCCCCGCTCGGTCCCGGGTACGGCATCACGGAGGAGTGCATGGCGTGCGGGCCGGGGTGCGACAACGACATGCTCTTAATGTCGGGGTTCCTCTGTCACCGCTGTATCCCCGACAACTGCCGGGGCGGCATCTATCCAACCTCCGCCGGCTCGTGCGAGAATATAATAGGGGAAGGGTACAGGTGCAAGTGCGACGACGGCGCGTACGGCGACCACTGCCAGTTCAGGGTCATGAGCGGAGGTGGGCGTGTTGGGGTGCCCAAATGGGCGGGATTGATGCTCGCCTCGCTCATCGCGATGTTCTTCTACTAAACGACTACGTAATGTACATTAGCTAGATTTGAAACGAATAGGAACGTTCATACGCACGAGTCTCGTCGCTTACGCCCCGGCCTCGTCTCCAGGTCCGCGCACGCCCGTATCGGCGCCAGCAGCAGCCACCACGCGGCGAAGATGGCCGCCATCGCCGCCGCGACGGGCAGCAGTAAAATCGTGATGACAATCGCGAAGAGAACGCCGACGATGGGCGTCCTCAGCACGGACGCGCACCACCGCGGCATGTGCCCGTGCGAGCCCCGCGGCGTCCTCGCGCCGTCGCCACGCGCGGGAAACACGTATCGCCGCCAGCCGTCGTACATCGCGCGGGTCAGCGGGTTGGCAAGCGTCGCGTGCGCGCTTCGAGCCGCTCCGAGTGCCGTCTCCCTATCCTTACCCCCCGGCGCCTTCTCCATCGCGTTCACGAGCGCGTCGTATCGTTCCCTCAGCTTCCTCGCACTCAACACGTGTGCCGTGTCTTTTCGCACACCGAGCACGGCGTAGTAGTCCGACTGCCTGGCCAGCACTCGGGCGACGGCGGCGCCCGGGTCGTCTGAGAACTCGGCGGCTCCGTAGATTGGCGAGTCGTCGTCCGCGGCGATTAGTTTCTCATCCTCGCCGTCGCTGTCCTCCTCGGTCATCGCCACGTGCGCCGCCTTGTCCCACTCGAACACCCCGGGTTCCATCCTGTTCACGATGAGCGGCGGGATGTACAGTACGATGGCGACGACGAGGGCGACGTGCACGGGGTTGGACGTCGTGAATCTCGGCAGGCCAGACTCCGGTCCCTCGATGAGTACGACCCCGAGTATCGCGAGGAACAGCGCGAGTGTCGTGGACCCGACGATCGCTCGTACGCCACTGCCCCATGCCCGGCTCGCCATCAGGCAGGTCCCGACGAGGATCATCATGATGCCCATCATCGTTATGAACCACGATCCCGTGGCGGGGGTGTCGTCGTGCACGTACAAGCGCGCACCGGACTGAGACGGAGCAGGCGGTGGGGGCACTGGATCGTACACGCCGTACAACTCGATCGCATGGTAGGGGAATAACACGTGATACGCGCCAAAGACCGTCACGACGGCTCCCAACAGGCCGTTGTAAGCCTTCAGGAGCCCCATGTTTCACGAGATGCAGGATTTCTAACACCCAAATGTGTTCGACAATGCGTCGATGTCGGGTCGGAACCCGCCTCCCCGGACGCGGCAGGACGGGGAGTCGCCGATACCCGCCGTGGGCGAGGTACGATCACTCGTACGTACCCGGCGGCACGGTTGAACCCGAAGGAACGACACCCGGTGTGCCCGGGTGCGTGTGGCGTCCCTTCGAACACCCACGGAAGATATCGGTCGAGCCGCTCGCTTGCAGACCAAAAGAAACTCAAGAACTCTCGAGATTTTGCCGTGAGCTACTTTTGTTTCGTCTTCTAAAGCTACGTGATGACGTCACACGCTCCTGTCCTCGGGGGGCACGTACTCGAGACCGAGGTACTCGAACACGTCCTTCTCCTCCCTGAACACAGCGTCCCTCACCGCGGTCATGCCGTTCCCCCGCACCTGGTTGAAACCCCTGTCGTGTAAGCTCAGTCCCTTGACCGTGTCCGCGTACCGGCGCATGGACCTGTTGAAGTACCCCGAGCCCGTGAAGTACAGCAGCGCGAAGGGCATCTCATCCGGTAAATACGTCTTTATGTCCACGCGGCGGTGCACCCTGCGCCGAGGCACCACCGCCACCGCTCCACCCGCCTCGGAATCGTCGGGAGGCGCCGAGCGTTCGATGCTTTCACCACCCGGAAGCCTCGCGACTCCCATCCAGCTCACGCTCCCCATCGACAGGTCATCCGTCACCACACCCCGCGCCCTTAACCGCGCCAACACCGCGGGTAATATCTCCTCCACGGTGTCCACGAGCGCGCCGCGTGAACCCTGGGATCCGAGCTTGACGAAATCTTCACTCGGGCAGAGTAAAACGTCGACGTCGCCGCACGAAGCCTTCCCCCGGCGATAAGATCCCGCCACCGTGACGGACGCACCGGGGCACACCGCGTGTACCGCGTCCTCGACGTGACCCGCCAGTGCCTCAACCTCATCTCGCGGTATCCGTTCCTTAAACTCCTCGTAAAACTTAAGGCCGATGTGCTGATGCGGGGTGAGTTTGGTGGGCTGTCTCTCCGCCAGACCCCGAAGCTCCTCGACGGTGGAGATGGCGTCCTCCCGGTGGAGCTTCCTCGCCGTCTCCGTGCCAATCCCCCACACCCCCGACAGCTCGAGTATAGCCCGGACGTCCGGTTTATGCTTGAGCTCTTCGAGTTTCGCCAGCTTACCCGTCGCGAGAAGCTCGCGGATCTTATCCCGCACCGTGGACGTCTTCTGCGCAAACGCGGGGGTAACCGGTGGATCGCACAGCTGTGTCACGTCATTCACCACAAACGTCAGGCGTTCCACGGCACCCGCCACCTGCTTATGGTGCCGCGCTTTGTACGCGTTGGTACCGCCCAACACGTCCTCGTATATCGCCGCGAGTTCCTCGAGAGGGGCGGTTATGTGAGGGTTCAAGTTCACGGGAGCCGCGGTGGACGGGCGCTGGCACGCGAATTTGTCCCGCTTCTTACCCAGCCACGGCCGCACCGAAGAACCCTCGGCACCCGGTCCACCGTGTACCGCCACGACCCCTGTATCATCTTGAACAATCGAAGACGGCGCGTCGAGGCGCAGAGGCGACGCGACGTCGGGCAACGGTGACGGGCTCAGGCTGGGCGGCGGGTTCACGCCCCCCGTGAGCGCCGGCGGGTGACCATCCTCCGGCACCAACTCGCAGGCCTTGATGCACACCTGCGCCCAGTCGGGCGATACCAGCCGCGCGGTATCGTCCCAGTGACGGTACGTCGTGGACGTGGTGAGCACGTGCGTCACGCGCGGGTCGTCGACGCTGGACGTCAAGGTACCGCCTCGCTCGACGATGAGGCCGCCGAGGATGCCCCGCCTCGTCTTGCTCACCTCGGGGGCGAAATAGGCGACGACGGGCGCGAAAAACATCTCTTTCTTCTGTCCGACATCTCTGTCCGACACGACGACCGGTGCGCTGGGCCCATTCGTGGGTCCATTCGTGGTGCCGTGCCTGGACGCGGCGACCATCTCGGCGAGTCTGCGGTAGGGCGACGTCATCTCTTTTCGGCCGAGCTCGCCTCCGCCTCCGAGGGCGGCGACCGCGTCGTCTTCGTTCCTTCGAAGCGCCTCGTCGACGTCCTCGTCGCCGAACTCGTACGTATCGCCGCCCACCTTGAGACCCCCTTCGCTCGTCACGTCGTCCGGTGACGCACCGGCGGGATGTACGAGCTGCGTGGGAAGCGCGAGGCTCGGTTTCGCGAACCCTTGCGTCTGGGTTTGGGTGGCGCCGTCGAGGTCGCCGCGGCGCAGGGACGCGGGGAGGCCGAGGACGAGCGTGTTCGCGGTGGCCTGGGTGTCCGGTGGATGTTGTCGGTCGGGGGATGCGTTGGGGTCCGGGGTCTGGCGGCGGCGGCTCCGTCGCGGGGGCGGCGATGCTGCGACGACGACGAGGGGGCGGGGTTGTTAGGGGTTGTTAGGGGTTGTTAGCAATTGAGCCCCGAAAATGAATGCGGGGCGTCTTGTTGACTGGGGCGCACCTAAGGGAATGCTCGCGCAGAGATCCTGCGCGTCTCGCTTCGTCCGCCGGCTCTTCTTCGTCTCTTCCATGTCTTCGTTTTATACACGTTCACGTCGCGGGCTCCTCATCGTCCTCGGAGGTGTCGCTGTTCTCCTCTTCGCTGTCGTCGCCCTCGGAATCAGTGGAGAGATCCTCCGTCGAGCAATACTCCTCGCCGTTGTCGCTGTCGTCGCCCTTGACGGAGAGCGGCGGCCTGCGAAACGTCCGCTGTCCGATGTATTTAGGATCCTCGCTGAGCACCGGGTTGTTACGTCCGGACCGAGTCGTCGCGCGCTGCGTTTTGGGGGGGAACGGAGGGGCTCTTTTGTCAATCTTTCGGAGGGGGTGCCCAGCTTGCTTTCTCATTGGGCTGCACTTACGAAGGCTCGGAGGCGCCTCTCGCTCTCGCGGAGGGATGTTTCGGCCACGGCGGTGCAGGCGGCGGTATCACCCACCGGTGCGACGATAGGGAGCGTGACGGGAAAATAGATCGGCGTGAGAGTCAGGTTCATGCGCGTACTCGTTGTGTGTGTTGGGGGGTGCATGTCTTCGGGAAAAGCGGAGCGTTTGGTCGATCCGTCCGAGATCGCGACTGGACACGCGACGTCGACATCGCTGTTTTGAACTGGCACTCTCGTCGGGCGCATAGAGCCCACCCGCGGGACGGGACGGGACGGGATAATATGCTCAGGCGCGTGGCGACATCGGCGGTGACCCGGCTTGCGTCCGGATCGCACCGGGGAATCGCCTCGAGCGCCTCCGCGCGGGGTTGGTGGTCCGGATCGGACGGCGACGATCACCTCGGCGCGAAAGGTGCCGACGGGGCATCGACGGGCGAGTTCGTCGTCGACGTCACCGAGCGCGTGGGCGAGACCATCTCGGGCGACGCCGCGGTCCCCGCCACGAGCGGCCTGATCGACGCGTCGTCATCGTTCGATCCCGTGGGCATCGCCGCGACCGCCATCGAGCAGGCGCACGTGATGACCGGCCTCCCGTGGTGGGCCACGTTCGGATGCACCGCGCTCGCCGTGCGCGCCTCGCTCTTCCCGTTCGTCCTCAAGCAGACCAGGGCCGGCGTGCTGCTCAACACGGTCAAGGCGCGCGCGCGTGGACCCGACGGGAAGCCCCCGGAGACGTTCCAGGAGGTCATCACAGCCGCGGGCGAGCTCCGGCGACGCACGAACGGCACCCCGCTCTACTGGCTCGTCGCCGGCCCACTCATCCAACTCCCAGTCTTCATCACGGCAGTCCTCGCGGTGCGCAGGCTCGCGGTGACCCCGGGGATAGGCATGGAAACCGGCGGAGCGCTCTGGTTCCCGAACCTCACGGAGGTTGCGCTGCACATGGACGCGGTCGTGGCGCCGATGGGCATGGCGGGCGCGGTCCTCCCGTGCGCCACGGCGGCGGCGCTGTTCCTCAACGTCAACAGCGCCTGGGGTAAGATGGCGGAGTCCAACGCGGGGTTCCAATTCGTGAAACTGGCGCTGGAGTGGCTCACGCTGCCCACGCTGCTGGTGGGCATGGTGCTGCCGCAGGCTGTGCACTGCTACTGGCTGCCGAGCAGCGCGTCGGCGCTGGCGCAGAGCCAGTTCATGCGGTCGGAGTGGGGCCGGCGGATGATTCGAGCCGATCCGAGGTTGCCGGCGCGATCGGCGGCGTCCGTCGATTCAGCCTCTGACGCGTCGAACCTGCGGTTCTCGCGGCCGCTGGAGGAGGACGAGGAGCGCGCGATGATGGAGGCTGCGAAGCTCATAGCGGATAAGAAGGAGGCGGACGCGGCGAAGCTCCTGGAGGCGGTCGCGGGTGGGGGAAAAGACGTTGGGAAAGCTTTCGCGCGTGACGGAGCTCATCCCAACCTTCTCTTCGCGCTGGGTCAGACGCGTCAATCGCTGAAGCAATGGAAACCCGCGGTCGAGGCGTACGACGCGTGCGCCGCGGCGGAGGTTCACCCGATGCAGCGCGCGAGGGCGCTTCACGGCGCGGGGGTGGCCAGGGCGCGGCTCGGAGATCTGCGCGGCGCGGCACGGTGCCTGGAGGAGGCCATCGACGCGAGTCAAAGCGCGGGGGTGGCGCACGTGAAGGCGATGCTGAGCCTGGCGTCGGTGAGGAAGACGGACGGGGACGCGGCCGGGGCGATGGAGGCGCTGAAACAGGCGGAGAAGCACGCGCCGGAGGTGAGGGAGCGGTACATCGAGCCGCTGGAGAAGCAGATGGCCAAGGATAAAAAAGGAAAGCGGCGGTGAGGCGCGGGCGGGCTCGTCGCGTCTCAGAATTAGCGTTCGTATTACATTATTAGAGTTGACATCAACAGGGAATGTGATGTTGAGGTTGGGCCATCAATTACTTTTCGAGCTTGAGCTGGCACGGGTACAAGGCGCCGCAGCAGTAGCAGTTGCACAGGTTGATGTAGCAGCCGCCGTCGTAGCCGCACTGGTCGATGTCGCGCTCGAAGAACATGTAATCGGCGAGCAGCAGCGTACCGAGGAGGGTGGCGCGCTGCTGGGGCGTCACGGACGGATCGTGGACCTCGAACTGGAACATGTCGGAGTCCGTGAGCATCTCGCGGATCGCGCCGGTCAGAGACTTGGGCTTGAGCTTGGTGATGGTCGCGATGTTGCCGACGTCCACCGCCACGCTGCCGTCCTTGTTGACGCGCTTGACCCCGAAGGGCACGTTGCAGCAGTTCTCGGAGCATCCACCGAAGAGGGTGGGGCCCGTGAGGGAGGCCCAGTGCTCGTCAGTGGTCAGGGCGCGGTCCATGATTTGTATCGTGGGCGTCAGGCCGCCGGCGAAGGGCACGGGCTGCTTCATTCGGCCGATCACGCGATCCTTGGGGAGCTTGCCAGCTTGGCCGCCCTCGACGCCCGGGACGGCGCCGGCGTGGACGAACGATTCCTGGGCGCAGCAGTCAATGCAGACTAAACCCCCTGTGCATGGCTTGGAGCAGCAACCCTCGCGCTCCATGGTGATGACTGCGGCGAGGAGGGGGGTTGGAAGAGCGCGTTAACAACGGCGCGTTTCCAATTTTGGTCATTTGCCCGAATTGTGGGGCGGGCCGCGGGGGCGGGGAGCGGGATGGGGGGCGCACCTGGGAACATCTCGTTGCCGGCGGGGTCGAGCGCGTTGAACTCCAGGATGATGCTGTGGTGGGGCGCGCAGCAGATTCGCGGAAAGCACTCGGACCTCTCCTGGACACGGATAAGAGCCTGGTTCGTTTCCAAGTTGTAGATTGTGTACGTGTTGGGCTGCTCGATGCAGTTGTCGAACACCTTGACATGCTGCTGGACGGTGAACTTGTTGATGCTCCCGAGGATGTTCGCGGTCTGCGCGTCGATGAGGGGAACGGTGTCTCCCATGGTTCCAGCGGTCGCCTGCGTGCAGGTCAGCCGCGCGATCGATGATGCGCGCCGCCAACGTTCAACGAAGGATATTTTGGATTTTTTAAGATTCTGTTCTGTCGTCTGTTCGCTCCAAACAGAACTGCTCGACGAGAGAAATAACTGTTTCGTTCTCGGGATCTCAGAGAGTTACCTTCACCCACTACGGCTATGACGACACCCCACTCGTCTCACGACAGGTCGAACCCCGACCCGGACTTGATCGCGTAAAGCAGCTTCTTTCGCACCTGCTCCTTCGACCCGTACGGAGGCAGCTTCAACAGGTTCATGCACGTCGCCGCTGTCGGCAGCCGAGCGGTGTCCGCGTCCGCCTCGGACGACGAGCTTCCCCCGACCATCCCCGACCGATGCACGCAAAACGGCGGCGCGAGCTGCCCGAAACCAAGCAGCGGCGTATTGGGACACGCCGTCACGAACCGCAGCAGGTCCCGCTGTTCCTCCTCCGTGAACTCGCGCACCGCCTGCCACAGCGCCGCGATCGTCGGGTGATTCGAGTCGTACCCGCCGCTGTACGCGGTGTGGTTCATCAAGTCGTCGACGTCGATCCTCCCGCCGGCGCCCGCGATGAGCAGCCTCAGCTCCGCGGGCGCGAACACCCTCAGCCACGCCGGCGCGATCAGGCTCCGGAAACCGCGGACGAACGCGTCAGCCTGCGTGCGAACCTGCTGGTGGAGT
>Ga0206682_10005248_pt1 | contig 10260 bp, 12 predicted proteins | sample M240m12015metaG_FD_155444 | JGI IMG/M metagenome (GOLD analysis project Ga0206682, IMG submission 155444) | Ammonia-oxidizing marine archaeal communities from Monterey Bay, California, United States - M2 40m 12015 | ecosystem: Environmental > Aquatic > Marine > Intertidal zone | place: USA... | reverse complement strand
ATCATTTGCTTCACATTGTGCACCATTATTAATAGGGTGTTGATTTACTCTATATATCTTTTCTTTTGTTCCTCCACCACATTCTACAGAACACTGTGACCATTGTCCCCACGAACCTTGACAATCCATTGAACATGCTTGAGTATTACACTCTTTTGTTTCTTCTGCTCCATCTGAAGAATCGCAAGAAGCACCGCCATTTTCAGAAACTCTCGTTATTGAATAAGTTCTTTTTTTTGTACCACCCCCACATTCAGCACTACAGTTTTCATCCCATGTATCCCATTCTCCGAGACAATCAATCGGACATGGAATATCAGTGTTACATTCTCTTATTTGGTTTTCCCCATCACGGTAATCACATTCTTCACCACCACCTGTAGGTCTTTTAGTTACATTGAATGTACTTGTTTGTTCTCCAACTACACCATCTTTTGTACATTGTTTAGAACAATTGGACCAAGGTGTCCATGTACCCTCACAGTTAACAGTGCATTCTTGTGTATTACATGCTTTATATTGTTTTTCATTATCAGAATGTTGACATTCATTTCCACCGTTTATAGCTGGATTAGTTATTGAAAATCTTCTTTCTTTAACACCTCCTCCGCATTCTTTAGAACATTCACCCCACTCACTCCACTCACCTATACAATTTTCAGGACAATTACCTTCATTACATATTTTGGTTTCAGTTTCTCCATTATCAAATTCACAATCATTACCATCTCCAATTTTATTCTGTTCTATTATATAAGTTCTTCTTTTTTCTCCAGGACCACATGATTCAGAACATTGTGACCATGATCCCCACGAACCTTTACAATCTCTTTTTATAGATCCGCGAACATTAACACTTTCATTTTGACCTGTTACAATATTTACCCTTGATTCTACTTTTTTTCCTTCAGAAGATGAAGAAACACTTATAATTATTATTAAAACAATTAAAACAAAAACAACTACACCAATACCAATTACATCCATATTAGTTACTATATATATAATACAGGTCAATATTAAAAAAAAATAATATTAAAAACAATTGTTAAAACATCTTTTTTCTTTTGGTTTTGATAATTCATTCCATTCTTGAATTGTGTAATTGTCACTCATCGATAAATTACACCTTGCGCAAATAGGTTTTATATTATTAATGTCTAATGTTCCTCCCTCACTCTCAGGAACATCGTGACCAACATGAAAATCAAATGGATTAATAACATTTGTACACCATTTAACATAGCATTTGCATTCAAAATTTTTACCATTTGTAACAATCCAACATTGTTCCCTTACTGCTTTTGGTATATTCGCTTTACGATAATGTTTTTTTTCTTTTTCTGTTTTTGATGATTTTTTAGGCATCTTAAGTATACTATAATTATAGTTTTATCTTTATATTTATTCACCTAAGTTTAATAGGTTTTCAAACATAACTGTTACATTCAAGAACATATCAAAAACATTGTCTAAATATCCTGTCTTTCCATCAACACATTGTTTAGAAAACTCTATTACACGTTTTGTATCATACATAATAAATGCTGAGAATATAAACACAACAACATAAGTTAATGTGTTAGAGTATTTTTTATCGTAAAAGAAATGATCTATCAATCTTAGTAAGAATGTTATTAAAAGGGCGAATATTAGGATCATCTCTATGTTTGGTTTTAAAAGGTGTGGGAATGTTAAAGCCATTAATACACATACGATTAATATTATGATCAATTTTTTAAGAGCATCTTTGATATCTTCTTTATTAAACTTTTCATAAAAGCGTTTACTAATTATTCCTAAACAAACTATTAATATTATCCATAGAAGGTGTTTTAAATATATATTTTCCACCATATGAAATCCGATTAAACATCCCATTAATCCAACAAATACTATGATAGATAACCCTTTCAAATTAATGTCTACTTCATTCATTGTATAATAGTATAGTGCTAAACTCATGAGAAGATAAAGGAAATAATTTAAAAAATATCTATCGCATGTTTGCTTTCCATTTTTAAAAGCTGAAAAATAAATCGCTCCAAATAATACAGGTATAGCTATCTGTAATTTATCTTTTGTAAATATATCGTCCATTTACTTATGAACAATATTTTTTTAAATTTGAAAAAGTATTGTTAGTATGCGTAAAAGTATACGTTCATAATGAACGGTAAAATAGAAGAAGTTTGTTATTACAATGCTCTTTGTAATGGAAGTTATGCGAAAACGAAATATTGTGTCAAAACGGTCTCTTATGCTACTATAAGAAAATATGTAGCAATTGGGGAAAATCTTGATTTTGAACTAAGACTTCTTCTTGAAGAGAAAGGGAAGAAAAAACTATCACTTGGATTGGCTCTTAAATTCTGCGAAGTTCCTAATACCGAATTTCAATACGACATCTACAAAAGGATGTTTTCACGGACTATAACCAATAAAGAAAAAATCGAATATTTCAATGAATATACAGAATGTAACATCTGTTGTGAGAAAAGTCATTTTCAAGAAAAACTTCCTTGTTGCGGGATGTTTGTTTGTTTAACATGCCTTTATAAAACGATTGATATAATGATTAATGATATAGCTTTCTCAGGATGTAAGTGTCCTTTTTGTAACAGCTTCTTTTCTAAGAAATATATATTTGATATCCTAACTTTCAATAGGAAAAATAAGATTTACAAATGGATATACAATGTCCCCGAACTCTATTTTAAAAGAGAGTATTACCGTAATCTATGGAGAAAAATGAGAGCTATCATTGAAAGGGTTGAAGTGTTACAAAATAAGATGATTGATGAAAACTTAGACTTTGGAAAACTTGTTTCAGGAGATGAAAAAGAAAAATACTATGGTGTTTGTATTGAATGTTGTCCACCACTCATCAACAATACACAGATATTTACTGACATAAAAATTAATACGATTGATCGCGAATGTGCTGATGGTGAAGGAAATATGGTTGTCCTTAATCACGATATGTTTAAGTGTGAAAATTGTGGGGACAAAGATAATGAATATAAGAAATGTCCTCATTGTGGAATAAAAACACTGCGTCCGAGTGCTTGTAATTATGTAATTTGTGGTGATCACCGTTGGTGTTGGATTTGTAATGAAAGACTTCCAAATAATCATGAAGGACACAATGTTCATTATTGGACAGGACCAGGATCAAGTCCGTATTCAAACTATTGTCGTAGAAGTATAAACTATAATGCCCCAGACTTTGTAATGGAATGTTGTGATTGTAATGCTTGTTCAAAACATTCGGGACTTAAACTTTGTAAAACTATTGAATGCTATAATCGTTGTGAAGATCCTGAAAATACACATTGTAAGGCTTGTCAAAATTTGATTTAAAACTAATCTAATATGTATAGACTATATAAGATAAAACAAAATGAAAAACATTTACTTTCTTGACTTTGAGACGACAGGATTGAACCCATATCATGATGAAGTTATTGAAATAGGTATACGTAAATTTGGTGATGAAGGGAGTTATACAACACTTGTTGTTCCTGAAAAAGAAAATGGAATCCACTACAAATATGTTTCAAAGAGAATCACAGAGATAACGGGTATTACTGACAGTATAATCGTTAAAAATGGTATTGATCCGCAAGAAGGGACTTTTAATATGTATAAGTATATCGTAGATACATGTGAAGATGGTCCAATATATCTTGTCGCGCATAATGGATTGTCGTTTGATTTTATATTCTTTCGTAGGATGATTCAAAAGTATATGACAGATGAAAAACTGAGAACACGGTCAAGTTCTATAAGTTTGGATATTATTAAGAGATTTCGATATCATGATTCTATGCTTGTAGCAAGGTATCTAATACCAAATGATCGTGTAAATCAACCATCATTATGTAGTCGTTTCAATGTAAAAAATGAAAGTGCCCATCGCGCTATGGGAGATGTAAATTCGCTTATTAAGATTTACAAAGTAATGTGTGAACAACTATCTTATATTAATAAGAAAGGGGATAAAACATACTATATTAACAATACAGATACTCTTATGAATGAACTAATGATTTAAAATATACCAAGTCTATGTAAAACAGAATATACTACCACTGTTAAGAATATGATTAATGTATAATTTATTATTTTTGATATAAAATAAAGTCTTTCACTAATATCTTCTTTATTTTTTTCAGAATACTCTTTTAATTCTTTTGATAGTATGAATGAAACTAATAAGAAAACAACACCTAATCCAAACATTATATTGTTAGCTAATTCTTTTTTTAATATACCTTTATTTGAAAATGATAATAAAGCAATAGAGATTGAAGAATACAAACCTACATTCCGTAAATTTGTGTGATATGTTCCCATAATACTATTCTTGTTTTTAGTCATTATAATATAAACTAATATTTAAAATTTTAACTCTGTTTAACATTAATTATGGATTCTTTATCACTTATAAATGGTCAAGCGAGTTATTTTGATGTAAATACATCATTAGATATAAAAAAGAAATTTATTCATAAGATGTATCTAAATATTTTACCAAAACTATTCATTATAGGATTATCTTTGACAACCATATGGAATGAATATATAGAGTTATTTTTAGACAGTTCTACCGCGAGTGGATTATTTTTTATCATGTTTTATGTATTATTTATATCTACGGCATTTCTCTATTGTAATTATAATGATATATCTAGTTACTACGATTACAAACCATATTCATATATTTTCACAATGTGTTTTTCATATTTATTGACATATTTTTCAAACATGTTAAAGACATCTTTTTTGATCTATTGTACCATTTATTTAATAGTTTTCAATATAACAACTATATTATATACTTATCAAAATACAATCAAATTCAATTACACAACTTTAATAAAGACATCTTTTACAAGTGAGTTTATAATATTTATATTTTTATGTCTTTTTAATGATATAGAATACCTTCTTTCAACATATCTTTTTTCTTCAATCACAACATTATACATATTATGTGATACAGAAAATATGATATCGTCAAACAATCGGACTTTTAATGTGAAAGTAGATCAGTCATCATTAGCAGCTGTTTTACTTTATTTAGATATCTTTACCTTATTTCCATTTATTATCAATACTTTTATTGGAAGATAAAAATATAGTATAAATAAAATGTCATCTAGTAAGAAAAAGGAATGGTCAGAAAAAGAAGATAATGATACACTCGTAAATTTACATATTGAGTCAAAATATAATTATATTGTAAATAAAAAAACTAGCGTTATTTACAAATATATAAATAAGTTTTTAGGGTTTTTATCTATTATTTCCTCATCTGTAGCAACGGCTATTATTTGGATTGATCAAGATAAAAATGTATCTTCCATTTATGATGTAAATGATGGTTCAAATATTTTACTATCAGATCTATTTAATGGGAATATGAATGTTTTAAAAACATCATTAGGTTTTACAATTTTTTCAACTTTTACTCAAAATTTCTTTAATTTGATAGAAATATCAAATGAATATAAAGATATTTCAGAATCTTATGGTAAATATAGAAACATTATTGAATGTATTGGAGATATTCATCCTAAAAAAAGAGAAGGTAGTGCGAAAAGTACATTGCCAGTATTAAGATACAACATAAATAAATTAAAACAAACTAAAAAACCTATAAATTGTCTTTTAGCTTATATGTTTGAGAAAATATACAAAGATGAATCTTCTAATAGTTATTTAAAAGAAAAAAATGATAGATACTCACAATCAATATTGATAGATGTAGAGGATTCGGACGAAGAAGATTATTGTATTCATGATCAATATCTGGATAATAATTTAATGAGGGGTTTTAAATCTATAAATCTTTAAATAAGATGTGTTCGCCACACCATTGAGAACTAATACCTTCATCAGATATTTTTATCAAAGTTTCTACAGCATTCTTTTCTTTTTCATCCATTAGTGTTCTATTTTCATACCATGGTGAATCTGGAGATGTATTCTTCCATTGATGGAATAATTCATCAATATATCTTGAAGTTGTTTCTAAATCTAAAATTGTCATCTTTAAGAAATCAATATCTTCCACAAGTTCTTGACGACTATTATATGTTTTCATTATGTATATACTTATATTATTACCTTGTTTTTATATAGTTACATAGTCCATGTCCATTGAAACTTCATAAAATTTTCAATTGATTCATTTTTCTGGATAGTTTTTATTGAAGGTGTTTTTTTTATATATTTTTCTTTATCTTTATTTCCGTCTTGTTCGATTCTTATGCGATGTATATCTCTAAGGACTCTTTCAAATGCAGGATTCATATTTAATAATAATAACTCTAGAAAAAATTTTAAATAAAAAAAATTTATTTTTTTCGCAAACATTTCTTTAGTGAAGCTTTACTACCTTATCATTTACAACCCTATAGTCTCTCATATCTAATCGCATTGATGGGTATGGAACTCTAGAGTAACAGCCAAATTCAAGGTTGACCTTCTTGTCTTCTTTGAACCCCCACATCTCATAGAATGAAATGAGACGAGAGCATACACTACTCTCCTTACCCTTCTTATACCATTCTCCTCCATATTCGTGTCCTTGAGGTTCATCAGAAACCTCTCGGACTTCATAACCTTCCCAAAGTTCTCCTTCTTCTTCTTCAAAGTATTCTTCAACGAAATCGGCGATGTATTCTTCGTCAAGGTTGTAGACAACATCACCACCTGTAGTCTTTCTCATACACTTTCTCCAGAGCTGATTTACTATGACAGCTGTAGTCCCTTCATCTGGATGGAAGTATCCGTCATTGTCTTCTTCACCCTCTTCCTCATCCTCTTCCTCATCCTCTTCATCCCATTCTTCATCTGAATCTTCTTCTTCCGTTTCTTCTTCACACTCCATTCCAGCAAACTCATTTGCTACCTCCAATACTAGATCCGAGGCACCCATACGTGCTGACCACTCTATAAGAGTATCCATGAGCTTCCTACCGATACCTCTCTGTTCGGTGTAGATTGTAGAGCATATTGCTGAAAGTGAAAAGGTCTTTTCGGTGTGCTTTTCATTTGTGACATCTTTTACCGCGATGTAACCGAGGATCCTGTTCATCGGGTTGGCGTATGACCACTTTTCCTTCAACTTGTTCCTGCGAGCCTTACCTGCTTTCTTTATCTTCGTCCGAATATCCTTCGGCATGCGGTTTCCTTCGCGACAGTCTACGTAGCACATGATCATCGTAGGTCCTTTCTTCAGATCATACCAGAATCCTGCTCCAAAGTCTTCGTCAAAGTAGTGTTCAAGCTCATCCGAAAATTGACAGATGAACTCTGCGAGAGGCATCATCCTGAAATCCTGCCACTCAGGGTATTCTTCTTGTGGGGGATACATGATCGCCATCAAAGGGTGACGGGGGGAGGCAGTCATCCTTCTCTTTTCCTGTGAGCCTAAGCGTGAGTGTTCGAGTGTGAGGTGTTCTGTGAGTCGTTTGTAAATGTGTTTGTGATCTCTACCAAGGAGTTTCAAATTTTAAGGGATCTTCTTCTGCTCCTTCAAAATTTATCTTTCCTCAAAAATTTGAAATTTTTTCTAAGACTCATGTAAACAAACACGATACAGAACGCAAAGACACTCACAAACACTCGCACACTTACGCTCAGGCTCACAGGAACAGAAACCGACTACACGCCAGACACTCAGGAAACGATGTCCGGACTCACCCGCCAGAACAGCACCGTGGTCAGCAACGCAGGGGGTGCCTCCCAAGACAAGCGCCTCCAACTCGCGATCGCCAAGGCTGAACTTCTCGCCTTGAAGAAGGACCTACGGCTCAAGGAATCAGTCAAGAAGCAGCAGAAAGAAGACAACGACTTCGCCATCAAGCATTCTACCGTCATCAAGCACATCAAGCTCAAGAACATCGCGCTCCAGTGGATCAACAACACCTACGACATCATATCTATGAAGCAGCAGCGACTCCTCAAGAAAGACGCTTGGGCTCAATGTATCTCTCCAGTTGTGACACCCGACCCCTTCCTGATTCAGAATCCTGATAGGGAGGGTATCGATTGTCTATGGAAGCCAGAGTTCAAGATTTTCGCTAATGGGGAATGGTTCCCGCACGACGACCCAATCACACCACCAACATCCCCTCAGAAGAACAAGAAGGGTAAGGTCTTCTCTTTTGGGGAAGAGATTGAAGTAGCTCAAAGGGATGGACTTCTCCAAGTAGAGAAGGGTCTCCCTATCGCTGAGTTTGATGGACCTCGCATGACAAATGAGAAGGCGTTTGCAGACATGATTGAACTCTGGTTCAACCTCAAGTATACATCCGGTCGGAAGGTATACACCGAGTTCTGGAAGGAAGAAAAGATAAAGTTGTTCAAGAATATGGGTCTCTTCAATAGTTTCGGCGACATGATGGAAGATGCTCTAGACCGTTACGCAGATGGAGAAAAGGTTCGGTTCTTGTCAAGCAAGAATCCATTCAACATGGATAGCACTTTGGAGAAGCACATGGATATCATGCTCAACCAGTACAAAAAGCACAGGAGAACTCAAGGTTTGAATGTTAATGCGAAGCCCTTTGTCCCATCATTCCAATAGTTAGACCATATAAAAGAAAAAAAAGAAAGAAAAATTATTTTTTATGTATTTAAAAACATAGTGAGTATTTAATGTATACAATGTTCAGAAATTTTTTTATTAGAAACTTCTTTATGAAAAATAAAAGTAATAAGTGTATGATTGTTATTCATAGAAACCTAAATCTGACAGATGTAAAGGTCAAACCTATTCCAAATAAGGAAAGATATGAAACTATTGATTATTGATTTCCTGGTATTTGGTATCGTTACCTAACAAGTTTAAGGGGTTGGTCCGCCCCACGACGGGTTCCTCTTGCCATGGGCGTCGGCGGCAGCTTTAAAGAGCTTACCTGTTTTGACAACACCTGGATCATTGAGAAGTTCAGGTATAGCTTTTATAAATAATGAATGAATATTTCTAACAAATGTTTCTGTTTTTGGGCTCTCTTTTTCTTCAGGTGAGGGAACGACTTTGGGGTAATTTTCTGTTAGATTTTTAAATTGTTCTGATTGTCCGATGTTTTCGTTTATCATGTCAATATTAGAAGGATTTTCTACTAATTTTTCAAGTAATGTGGATTCTAGGTTGCCACAGTCTTTTATTTCACCAGTTGGGGAATCAGCTTTTATATTATTTTTACAATAGCCATTATTTTTGGGGTGTTTCATAAATTTAGCTATAAATATACGTAAGTTTTTCTGTTTCTGTGATAATTTTGTATCTCGCGAAAGATTCCTTCTTGATATTGGTTCTCCTATATCAACTAGTTTATTAAATTGCGTGTTTTCATGAATTATTCCTTCGTCCATGAACATTACATTCACGCTTGTAAGGATATTTTTAATTAATGTTATAAACGTTTCGGCCTTTTTATTGACATTGACTTGATAAAATATTTCAATGACCTCAAGTAAAAGTTGCGGGACTAAATTTATGTTCCTATAGTATTCTTTCCAATCATCTTCCTCTGAGTTTTCTGAGTTTTTTAATCTTGTTATCAAACTTGAGGTGGGACTGCCTGTTGTCTGCTTAGATTTATAAAATAATTGTGTTTTCCACAAAATTCTGATATAATTAAAAATCGCAAGTGTAAAAATTTGTAGAGGTGTCATTTTCGCAGCAGCAGCAGCAGCAGCAGCAGCAGCAGCAGCAGCAGCAGCAGTAGCAGCCTCAGCATCCTGATAACTCTTCTCATACGCCTCTTTTACTTTCTTGCCTTGAGCTTTTTCTTTTTCCCTTCGCGCCGCTGCGGCTTCTGCTTCTGCTTCTGCTGCTTTTCCTTTTTGTTCTTCTTTTTTAGCTAATTCGTTCCGTTCGTTTTCGTTTTGTTTTTCTTTCTCTAAATCAAGGGTAATTTGTCGAACTTCTTTTAATAATTTGAAGAATTCTTCAAAATCATTTATTTTTTCTTCATCATTTTTTAGTTTTTTTAGAGAATTTAAAGCCTCACTATTTAAAGTGATTTCCATATCTCTTTTTAATTCTCTATAATGGTCTAGTTTATCTTCACCATCTAATTTTATCCCTGCATTAGATCTAACTTTATAATCTTTAAAAACAGGTCGTAATTCATTTAATATATTTATTTTTTTCTCTTTTGCTGCTTTCTCTGCTTCTGCTTCTTCTTTTGCCCTTCGCGCTACTGCTGCTCTGGCTCCAGCTTCTTTTCCTGATTC
>Ga0206682_10005246_pt1 | contig 10262 bp, 8 predicted proteins | sample M240m12015metaG_FD_155444 | JGI IMG/M metagenome (GOLD analysis project Ga0206682, IMG submission 155444) | Ammonia-oxidizing marine archaeal communities from Monterey Bay, California, United States - M2 40m 12015 | ecosystem: Environmental > Aquatic > Marine > Intertidal zone | place: USA... | reverse complement strand
GGGGCTGGGGGCATTGGCACGCGCGCGGCGCGTTCGGATCGCGAGCGCCCCGTCTTCACGCCCCCGTCCGCGCGACTGCGGGCGGGACACAGGCGAGTCGCCTAGGCGCGCGAACCCGCGACATCTGGTGGAAGAGGGGCATCCTCCGCGTCGGCGCATTTCCGGCTTTTGGCGCGGATTCGTCGCGGGCAACCCGCCGTCCCCGCGCTCTCTTCGCGGGGCGTCGGTGCCGGCCGCGGCGCGAGCGCGTTTCGGAACGCGCGCGGGACTTTGAGATGGCCACCTCCGACCTGGACCAGATGATCGCGACGCTGCGCCGGTGCGAGGTTCTGAAGGAGAGCGAGGTGAAGACGCTGTGCTCCAAGGCGATGGAGATCTTGGTGGAGGAGAGCAACGTGCAGAGAATAGATTCGCCCGTGACGGTGTGCGGCGACATCCACGGGCAGTTCTACGACCTGATGGAGCTGTTTCAGGTGGGCGGGGACTGTCCGCAGACCAACTACCTGTTCATGGGGGACTTCGTCGATCGCGGGTTCTACTCCGTGGAGACGTTTCTGCTTCTGCTCGCGTTGAAGGTTCGGTACCCCGACCGCATCTACCTGATCCGCGGGAACCACGAGTCGCGGCAAATCACGCAGGTGTACGGGTTTTACGACGAGTGCCTGCGCAAGTACGGCTCCGTGAACGTCTGGCGATACTGCACGGACATATTCGACTACCTCAGCTTGAGCGCGTTGATCGACAACAAGGTGTTCTGCGTGCACGGCGGCTTATCCCCGACGATCACCACGATCGACCAGATCCGAGCCGTCGACCGCAAGCAGGAAGTGCCTCACGAAGGCGCCATGTGCGACTTGCTGTGGAGCGACCCCGAGGACGTGCAGGGCTGGGGCTTATCTCCGCGCGGCGCGGGCTATTTGTTCGGCGACGACGTGTGCAAGCTTTTCAACGAGAACAACAAGATCGACGTCATCGCGCGCGCGCACCAGCTGGTGATGGAGGGGTACAAGTGGATGTTCGACGAGGCGCTCGTCACGGTGTGGTCGGCGCCCAACTACTGCTACCGGTGCGGAAACGTCGCGGCGATCCTCGAGCTGGACGAGGACGTGCGAAACCGGCGGTTCAAGGTTTTCGAGGCGGCGCCGCAGGAAGCGCGGGGGGTCCCCGCGAAGAAAGCCGCACCGGACTACTTCCTCTAGAGTAGCGATTACGCAGTAAACGCGCGCGTGTAACATAGATGGTTCACGAGTGGTTCATGATCGCGCGTCTCGTGATAAGATATCTTTTATACTTTCTTCTCTCTCGACCGCCTACCTCACCACGCACAGCGTCAAGCCGTCGCCGATTGGCACGGTGCAGTGCGTGACGCGCTCATCCGCGAGCACGCGCGCGTTGAACTCGCGAATCGCCTCCGTCTGCTTGTCGCTCAACGCCTCGTCCGCGACTTTGCCGTACCAGAGCACGTTGTCGATCGCGATGAGTCCCCCTTTTCGTATCAAGCTGGTGACCATGGTGTCGTAGTAGTGCCAGTAGCCGCGTTTGTCGGCGTCGATGAAGCCGATGTCGAAACTCGGCCCGCCCGAGCCCTGCTCCCGCACGAGCGCCGCGAGCGTGGCTTTCCCGTCTCCCAACCGTTCCTCCACGACGTCTGAAACGCCGGCTTTCTCCCAGTACCGGCGCGCCACCTCGAAGGAGGGCTCGCTGCTGTCGCAGGCGACGAGCTTGCCACCGTCCGCCGCGCTGGGAAGCGCCAGGGCCATGGCGACGGAGGAGTACCCCGTGTACGTGCCAACCTCCACCACGTGCTTCGCGCCAGTCAGCTCCACGAGCAGACGCATGAACGCGCCCTGCTCCGGCGGAACCTGCATCTGGCTGCCGCGCAGCTGCGCGGTCTCGACGCGCAGCTCACGCAGAACGTCAGGCTCGCGCGTGTGTCGCAGGAGGTAGCCGTACAGACGCGCATCCAAGTCGATGGGGCCTTTGTTCCAGGGGTCATCCTCGGTGCCTCCCCCGTCCGTCGCGGCGGCGGCGAAGCGGCGGAGCTGCCTTCGGGATCGGAGGCGCCGGGGGCTCGCGTGCCTCGCGACGTGAGATGACGGTGCGGAGCCCGCACGCCGCATCAGCGGCCGACCGCATGCGATACCGGACGGCTCAGCGCGCGACGCGTGGTGCATCACAGCACGGGCGGCCATCGTGACGTGCACGGCGCGCATCGCAGACTGGCGGTGCTTTTTCGTGGGCGTTTGCGTTGAGCCCTCGAACTTGAAATGGGAGACGACGAGGCGAAACGCCTCATCGGAAACGCCCGACGTTCCCAGAGACTGCCGCGGACCCGTCATCGCGCGACGCGCCGCGCAGCGGCGGAGGCTGGCACGATGACGGCCATGCACAGGTTGCTCACCACTCAAGACGGCGTGGACATGGCGGCCGGAAAGGATGCGGAGTACGAGGCGAAGCGCGCGCGCGCGATGAAGTGGCTCGAGAAGAACGAGCGTGACTTGGACCTCGCCGTCGAGGCGACATCCGCGGCGGGAAGGGTCACGACGGCACCCCCGCCCGCGACGAAACCCGCGCGCGTGCGCCGTAAGTGCAGCGTGAACGACATCTCCGACGACAGCGACGACGACGACGACGCCGTCGAGGATGACCGGGACGACGACACCGACGACGACACCGACTTCGAGCACCTTGGTTCGGACAACCACTCAAAGTGGACGGCGAGGGAAGTCCACCGGTTGATGCGTTTGTTTTGCGCGGACGACGAGACGCGGTCGTCGGAAAAACAGAAAGAGCTGGAGGGGTGTCGCAACGCGCTGCGTCGCGCGCGCGCGGACCCCGCGGTCGCGCCCGATGAGCCCGTGCCTTTGACCGTGCGCCCGTACGACGTGACGCCCGGGGACGAATCGAATGACGTCGCGTACGTCTACCGGCACGCGTTGACCACGGTTGGCGAGGCGAAAAAAGAAATCGCGAGACGGCTCGGCACGCGGCATCACGAGGCGCTCGCGTTGGTGATGAGCGGCCGCGCGCTGGAGGACCACAAGACGCTCATGGAGTGCGGCGTGTGCGCCAGGTACGTCGTGTACGTCAAGACCGATCGCGCGACACTGGACGAGCTGGAGAAGAGAGACGATCCCTGATGAGCCCGAATGAGCTACTACGTACGGGCTACGCGTAAAGTCTCAAACTAAAAACGCACGCGAATACTAATGAACGACGCGGATTCGTTTTACGCAACGCCCGAACGATTCCCGAAACCAAAACGACGACGCTCCGTTGCTCCGTTGCTTCGTTTCCCGTTCGTCACCGTTTCCGTCTCGCGAGCCCACTCGCCGGTGCGTCGGTCGCGACGCGCGGTTGAACCTCGCCGCCTCGGCCTGAATCGCGGTACGGCGGCCCGTCGCGCGCGATCGACCCAATCGCCGCGTTTTTTTCCTTCTCTTCTCTCTGGCGCGATCTCCTCGCCGACGACGCCGCGTCGCGTTCGACGGCGGCGCCGATCCACGAGACGATCAGCGCGCTCTGCGCGGCGAAGTGCGCCAGCGTCACGGCGAATAGAAAGTTGGCGTTCGCGACGCGCGCCTCGATCCAGAGGTGCCAGAAAATGGGCGTCAACGTCGCGGTCACCGCTAACGCCGCCGAGACGGCGAACCCGACGCGAGGCGTCGTCTTCGCTTTTGTTCTCGTCATTCTCGCGCCCGCGGCCTGCTCGCCGTGCGTGAAGATGGGCGCGAACGCGAGGTACCCCGCGACGTTTCCCCAGGTCGGGTACGGACCGAGCACGGTGTGCAGCGCCAGGACGACGCCGACGGCGAGGATCGGCCTTGTGTGCCCGTAGCGCGCCAACACCGGAACGCTGAGGAACGCCGGGAACGCGTGGAACACGAAGAGAAAGAACCATCGAAAGTGCGAGAAGAGCTCGGCGAAGAGGTACCAGTGCACGCCCAGGTTGGGGGTGAGGTCCGTCACCAAAAACGTGAACGCGTAGGTAGCGTTCGTCCACTGTTCTAAAGTAACGCCGACGTCCAAATACGCCTGTGTCGAGACGGCGCCCAAAACCAGACACGCCGCGAAGAAACCGCCGAACGTCGCGCGGAAGCGTCGATTCGAATTTTTAGTTTCCGAGTTCCGCGGCGCGTCGGCGTCTCCCGCCGCGCCGTCGCGCGCGAGCGACGCGACCGGGTACAGCAGCAGCGTCGGGACTCGCGCGTCGCTGGTGACGAACGCGAGGGTCGCCAAACACGCCCCGGCGACGATCGGTTCGGGTTTTTCTTTGCACGCCGCCGCGAGCGCGAGCGCGACGCACGAAGTACCCAGCGCGCTCGTCGACCCCGCCGCGCACGCCGCGACGCTCATCGGGTTGAGCAGGTACGCGCACGCCGCGAACGCGGGAACGGACGTGTCGGTAAATCGGTTTCGTGTGCCGTTTTCGTCTGTGTTCTGTTCGTCCCCGCCGTTCGACGCCGCCGCGACGCGCGCGGCGATCGCGAAGAGCGCGGCGGCGACGAGCGCGTCGAGCGCGACGAACGGCGCCGAACGCACGATCGAGGCGTACGGCGCCTCGGACGCCCCGAGCGCGTCCGCGACGTACAGGAACGGCGTGAACAGGAGGAGCACCAGCGGCGGGACGTGCAGCATGGACCCCTCGTAAGGCGACATGCCCATCTCGACCAGCGCGGCGCCTTCCCTGAGCCGCGCGAGGCTGTCCACCGGGGAGGAGAGCTCGATGCGCGACGCGAGAGGGGCGTGCCACCCGAAGTGCACCAAGAGCACGCGCGCGGCCAGCGCGGCGACCATCAGCGCGGTCCAGCGCGTGAAGGAGGCCGGCATGCTCGCCCTCCCGACCCGAGCGGGCGACCCGGCCGTGACTCGCGGACCGGTAAGTCGCGCCGGGAAGTGCGTGCGGAGGGAGAGAGAGGGGACATACGAAAGGTATGCATCACTCGGAAAACTACCGTGGTACGCTAAAAGGCGACGGTTTCGACGCCGAGCGTCGTTCCCTTTCTTTCGAGCCTAAACCGTATCATTCGTATCGTCAGAACGCGTCAGAACGCGCGCTGTCTCCCTACCCCGTCGTGGCTCTCCTTCTCGTTGACGTACAGCGAGTCCACCCTGAACGCCTCCATGCCCTCTCTCGGGTCCGTCTTCTCGGGCCGCGGGCCGGGCGCCGTCGGTTCGGGAGGCACCGGCACCTTGCTCCGCGCCGGTAACCCGGTGATGGGGTCGTAATCCACGCTGCTCTTCATGTGCCTCAAGCCCCGGTTCGCGTTCAGCGCCATCTGCCGCTTCATGACGTCGTCCCGATACCTCAGCTCCGCCCCGTCGTGGCTGTCCTCGTACTGCAGGTTGATCATGTTGTACTTCACAGACGACCGGTTCAGCGCCGGGATCTCGCTCTCTTTCAGCTCCTGCAACTTTACGTCGTCGAACTTTTCCTCCATGGCGACGCGATCCCAGCGCGCGGCTTCGCGCTCGTAGTTAAGCACGCGGCGACGCTCGATGTAGTCCTGAGTGAGAATACGAAAAGGTGGCGACGACGCGGATACCAAAAGTCAGATCACGCGAACGAGCGACGCGCGCGTCTTCGCGGCGACGGCGACGATTCGGAGGGGGAAGAACGACCGAAGAATGTGCCGTCCATTGTTTGGCGCGGTGTGAAACGCCGTCGACGCACCTCTCTCTCGAGCTTTTTCCTGTGCCGCGCCGCGTACTCCTCACCCGCGGCGTCCGTGCAGAAGCGGTCCGCCTCGGAGATGAACCCCGCGGAGTTTGGGGGGGGCTCAAGCAAGTTGGAGTTGAGGTCCTCCTTGACGTTCGACTTGAGCCGGTGCTCGAGGCGGAGCTTCTCCAGCATGTCCTTGGCCCGGATCGCGAGGCGCGCCTCGCGCGACCGCGGCTCCACGTTGTGGAACCGAGGCCGCGTGGCGGGGGGGTCGATGTGCACCACGTTCTGCCCCATGGCGGAGACGGGCGCGCGCGGCGGCGGCGGCGGCGGCGGCGCGGGGTCGAGTGCGCTGCAGCGGGGGGCACGAAAAAGAAGCTGCTTTTGGCCGCGGCTCACGCGAAAAATTGACCAAAATGGCCCGTGAAAAGTCGAAAGAATGACTCAAGAACAGACCGTGGATTGCGCCGTAGAGACACGACGACCATGACGTGGGAGCCTGACAGCTGTCTCGAGGATCGCCGCGAGCCACGCGTTTCGGCTTTTTTCGCGCAATCCGGACGTCGGACGTCATCGCTCGCCGTCGCCTCTCTGCGCCATTCAGTCAGCTCGCGGCAGAAGCACACGCACGCCAGGATGTCGGCATCCGCGGCGATGACTCCCGGCGCGGTCGCGGGTCCCCGCGCGGCCGTGCGCGCGCGCGCCTCCCCCCTCGGCGCGTCCTCGCCCGCGCGCCTCGTCGACGTCGCGGCGCGTCGTGCGAGGCGCTCGGCGTCGCGACGCGACCGCCGCGCGGTGACCACGCGCGCGCGCATCGGCGGCGTGCTCGATGTCGCCAAGGTTGGTGAGGTTGCCGGAAACGCCGCGGCTGCCGCCGTGGAGGTGTCCAAGGCTGTGCGCATGCGCGGCGTCGAGGCTCCGGACGACATGGCCAAGTCGTACGTCGCCAAGGGCACCGCCGCGGCGGATGCGAACGGCGGACCGGTGGCGATCGACGAGGATGGTTTGCCTTTGGTGTACGACAAAGCCGCGATCCAGGCGTTCTGGGCGAATCAAGGGGGCGCGCTGCAGAAGCGCTGGGGCGAGTTCATCGGTTTATCCGTGCCGTTCCTGACGCGCGTCGCGACGCTTTCCATCACGGGAGGCGCCGAGGAACTGAGCCGAAACGATCGATCGCTGGCGCGCGACGCGAGGATCATCATCGAGAAACTGGGCCCGACGTACATCAAAGCCGGGCAGATGATGTCCGTGCGCCCGGACGTGTTGCCGCAGGCGGCGTTGGACGAGCTCGCTATCTTGCAAGACGCGGTGAAGCCGTTCGAGACCTCCGTCGCGATCGACACGATCGAGCGCGAGCTGGGCGGGCCCCTCGGCGACTTCTTCGACGAAATCTCGGAGCAACCCGTCGCCGCGGCGAGTTTGGCGCAGGTGTACCGCGCGCGGCTGGCGGGCACGGACACATACGTCGCGGTGAAGGTGCAGCGCCCGCAGATTTTGAGCATCGTGTCGAAAGACCTGTACGTCTTGCGGCGAGCCGCGGAGGTGTATCAGGGCCTGATCGAGCGGTTCGCGCCGCAGCAGCGAACGGATTACGTCGCGCTCCTGAACGAATGGGCGGTTGGTTTTTACACCGAGCTGGATTTCGCGAACGAAGCGGAGAACCAACGCAGAAGCAGGGAGCTGATCATGAACCAAGAGAAGGTCAAAGGGGTGTATGTTCCGAAGGTTTACGACGATTTGTGCACGAGGCGAGTCCTCGTCACGGAGTGGATCGACGGCGTGAAGCTGTCCGATTGCCCAAAGGAAGAGATTCGCGAGCTCATCGGCGTCGGACAAGAGAGCTTCCTCGTGCAGCTCCTGCAGGTTGGTTTTTTCCACTCCGACCCGCACCCCGGGAACCTGATGAAGATGGCGGACCCGAGCGACCCTTCGAAGAACCTGCTGGTGATTCTCGATTTCGGCCTCATGGCTTCTATCCAACAAGACGACATGGACACCATGGTGAGCTCGATCATCCACCTCGCCAACAAGGACTACCCGGCGCTCGTGGACGACTTCATCGATCTGAAGATCTTGCCGGACGACTGCGACCGCGCGAAGGTGATCCCGCTGATGGACAAAGCCCTGAGCCCGTACGTCAAGGGCGGCGGCGCGAAGAAGTACGAGGCGGAGTTGAAAAAGCTGTACAACATGGAGGACGGGACGATACAGAGCACGGCGGGTGGGTTCCAGGCGATGACGCAGGATTTGCTCACCGTGCTCAACGACATTCCGTTTTCCATTCCCCCCTACTTCGCGCTCCTCGGGCGCGCCGTCGTGACCCTCGAGGGCATCGCGCTCATCGGCGACCCCGACTACCGGCTCGTGATGGAGGCGTACCCGTTCGTCGCGCGCAAGCTGTTACGAGAGGACCGCCCGGCGGCGCAGAGGGCGTTGCAGGAGGTGTTGTACCAGGGCACCACCGGCGGAGGCTCGATCCTGCAGGGCAAACGTCTCGCGGTGATGCTCAATTCGGCGATGGGCGTCGTCGCGCGCGACGCCGGCGAGGGTGTTTTCGTGGACCTCGACACCATCCCCGAAGACGCCATCTCGTTACAGGACGGGCTGCGGTACCTGCTGAGCCCGCGGGGGGACTCGCTGCGCGGCTTGCTCGAGAAAGAAGCCGTCGGCGCGGCGGACGTGCTGTTACGGCAGGCGGCGCGCAAGTCCGGCGGGCGCCTTTTCGCGCAGCTCCCGCGCGCGCCCAAGCTCCCCTTCGAGCTGCCCTTCGGCTTAGGGCAGCCTCTGGACCCGGAGAACATCCCCGGGCCGTTCCTGGTGCCGAGCAAGGATCTGGGACGCGCGGGGTCGCCCCGGCCCGTTCTGGCGTCCCCCGCGCAGGTCCTCGAGGCCGCCGCGCCGAAGCTCTCGCGCGAGGAGGAGCTCTTCGCGATCTCGCTCGCCGATCTCGCGCAGGGCACGCTCGGATCGGACGCCGCCGTGCTCCTGTCCGGCGACGCGCTGCTCGAGCCCGCGGCGGCGGCGTCGCTGCTGCTGAGCGTCTTCGCCACGGGGCAGGCGCCCGCCGCGCAGGACGCGCAGGTGGTGGCCGTCGCGGACGCGGTGCGCGCGCAGCTGGCTCCCGCCGCGGCGAGCGAAGAGCGCGACGCCGAATCCGAGAGCGTCGACGACGTCATCGCGGCAGTGCGCGACCTGTCCCCGGAGGAGTCCGCGGTGTTACAGGCCTCGGCGACGCGCGTGGCGGAGGCGCTCTGGGACGGACTGGTCGAGCGTCTTGAGGGGAGCCTGCTGGCGAACGAGGCGGTGGCGGGCGACGCCGCGTTGGCGGCGCGGTAGACGCGTTATTATACAACTACGAACCGAACGCACTACGTCGTCATCGTCGTTTCACACGCACGCCTGTCCCTAAACCCCCGAACCGGTACGCCGCGCTGCGGAACACGTCGGCGTGCGCGGCGACGGAGGCGTCGAACGGCCGCGAGTACCCGCCGCCCATCGTGATCACGAGCGCGGCGTCGCGTCTCACGCACGCGTCGTACACGAGGTGGTTCCGACGCAACAGACCGGCTCGGGTCATTCCCAGACGCCCGAACGAGTCTTCGCGCAGCGCGTCCACGCCGGCTTGGAAGTACACGAGCGCGGGCTGGTACGTCTCGAACAAGAACGGCAACCAGGTTTGGAGGTGTCGTAAATACGCGTCGTCGTCGGTGTCGTCCGGGAGGTCGACGTCGTGGTCGGAGCGCATCTTGGTTTTCCACGGGTAGTTCCCGGCGCCGTGCATGCTGAACGTCACCACCGCGGGGTTGTCCTCGAAGATCTTCGCCGTGCCGTTGCCCTGATGCACGTCCAGGTCGATGACCAATATGGGCGTCGCGGATCGCGCGAACAAAGCGTCGCGAAACTCGGCGAGCGCGACAGTCGCCGCGCACGCAATGTCGTTGAACACGCAGAAGCCCTCGCCTTTGTCCGCGAACGCGTGGTGCGTCCCGCCCGCGATCTGCGCGGCGACCCTGCGCCGTGGCGCGTCGCCGTCCGTCAACGCGTCCGTCAACACGTCGCGCGTCGCGGCGATGGTTCCCCCCGTGCTCGCGAAGCTGCGCGTCACCTGCTCGGGGTTCTGCATGGGGAACCCGATCGCCCGCGCCTCCTTGTCCGTCAGCGCGCACCGCATCACGCGCGAGACGTACTCGCGGTCGTGCACGCCGAGCACGTCTTCCAGGCTCGCCTCGGGCGAGCGCAGTATCTCCACGCGCCCGCGCAGGCTCATGTCCGCCTCCAGGGCCAGCCGCGTGGCGCGGTACTTGTCCATGGGAAAGCGGTGCTTATCGGGGAGGCGCACCTCGGCCCAATCGGAGAAGTAGAGTCTCAACGGCGGGGCGGGCGCGGGGACGGTCGAGGGTTCCTTCCCGGCGCTCCGTGCCGAGCGACCGCTTCCGGAAGCCGCGCGGCACGACGCCCGACGCTCGAGCCCGCGCGCGGCGCTTCCCGCGCGCGCGGTGGCGCGCAGCGCGGCCGCCAGCGACGACGCCATGCGCGCTCGCACTGCGGGTGCCGAGACGCGCCGCGCTGTAGTGAAGACGACTGGGAGACATCTTTCACG
>Ga0206682_10005245_pt1 | contig 10262 bp, 7 predicted proteins | sample M240m12015metaG_FD_155444 | JGI IMG/M metagenome (GOLD analysis project Ga0206682, IMG submission 155444) | Ammonia-oxidizing marine archaeal communities from Monterey Bay, California, United States - M2 40m 12015 | ecosystem: Environmental > Aquatic > Marine > Intertidal zone | place: USA... | reverse complement strand
CAAAAAGGAAGGATAACTGCCGCTTCAAGTGGGACAGGAGGAGGTGTGACACTTTCAGGCAGCACCAACAATACCATTTCCACCGTCACAGGTGCTAACGCCCTACAAGGAGAAGCCAATTTAACTTTTGACGGCACACTTCTAACAGTTACAGGTAATTTGTCAGTCGGTGTCAATGCAGCCAGCACTCTTGGATTTTATGGGGCTACTCCGACGGTTCGTATAACAATTGATGATATTACTGCTGCTCCACCCGTGGACCCCGGACAAGGTGGACAACTTGCTACCGTAGATGCTTTGGTCGCTTGGGCTGCTACGGTTCAAAGCCTGATTACTACTATTGGACTCGGAAATGTATGAAACTAATGCTGGAGATGATGATTTGTGGCTACTAAATACACCGGTTCAAATGAGGGTGTTGAAGGTCTCCGAATGCGAGACCAAGATGGTAACCCTAACGTCACCCCAGTAACTGAGATTCGAGTTACCAACGGCACTTTAACCGATGATGGCAACGGCATAGTCTCTTTGCAGACTGGCGGAGGCGGAGGTGGTGGAGGCACATCTTCAGGACCCACAGGTGCAGTTCAACTTTCAGACGGTGGCGGTGGTTTCACCAACGATACAGATTTAGATTATGATAGCACCAATGACCGACTCAATTTGGGCGATTCAGCCCTCGGAACGGCAGCAACGGCTGTGCCGGGGATAGCAACAATTATTGATTCATGGCCTATTACTACTTATCGTTCTGCTAAATACTCAGTTCAAATTACCGATACAGTTACTGCTGAATATCAAACTTCCGAGATAGCAGAACTTCACGATGGAGCCACAGTTATTTTTAATGAATACGGTGTTTTGTTTTCGGGAGGTAACCCACTCGGAACTTTCGCCGGCAACATTTCTTCAGGTGCGGCTCGCCTTATTTTTACTCCCACTAATGCTAACGCTATGAACATCAAAGTCACTCGAACCTTGTTAGAAGTCTAACGACATCTTTAAATAGCAAAAGGAATAAAGATTTATTGGAGTTGATTTTATGGCCCAAGCACCATTTCGAGTCGCAGCCTTGACAGCCACGGGCGATGTCACTTTAGGTGCTACTGGACAATTGACTGTCACGGCTTCTAACGGGAACATCGCAACTTCAGGAACCGGAAGTTTCGGAGCAACTACGGTGACCAGTCTTAACGCCAGTTCTGGTGGAATCACCAATGCAGGTGCAATTGCTGGTGCTACTACAATTAACGCTTCTGGAGCAATCACTGGCGGCACACTTACTGACGGAACTGCTTTAACCATAACTGGTGGAAACCTTACTGGTGCTAATACTGTTTCTTCCGTTACTGTCACCGATGGTGCAGGTTCTACTATGACTGGTGGCTCAGTTACCGCTACAACTCTCACGGATGGTGCTTTCAGCGTTACATCTGGTGCCGTCACAGGCGTAACTACTTTGAATATGTCCTCAACTCTGACCATTGGAACTGGTGGCACAACTTACGCTTTCCCAACGGCTCGTGGAACTGCAAATCAAATCTTGAAGATTGATGGTTCTGGTAATCTAACTTTCCAAGATGACGGTGGAGCCACAGGTCCCGGTGGAGCATCTGGAAACATTCAGTTTAACGACGGAGCAGGTGGTTTCAGTGGAGAAGCATCTTTGAATTGGGATTCTACCAATGACGTTCTCGAACTCGGAAACGGTGGAACTGCTTACGCTGGTATTGCCAGTAACACTCAAGCCGTTGCTGGTGGAGCAACCACAGCCATTGATACTTTCGCTCAAACCGCTTATGTGGCTGCTAAATACTTGATTACCGCAGAAAATGTAGGTAACAACGAAGTTCATACCGTAGAACTTTTGATTTCTGGTGACGGCACTACTACTAATTTCGTGCCTTTCGCTGATGTCTTTACTGGAGGCGCACCGTTGTTTTCAATTGCAGTATCAGGAACTGGAACTATTTCGATTGATGTTACCAATTTAGATGGTGCTAACGCTATCAACGTTCAATTTATGCGAACCACACTTGCTTAAGCAGAGAGTTTTAAGTAGTCGTGAAACTTTATTCTTATCATGGCTGAAGTCCCTTTCCGTGTCAAGGATGTAACTGCTTCAGATGAAGTGAAAGTTCCCAGTAGCAAACTTTTCATCAATAATACTGCGGTTACCAGTTCTGCGGCAGATTTAAATCAACTCGATGGCATAACTCTCGGCACAGCCGCCCAAGCCAACACGGGAGATTTTGCTACGGCTGCACAAGGAGCCACAGCAGACACGGCTTTACAAGTGGTAGCCGTAGATGGAGTCACAATTACAGGAGATGGAACAGGAGGCAACCCTTTAATCGCAGCCTCACAAGGTATTTCTATCGGAGATACCATCACAGGAGCCACAGAAGGTTCAGTATTATTTGCGGGTTCGTCGGGTGTTCTTACTCAAGACAATGCTAAGTTGTTTTTCGATGACAGCACTAACCGATTGGGCGTAGGAACAAATAATCCTTCGGTTTTACTTCACATTCAAGAGAACTCTTTGAATGAAATACTACGGATTGAATCAACAGATGCTACGGCAGGTTCTAACTCTGCCCCAGATGTAGTGATTAAAAGCCCTAAACAGGCCGCTAACGACTACTTAGGAAGTCTTTGGTGGTATGGGAACGATGATGGCGGAAACGCTGAAGCATACGCCCGTATAGGGGTAATTTTAGACGACCCTTCCAACGGTGTGGAATCGGGTGCTATGTTTATCCAAACCGATATTGAAGGAACTCTTAGAACCATGCTTTTCATAGAAGGTTATACCACAAACGGAACGGGACAAGTAGTCACCAATTATAACGCTAAAAACGTCAATTTTAGAACCTTGAATCTCGGCACAAGTAGTGGAGGTCCCGGTGGCTACGGTATCGCTCACAATGCTTCTAACGGAAGAATTGGAATTGGAACTTCAGCACCGTCTTCACTTTTACACTTAGTAGGTGTTGATGATGATAATCCAGAACTTCGCATCAGCAGGTCGGGTGTTACCTCTCAATATCTTTCGATGCAAAATGAAGATGCTTCAGGTGGTTTCATTTCTTCTCAATCGGGTGAAAGTAATAAAAAGCCACTTTACTTAGAATCTCTCCATAATTCGGGTGGTTCAGCCGCAGGTGATAACTCCATTTTGATTAGAACGGGTGCTGCTTCAAGTCCGACTACCAGAGTGACCTTAAGTGATACCGCCAACAAGTTCATAATCGAAAGCGGAACTGTGTTGAGCGTGGATGATAACATAAGAGTAGGCAATACTTCAGGACCCACAGAAACAGATTATTCAATATCGGCTTCCAAAAGTGCATCCACAGTCTCAGGTGGGTTATTTTCTTCAAGTGTTGGTGAAAGTGCTATTACTAATGATAATGCGGGATGGTGGCTTACTGCGGCGGGAATGAATACCTCTTCTAAATATACCCCTGCGCTCAAGTTCGGTTCATCCGACACCGCATTCACTACGGATAGCCCAAAATGGCTTGCAGGTATCATAGGTCGAGCAGGTGAAACGTATTCTTCCGATACTACTGGTGGTATGGCTCTTGATTTCTTAACTTTCCCCGATGGTGGAGGTGCTACGGGTGGACCCACAACCCGTATGACAATTCACGAAAACGGTTTTGTCGGTATTGGAACAACATCCCCTGCTGAAGAATTGCACATTGTCGGTTCCTCAGACCCCAAAATTAGAATTGCCGAAACGGGTCAAAACGGTTATACCGAAATTACGGCGTTTGCTGATTCTTATGGTGCTTTCAAAATCATTAACGACACTAACAATGAATCCACCATCATGGATTTGTCAGCAGAATCAACTGGCACAGGAGCGCAAACCATCAGAATGTTTAGAACAGCCAACACCAGTGCTGCTTCCACCAGATTCCAAATCCTATCACCCGGTTCAACAACCGAAACTTTCAGAGTAGATGCTTCTAACGGACAAGTAACTCAAGCCTTTGCTAAAAACGGTGTATTAACTGCTGATTCCAACGGTGCGCTACAAATTGCCTCCAACTTATCCGACGTAGCCTATCTCCAAACCGTAGCCATTGGTTCAGGTCTTAGTGGTGACGGCACAACAGGTAATCCATTAGTGGCTACTGGTGGCGGTGGTGGCCTACAACCCGGTGACAATGTTTCATTATTGACCAATGACGCAAATTACATCAACCCTCAACAAATAGGTGCGTTTGCTCCACCTGCGGCTCCACCAACTACTGCCGCACTTGCTGATTCGCCTACGGGTGGTCCTTTGAATCCCACAGGTTGGTTAGAAATTGATGTCGGATTGGGTCCTATGTATGTTCCTGTTTTCCAATGAGTTTAAATCAGTGATTCGGCTTATCACGACCATGACCCTAAAACCAGTTAAACTAACGCATCCCGAACTTAGTCTTCTGTTGAATCTTCTTAATCAAGCCAGCGTTCAAGGCATTGAAAATGTCAGAGTAGTTTTAGCCGTAGCCGACAAACTAACGGCGTTGCTTCCTGCTGAATCAGATACTACAAATGCTTAAGTATCAGAACATCTTCAGAATAGTTATGACTAACTGGAATTATTGGAGTCTTGGTTTTGCGACTTTGGCTATGTTTGCATCTTTAGCCGCTATCTCAACGGAAAAGGCTGCTGAATATCCAGATTACCTCGACGAAACACCTTCAGAAGAAACTTTAGATTCTATGCGTGGTTTGGGGGCATCTGCTTGAGTGAATCTGAAACTAAATCAGTTCGCATGACTGTCACCAAATTAGGCCATAAATTAGATGATTTAACAGAAGTCATGGACATCATAACTAACGAAGTTATGGAAATTAAATCGGCTCTCAAATCTTTGGTTGAAGTCCAAAAAGAAATCATCAAAGCCACAGTTACCAGCAAACCTGAGCCGAAAACTCAAGATGAAACTGATTTCACCATGTATGGTTGAATTATTTCACCACAGACTTTGCTGTTTGCCCAATTCTTGAGATTCAAAGGTTTCACCGACCCACTTTGAAACTTGGCTATACAATCCAGAAATGTATTCGTTACAACCGTAGCGTTCAATCAGAGTCGCCATCAAGTCATCATATTTAGCCACTGAACCTTCCGTTACCGTCAAAATTAGATTACCGGGGCAATAAATATCCACTGTTTCGCCAGTGAATCTGTCTTTTCGAGTATCCAATTTTGTTCTACATTTGCCCGAAACAGGCACACGTCGATAACTTTCACCACATTTGGTGCATCGAACTTTCTGTTGCCCGTAAGCCCTAAGATTACCTCTCATGTCTCTAATCAAGTGTCTGTCAATCAATTTACTGGCTTGCTCGATGTTATCCACCGATTCAAGGATTTCTCCAAGTGCAAATTGTTCCATTGTTTTTCGGCGCATAGAATCCAATGTGTTATACGGATTATTACGGGGTCCTGCTCCACAATCTGAAGTGTCGTGAGTAAATCCTATCTTACCCACAGGCAATACGTCTTCATCAATCAAAGTTTCGACAATCCGAATACCATGCTTCAAGGCTTCTTTGGGTCCCGGTGGTTCTTCAGCGTTGCGAAGAAACTCATAAAACGAAACTGGATATTGCGACAAAATGTCGGTGTTCAAGGCTTCTTTATCAATCTCAGTGGCTACAATCCGAGTCGTCAGCGTTAGCGGTGCATCCATACGACCACCTCGATTCCGAGGCAAAAACATTCGGCTAAAATTGAGTAGCCCTTCGGTCAGCAACATAATACAATCAATATCACCGTCGCAGTTGCGACGTTTAGCAGCATGGTAAAATGGATGACCGTAATGACCCTTAACAGGTGCCGTGCCGATAATCCTTGCTAAAACTGCTCCAGAGGTGTGAGGTGCAAGCCCCATGATTAACTGACCCACAAGTGCTTCAGCCCCAGCATCGTCTTTCAGCCGATAAAATGGCTCTAACTCATACATAGTAACCAAAGCATCATCAGTGAAACGCATAGCCGCTAACAACGGTGTAACACAGTTTTGTGCAACCACTACATCTTGAGGCATCAATTCAATAACTTGGTCGTCAGCCACAACTGGTTGGCCTTGATAATCCACGTCGTAGCCCAAATCTCTGGCTCGTTCTGCCGTGATACCGATTTCATCGGGTCTAAAGTGAGTCATAGTAATGTCCACCATATCAAATCGAATTGTGCCGTCACGAAACGAACTTGTGCCGTTGCGTTGTCGCAGCACGGCTTTCAGTAAGTGTTCTGGAATCTTTTCACCAGAGCCAAGACTTTTGTTACCTTTGACTTTGGGTTCTACGGCTTGGTGAGTAGTTTCCATCGCTTCTTTCCACAATACATCAGCATCCAAAGTTTGCTTTACCATACCCACAAAGTTGGTTTCAGTCGGTTTGTGTGCAGGGTCGCCCAAACAAACACCTTTCCATGTTTGCTCGTTGCATTCTGGACACACTCGAATACCTGTGTAATACTTTTCTGATTTACGAACCGCATCTGGAATCAATCGCTTTGTGCCTACATTAGAACCCACAGGCCAAATCCCGTGTGTGCTGGGATTCATTTCCCGATGTTTTGAACCTTCGGGCTTACCCATTCTGGCTCCAATTCTCAACGTAGTTCTCGGTCGAACTTGCACCCCAAAACTTTCGTTAATCCATTCTCTGGCGGATTTTTGGTCGAGGGTATTTAAACTATTCAATTCTTCAGCATCCATCAACGAAACTTTTTCAATAACTTTCAAAATCAAGCCGGCTTCAGCACCCAGCAAGACTCCTTCTGAATCCATGTCCACATTCAAACGATACACTAATTCTCGATATTTCTGAGGAACGCTTGATGTTAAAGTCAAAGCCATACTTGCCGCCATTTCCCCGATTTCAACAGCCGTGACATCATCAAGACCCACAGCAATATATTTCGGGTCTAAGGGAACTCCGTAAGTTTCCGACATACTCCACGCTTCCTTGAAACTTTCCGCAGATTTCAATCCGGCTTCTCCAACTATTTGGTCATGCCACTCCGAAACATAAGGACTTGGAGGAAGTGGATGGTTGTTTTCTAAGAACTCACCCACAGGCACTAACAATTCACCGATGTCCCAAACTTTTTCAATCGGCCAATCGGGTTCAGTCGGCAACAAAGACCATTCATCAGTTTCTTCTAAACCTGCTCGAAGTTTCATTTCAGATTCTGAATTGATTCGTTTTCCTGAGCCATCTTTGAATTGCAGATACGGACCTTGTATGGTATCGCATGGCGTAGCCACCGTAGCCTTGCCGGGTCGTTCATACTTCATTTGTGTGCCGCAAATAACGAAACCTCCGATAGCCATCATTGAAACAGGGTGCATCGCTGTGGTCGCCAGCCCAGCCAATCGACTTCGACCGTATCGTAGTCTCAAACCACCAACTTTCATCGGCAATCCAAAAATAGGGCGACCCGCTAAAACGTCACTCATGTATTTTTCACTGGGTTCAATGGTTTTAGACTTTCCACCCGTTTTGACGAAATCTCGAAGCCAGTCCCAACCATCCATTTCCAATTCTTCCACATACTTCAGAATCTTTGGGGCTTTTAACACCAAACCTTCGCACATAACCAACAACATACCTTCACGAACTCTGTTAGTGGGAACTCGTTCAAGGTCACGCTGACCTGTAACTTCACCGCCTACGCCTTCACCATCAACATAAACAGGACAGTTGTAAGCAATAACTTCTAATTGAGGATTAGAAGGTCGGTATTGTAATCCACGACTATACTTGGAAACTTCTTCTTTGTAGCGTTCCACTTCATTAAATGTCACTTGTGGTGGCTTTAATCCAAAATCACGACGTAACACATCAGCAATCAAAACACTCAACGCTTGACCCGTTCCACCTGCACTCCGAATAGGACCTGCATAATTCACCGCTAATGATTCGCTACCATCTTCATTAGTAATAATCCGACATGAAACCACTCCATCCAACGGAGCCACCAGAATACCTTCTGTAAGCACCGCTAAACCAGCGCAAATGCCGTGATACATACAAGTAGCCATTCGGCTCGTTCCGAGCGTTAAGGAGTCCTTGAGAGCCTCGGTTTCATAAGTCTTGAGAGTTTCTCTCCAATCAGCCTTACCAACCACTTCAGAATCAAACCCAATAACTTTTCCTGTGCCTTCACAGTTTTCACACGGCACGTCCTTCCATGAAACTTGAGCGTTCTTACCTGACCCTTTACAAGCAGGGCATTTTTGATTCTCACCGTAAATTAAACTTTCAGCCGCTACAATACGAGCAATCTGAATCGCAACCATTTCACGGTTGCCATCATTTTCTTCTGTAAGTTCTCGAATCTGTGCCGCCGTGTTTCGAGGATGTAGAAAATCTAAAAGTTTCTGAGTTCGGTCTGCAAGGTCGGAGGCCAGAGGAATCTCTACGGAAAGTCGTGGGTCTAAACCTTTGGCTTTGGCTTTGGCTACTAATTTATAGGCTTCAGCACACTCCGCTTCTAACCGAGCAATATACCCTTCGTAGTCCATGTGTTCTATAAGAACAAGCACTTACTTAAACTTCACTCTAAGCCAGTGGGAAAGTGTTCAGCCCAAGGACCAGATTCCCAATTACCATATTTCCATGTCGCCAAATGAAACTTTCGATAATCAGTTACAGGACCCATCGCTGTAAATCCACTAATATGAGAAACTTTGGTGGCAAAAACATCAATAGCATAAGGCGTGTAACGGTTTGATACAATGTTTTCCAAAGCCTCAATCAGTTCTCGGTAAGTTTCATATTTCTTCCAACTAACTACGCTACCATTTGGCCTTCTAATTTCTACCTCAAAAGGTCCTTGATATTCATCAGTTTCTACTTCAAAGGTTTCATACTCTGCTGCAAATGTTTCATTGATGATTTCTAAGTAACTTTCACTAACGGGTGGATAAACCATATCTACTCCGGGCTGACGTTCCGAAAGTTCTTCTCCATTTCTAACGATTTTCTCCACTAAAATGTAATAATGGTCGCATTCCGCACCGCACCAATCCACAGGTGCAATCTTGGTCACTCGACCTTCCATATAACAATCATCTCGAATCAAAGTTCCGTCAGGGAGAACAAAATCATAACTACGAACACGGTCACCAACTGATACAGCAAGTTCTGGCTGGCGTTCAGCACCAAAAGTTTCGGAATCGAAAATCTCATGGGCTTCTGGTTCATGTGATGATAATCGGCTGTATCTCCAAAGTGGACCTCCCCAATCACCATTATCTTCAATAGTGCTTCGCCAATGAGAACGCCAATTATTTCGCACCTCATCAACGGCTTCGTCTTCGTCATAGGCTTCTACTGGACCAATACTATAATAATGTAATACTGGAACACTAACTTCGTAGGTTCTTAATTCACCTTCTTCTTCTTCGGCTCGGAGTGTATCATACTCTTTATTGGCCTGATTTTTTGCCTTATCTAAAATCTTGTCCCAATCCCAAGATTCTACTTCATCATCATAAATCCATGTGTTTTTGGGCGCATCTATCTTGGGCATATTGCCACTATAATGCCAAATATCATAGACCGGCATATCATAGACTTCGCTAAAATCTTCAATAGAAAAAATATCTCCGTTTGGGTAAATGTAAGCAGCCTGTTGCCAACCACCTGTTTTTATTCCTTTAGGAATCTTAGGCATAGTGCTTTCAGATTCAAACCATCGAAAACCTCCGGCATTTCTGGGTCCTTCGTATGGAGTTTCTTGTCTGAAAGTTGCCGTTCTTCCACACTCCATACACTCCATAGTGATGAGACCTTCACCTTCATCCTCTTCGTAGATGTCAAACTTTGCGTTATCGGCGCAAGAGTGATTAACCAAATCACCCCAATACACATCAAAATACTCTCCCATACCTCCACGCTCTAAATCATCATCCGATTGAAACATTCCATTATTTTGAAATACGATGGTGAGTTCTTTACCAAGTTGGGTCAGTTCTTCATCCCATTCCCTTATGTCAAACTTTGCGTTATCCATATCAGCAATAGACACGGCCAATCTACCAAACTTTGAGTGGTCTCTTCGGTCATCTACAAGCAGAACTAAGTTAATCAAGTCCTCTGCTAAGAAGTCCTCCTCCAAAGACGCAGAGACCAATGTTCCATCCTCAATTTTAACAGTCGCCCACCAAATGTATTGCAGACCGTCATCTTCGTATGTGTTCCCAAGTTCCCAAACGCCTGAATCCTTTAACCGTTGG
>Ga0206682_10005243_pt1 | contig 10263 bp, 9 predicted proteins | sample M240m12015metaG_FD_155444 | JGI IMG/M metagenome (GOLD analysis project Ga0206682, IMG submission 155444) | Ammonia-oxidizing marine archaeal communities from Monterey Bay, California, United States - M2 40m 12015 | ecosystem: Environmental > Aquatic > Marine > Intertidal zone | place: USA... | reverse complement strand
TACTAAATGAAAATGCAGTTGTAATCAAAGCAAAACAACTGCCGTAAAAAAGTCTATTATCGTTATTCATAATTTTTGGTTTATTATTTCGATACAATTTATAAATATTATTTAAACAGGTTCTAAAAACTATTGGCCAAGATGCTTTCGTATAGCTCTTGCTTACCGCTGCTGTGTGCTATTTCGTCTTGATTTAGGCCTATTTTATAAAGTTCAGCAATGGAGAGCTCTCCTTTTTCAAAGGCTTTTCCCTGACCACTGTCATAGGATTGATAGCGTTGTTTGAACATATCGGAATAGGCCGTGTTGGTTAAAATATGTTCTGCAGCCATCAGTCCTCTGGCAAAAGTGTCTGCTCCCTGAATGTGTGCGATAAAAAGATCTTCCAAATCAGTGGAGTTTCTTCTTACTTTGGCGTCAAAATTGATGCCTCCCCCTTGAAGTCCTCCTGATCTTAGGAAAACCAACATGGCCTCAATGGTTTCGTAAAGATTGATAGAAAACTGATCGGTGTCCCATCCATTTTGGTTGTCTCCCCGATTGGCATCTATACTCCCCAACATGCCTGCATTGGCAGCTACTTGCAATTCATGTTCAAAAGTGTGCTGTGCTAAAGTGGCATGGTTGACCTCGATGTTCAATTTGAAATGGTCTTGAAGACCATACTGGTTTAAAAAGCCAATCACAGTAGCGGAATCAAAATCGTATTGATGTTTGGTGGGTTCTGCGGGTTTGGGTTCGATAAAGAAATTGCCTTTGAACCCCTGCTCTTGGGCATAGTCCACCATTTTATTAAAAAACACACCCAGGTGATCTAGTTCGCGTTTCATATCGGTATTCAGTAGGGACAAATAACCCTCTCTACCACCCCAGAAAACATAGTTTTCTGCTCCGAGTTCCACAGAAGCGTCAAAAGCAATTTTGATCTGTGCAGCAGCTCTAGAAGCTACCCTGAAGTCGGGATTGGTGATGGCTCCGTTCATGTAAACAGGATTGGAAAAACAGTTGGCCGTTCCCCAAAGTACTTTGATACCCGTCTGTTTTTGCTTTCCTTTGATGTAGTCTACGATTTGAGCGACTCTTTTTTCGGTTTCGGCAAGGGAAGCCCCTTCAGCAATCAGATCGATGTCGTGAAAGCAGAAATAGTCAAAGTCCATTTTTTGTAAGAATTCAAAAGCGGCATCGGCACGGTTTTTGGCCTGTTGCAAAACGTCTGTTTCTTGATTCCATGGATAGAGATTCGTAATCCTTCCAAAGGGATCGGCACCGTTATCATTCATACTGTGCCAATAGGCCATGGCAAATTTAAAATGATCGCGCATGGACTTGCCCATCACCTGTTTGTCGGCATCATAGTATTTGTACGCCAGTGAATTATCGGATTCCTTTCCCTCGAAGTTTATCTTATGAATGTTTTTAAAATAATTATTTTCCATTTTAAATGATGTTGTTGAATAGTTGTGTTCTCCATTTTTCAAACGAAGCAATGCTTTCGTCTCGAAGCTTAGGATTGGGATTAATGGTTTTGGTTATGTTGATGTTATTGTTGCTTTGTGTTTGATCGGCACGGGCAATACTGGCTTTAGCGGCACCTTCAGCTCCAGTAGCTTCTAGTATTTGAATGGATATACCCAAGGTGTCTGCAATGGTTTTGGAGAATACGTCGGATAAAAACAAATTGTCATTTCCGACTTTAAGATTTTCAATGATCACTCCATCGTTTTTTAAAATTTCAATGCCGTAGATCATGGCAAAAGCAATACCTTCCAAGGTGGCCCTGACCATATGATTGTTGTCGTGAATATTGAAATTGATGTTGCTGATGTGTCCATTGACGATCTTGTTATCGAGCATTCGCTCGGCTCCATTTCCAAAAGGGAAAACTTGCAGTCCATTGCTTCCGATGGGTACTTGTTGAGCCATTTCATTTAACTTATCATACCCCAATTCACCCATCAATTGATGTAACCAGCGGTATTGTATCCCCGCACCATTTAGGTTGAGGAGTTTGCCAAATATTTTCTTTTGGGGTTGATAGTCGACATGTGCAAAGGTATTGACCTTGGTCAGTTCCTGACCAGATAATTGGTCGGTGAGAGCATAGACTACGCCTGAGGTACCACCTGTTGCCACTACATCTCCGGCTTTTCGAGCTCCAAGGGTATAGGCGTTGTTGGGCTGGTCTCCCGCTCTATAGGTAATGGGGGTTCCTTCCTTTAATCCCGTTGCTTGTGCTCCAGCGCTGGAAACAGTAGCTTGAACGGTAAAATTGTCAACCACCTCAGGCACCAAACTTTGATCCATTTGGTAATGGTCAAAAAGGGCTTTTGAAGGTTGGTCGTTTTTAAAATCCCAAAAAATACCTTCGGAAAGACCTGTGACGGTCGTCTGCGTTTCTCCAGATAGTTTGGCCGCAAGAAAATCTCCCGGAAGCATAAGTTTATGCGCTTTTTGGTACAGTTCTGGTTCATTTTCAATGACCCAAGCGAGTTTGGATGCTGTAAAGTTACCAGGAGAATTGAGCAGATGATCTTTGCAGTAGTCCTTTCCCAATTTTTCAAAAGCCTTTTCTCCAAAGTGGGTGGCCCTGCTGTCGCACCAGATAATTGATTTTCGTAAAGGATTGAGGTCTCGATCCACCAAGACCAATCCATGCATTTGATAGGAAATACCGATACTGGAAATTTGGTCGGCTTTAATTTGGACATCACTGAGAAGTTTTTTCGTAGCATCACAAAGGTATTGCCACCAAAGATTGGGGTCTTGTTCTGCCCAGCCTATTTGTAATGCGTCTATAGATATTTCCGCTTCAGGAACCCGTGCCCGAGCAATGGGTCTTCCCGTCTCAACATCTACCAAAGCAGCCTTAACAAAAGAACTGCCTATGTCGTATCCTATACCTATCATTGTTTGTAGGCAGGGGTTATGGTGGATTCTTTTTCTGTGTATTTTCCTTCCGAAGCCCATCGAAAGCCTCTCATTTGCATTTCGAGCACCTCTGGCACATCAAAATCGGTAAGGTGATGGCCTATAGAAGAATGAAAGATCCTCCCCTTACCATAGTATTTTTTCCATACCACTGGCATGGTGCCTCCTTTGATGGGATCCTCCTTTTTACCAGGTTTCCCATATTTATCTCTATCAAATACTGAAATGGCCAAAACCTTTATATTGGGATCAATAAGCATATAATATTGTTCCGTTTTTTTTAGGTCAAAATCATTTAATCCTCTTGTGATAGGGTCTTCTTTGTCAATAATTTTTATGGAGTGATCAATATTACCCCCCGGGTGAAATACAAATTGCCCGCCTACCATAAACTGATATCTGAGGTTATCTCTAAAAGCATCACCCATACCTCCATGCCAACCAGAAAATCCAGTACCATTCATTACGGCTTTCTCCAAACCTTTGAATTGCTCTTCGGTAATTTTACCCATGGTCCAAATTTGAATGATCAAATCGGTTTCTGCCATAAGCTTTTCGTCCGTATAAACAGAAAGAGTGTCAAAGACCTTGACATTGGCTCCCTCAGCTCTCAATTTGGGAACCATCATATCAACACTCTCTGCGGGTTTATGACCTTCCCAGCCTCCGTATACATAAATGATATTTTTGCCTTTTAATGAAGGATTCTTTTCCTCTTTTTTCTGTGAAAAAATATTTAAAGGGAGTAATAAAAGGAAAACAAAAAAAATAGAGTTAACAAAGATTGAAGTATTAATTGACTTTATTTTCATCATGGATTAGTTTTTTAATTTCATTTAAAATTAAGGGTAGTGCAGGATGTTTAATCCCATGACCATATCCCTCCAACACAATGTGTTTTACGTTTTGATGTCCTGCTACTTTAAGCATGCGCATCATATAAGCATTTTCTTCTGCCCGCCCCAGCATTTCTAATTCGGGATCGCCAGTGTACAATACAATTGGAGGTGCATCTGCTCTTACATGATATAATGGAGCAAATTGGTCGATGATAGGTTGGGTTTTGGGAATATTATTTTCCGACCTGACCGTAAAATGAGTAATGGTATGACCTGTCAAGGGAAGTAAGGCAAATATATCATTAGCTTCAATGTCATGAGCTTTAAGATAAGTTTTATCAAGGCCCACCATTAAGGTCAAATAACCTCCTGCGGAACTGCCACTAACTACTATTTTGTTGGGGTCTCCCCCATATTGTGCTATATTTTTGAAGGTCCATGCTAGAGCAGCGGCAGCGTCTTCAATATAAACTGGCGCCTTGACCTTGGGATGTAGTCTGTAATTCACTGCTACTACTGCAATCCCTTTATCCTTCAATAGATCAGGTACCTCTTTTTCCCCACCCTTTAATCCTCCTCCATGAAACCAAACAACAGTGGGGAAGTTTTTTACTCCAACAGGATAATAAAGGTCAAGTTTACAGCGTTCTTTTTGATAATCATCAATTATAGTTTTACCATAATAACTAATATTTTCTTTGAATAAATACTCTTGAGCTGATAGACTCGGAATCCAAATGCAAAACAGAATCAGGGAAATGTTTAGTATATGTCTTAACATTTGTAAACTTTAAATTTGAAAATACAAAATAAATTGACGAAAAATAAATTTTAAGATAACAATAGAATTACCATCATTAATGAGAATATCCGAGGAGGAGTTTTTTAAGATAAATGATCTTGGGGTGGAAAATATAAATTTATAATTTTAATAAAAATAATTTCGTGAAACTAAAGTATTCTGTAACTGAAACCAAGGATTATCAAAGCTTTTTCTCTGAGCGAAAGACTATCCCACATTTCGGAGTAGACTGGCACTATCATGATGATTACGAATTGTTTTATCCCATCAATGGAACGGGAGTTCGTATTGTAGGAGACAGCATTGAATATTTTAATGAAAATGAGCTCGTGCTTTTGGGAAGTAAAGTCCCGCACTTGTTTAAAAATGAAGTAGAGGATTCCTCATCAGAAGTTGACTATATCATTATCAAATTCAAACCTGTTCTAATCAATAAGTTCGTTGATAGTGTACCCGAATTTTCGAAAGTGAAATCCCTACTTGAAAATGCCCGTCAAGGCACTATTTTTTGGCAAATAGACAGCTATTTAATGCTCGAAGATCTGATCCGCATTTGCGAGTCCAATGGGGCCGATCGTTTGATTCTTTTGATAAGCATCTTGAATCGCTTGGCACTAATAAAAGAAAAAAGCTATTTAACGTCAGAAAACTTTAGTCTCATTGGCTTAGAATCAGTAAATGAAGACCGCTTGCAACGTGTAATAAATTTTATTGTTGAAAATTATATAAATGAAATTACCCTAAAAAAACTATCAGAAATATCTTGTATGACCCCCAATTCTTTTTGTCGCTACTTTAAGGATAGTACTGGCAAAACAGCTTTCAAATTTATAAGAGAATACCGAATCAGTAGAGCTTGTCAAATGATCATAAACACACGCAAGCCGCTATCTCAGATATACTTAGATTCAGGATTCAATTCACTCTCTAGCTTTAATCGTGTATTTAAATCTATAAAAGGAATTTCCTCCAGCGAATAAAAGCAAGTATCAAAGGCTAAATAATAATTCTTCAGGTGCCGAAATTTATTAATTGAAGTATTTTTACACAAATTTTGGCTCCGTAGTTCAACGGATAGAACAAGAGTTTCCTAAACTTTAGATACAGGTTCGATTCCTGTCGGAGCTACTCTAATTTGTTAAATCGTCCTTTTCTAGTAATTATTAGCCTCCTATTTAATGTACCAAAAAAGGTTGTGTCCATGCTTTCTTGGTTTCGCTAGTCATGGCGGGGCTGTCTTTCTTAGCATCCGAATTTATTTTGGCCCTAACAAAAATGTCATTTTTTTGAAAACTGTAAGAGGCGGCATTACCCTTAACTGTTTTTAATATCACGACTTTGTCTGCTTCGCTCTGATAACCCATAAAAACAATCTCATAATTCACTCCCTTTTCTGGATCAATTACAATGGAAAGCTTTTGAGTGTCGGAATAAATATTATCAAGACGCACCCCTGTTGAAGCATAAAAATCCCCTTTTTCCATGGCTGTAATCAAAGAATTTGCCTCTAATTCTTTGGTATTGACCATTACCCATCCTCTGCCAGTATTACTTTTTTCCGAAGAGAATTGATGGTAATTATGGCTGTCATCGGTAGCGATTCCTAGCAATAAAGGTTTTCCTTCTTGGTAATAATGAATATTGATCAAATCCCACATAGTTTCGGTATCTACATAGGTTTCATTTCCCTCATTGTTTACTGCAGGGTGTCCATTGAATAGTTCGAAAAATCTCTCTCCATTGAGTTTTTTCATATCCTCAGTGCTTATTCCATAACCAAAATTGGGGTGGTTGATATGGGCAAACATGGGGATATTTAATCTTTCCCGCTGAGCATGAACCGCATCCAGCGTTTTTTGCATCACCTCGATCACTGATTCTCCTTTTATGGGCTCAATTTTCTCTTCTATATTTGTCACATTGATGTGTATGGGTTTTTTTTTAAAAGAGGAGGTTACTTCTTCAGACTTGAGGATTAGAAAAGAATCGGATACTTCCAACTTGGATTTGAACTCATCGAAAGTTTTAAGCCTTACGAATTGATGAGTAGAATCAGTTTTTGTTTCTACCCAATCTCCAAAACGATCGATATATTTTTCTAAAGTTTTATTCTTTTTGTCCCTGTCTTTGAGGGCATACCAATATTCAGATTCAGCAATCGTATTGTGATCCGAAAGAGCGATAAATTGGTAGTCGTGGTCTTTGTACCATTGGATTATCATTTCAGGAAAATCATCCCCATCACTCCAAAGGGAGTGGGTGTGAAGATTCCCTCTTTGCCATGTTTGTATAGCTTTATCATCACTACAGGAAATCAACAATACAAAAAATAGTACTACTCCTAAAAAAAAATTTGTTTTCAAAATAATAATTAGTTTTCCCTAATATATTTAAAATATCCGAACACTTAGTAAAATGAATATGAATTGATTTTTAATTTGTAAGTCTTCCGGATTGTTTTTGGATAAAAAGAAAGATCAAAAAAAAAGAAATTATAAAGTGTACAAAAAAAGGGAAACTTAAAAGTTCCCCTTTTTTTGGTGTTTAAAGCCATTCTACCTGACCCGAAGCCAGCTTGTAAACGCCTCCTTTGATTTCAATTTCGCCCTTATCCTCCAAGTCTTTGAGCATGGGACTCATAGCACGAATTTGATCCATAGTTTGATTTACATTTTCGTCTATGGCCGCATTGACAAAAGGAGTATTGCTGCTATCATGTGGTGCATCAACTCCATCTTTTACAGCATCTACCGCAGGCATAATATTGGACAATAGGGAAGTAATATTCCCTAGTTCTACCTTATCACAAGCGGCTTTAACAGCACCGCATCCCTCATGACCCAATACGACAATGAGTTTGCTTCCTGCCACTCCACAAGCATATTCCATACTGGCGACGATATCGGTATTGACAAAATTTCCTGCAACTCTGGCAACAAAAATATCACCCAGTGCTTGATCAAAAACTTGTTCTACCACCACTCTCGAATCGATACAAGAGAGAACAATGGCCTGTGGAAATTGTCCTTTTACACTGTCTGAACGCAGATCATCCAAGGATACATCGGTGAGCTGACTGTTAACATAACGTGAGTTTCCCTCTTTGAGGTTAACATATACCTGAGCTGGGGTCAAACCAGATTGTAAAGCTTTATCTTGCATTTTTGATTTCTTTTCCATATCTATAAAAATTGATGAATTTTTTTTATTAGTGTAAAACATTTCTTGTGGTTGTCAAAAATATTCTCTTGGGGGATTAACTTAGGTACCATTTCAACCCTTTCCATCATATATCTTGGTTGCTTTTGAAGGTCGACCAGATAAATGGTCTTGCCTTGCTCACTGAGATCCACAAGAATTTCTTCAAGAGCGTAGAGTCCCGACTGGTCAATATAACTCATGGTCTCTAGTCTCAATACAATGACTTTTGCAGAACTAGGGATTTTTTTAGCCAACTTTTGGAATCCATCTGCCGATCCAAAAAATAAAGGGCCCATGATATGTTTGATCACCACATCTGCAATGCCATCACCATCAATATCGATCACCTCTTCTTCTTCCAGTCTAGAGTCGCTGGGTAATGCCTTTAATTTTGATTGACTTGCAGTGGAATCTCCAATTTTTTTCATGAACATCAGCGACGCTATTACCAAACCGATACCAACAGCATAGACTAAGTTCCAGAAGGTCGCCAATAACATCACGATTAGCATAACAATCACCTCTGAGCTAATTCCAAGTTTACCCAATTTAACATCTCTAGGAAGAACTGGAATCGCTTTTAGACCCCGGTAATCCATTACACTAATTCCAACAGTAACCAAAATTCCTGCCAATACTGCCGCAGGAATGGTAGAGGCCACAGAACTAAAAATAAGCAGGATCAAAAGCAGTACCATACTAGAAATCATTCCTGACAGGCGGGTTACGCCTCCCGAATTTATATTGACTACTGTTCTGATGGTAGCGCCTGCTCCTGGCAGTCCTCCAAACAACGCTGAAATACTGTTTCCTATTCCCTGACCAATAAGCTCTTTATTGGGTAAATGTCGGGTTTTGGTCATATTGTCAGCCACTACACTGGTCAATAAGGAATCAATGGCCCCTAACAATGCTAAAGTCAATGAGGTTAATATATAGGGAGTCAATTCCAACAGGCTGATATCGGTAAATATACCCCATTGAGGTAAGGGGAAACCACTTGGTATAGCGGTTATGGGTCTATAGCCTGGTACAAAGAAGACCGCAATACCAGACATGACCAACAGCGCCACCAGCGTACTAGGAATAGCGGTTGTAATTTTCTTAAAACCATAGATGATTATAATAGTTCCCAAAGCCAACAGCAATTCAATCCAATTGATGCGGCCCAATGCAAAGGGCAGTGCCTTTATGGCGCCTACAACGCCCGATGCATATTTGGAAGCCAATACAGCGGCTTCCTGTTGAATTTCGGCTTGGGTTATCTTCTCCCCTCTCGTTACCGTTTCAGAAAAGTCTTCCAAGACAAGTAATCCCTCTCCTGCTTCTTCATCGAGAATCTTACCGAGTAATACGGCCTCAGCTTCCGGTTTAAATGACTCTACCAATAGGGTATCTTCCTTGGGATAATAGCCCAATACAGGAAGGGTTTGGGTGGTCAATATGATCAGTCCAATGGCAGTCATAAAACCAGAAACTACAGGGTAGGGAATGTAGCGTATGTATTTTCCTAATCCCATAAAACCCAACCCTACTTGGATCAAGCCTGAGAGCATAAATACCGCCAAAATAATCGGTAATGCTTTTCCTACATCTCCATCATTGGCAGCTATTAGACCTGCAATAACGACCATACTCAGTGCAGTCATTGGTGCCGTCGGCCCTGAAATTTGGGTATTAGTGCCACCCAAAAGAGCAGCAAAAAAACTTAAAAATATGGCCCCATAAAGTCCTGCTGTTGGACCTAGACCAGAGGACACTCCAAAAGCCAGAGCCAAGGGTAAAGCAATTATTCCAGCAGTTATACCTCCAAAAACATCACCTTTCAAATGTGAAAATAACTTATTCATTGATTAAATTTTAAATGTTAAAAAATAGGGAAACATAATGAAATCCCTAAAGCAGCAAATTAAATGCGAGAAGGCTGCTCGGGAGGGGGAAAGTTTTCTGTTTTCAAAACTTCTGTAAAGTTTTGAACGATATAGTTTATCGTATTTGAATCATTGCTGAAGTAGAATGCATGAGGAGAATTATCGAGAATCTTGACTTCCTCTTCGCCGTCCAATGAGTTTTTGTCTTCTTTGGAGCTATTGTCAATGTCACTACTGAACGCAATTTTCTCTTTGTTGATCAACAAATCTGTTACTAAAAATGCATTAGAGAGTTGACACAATATCAAAAAAGCAAGAAGATACTTCGTGGCAAAAGATTTGATATTGCTGTGTGTATTCATTAGTTTAAAATTAAAAAACTCATTACAAAAATATATAAAAAAAAATAATGTCTAATGCTAAATTTTAATTCAATCGGAAGAGTAGCTTAACTATCACTGCTGAATGAATATAGACAGTTGACACTTGCCAAAAATAAAAAAATACGTTAAAACTTAAACTTCAAAAAGATTTCACTTCCGCTTTTTTGCACCTCTACATCATTGGATGCCCCCCTAAAATCATAGGCATAGGCCAATGAAAAGCCAAACTTGGTTTTGAG
>Ga0206682_10005239_pt1 | contig 10268 bp, 9 predicted proteins | sample M240m12015metaG_FD_155444 | JGI IMG/M metagenome (GOLD analysis project Ga0206682, IMG submission 155444) | Ammonia-oxidizing marine archaeal communities from Monterey Bay, California, United States - M2 40m 12015 | ecosystem: Environmental > Aquatic > Marine > Intertidal zone | place: USA... | reverse complement strand
CCCTGCCCCTCGCCAGCTCGAGCTAAGGACACAATATCGGTTTGCATGTCCAATTGCACGCCCGCCGAGGCGGCCTCCGACAGCAGCATGTCGATAATATCTTGCGCGCTATGGTCGCAAAACAACTGCCCCAGCGCTTTTTCGTGGAACGCAATATTGTGGCTTTTCACCCAAGATATGAAATCGTGCTGGGTGTATTGCTTCAGCGCAGATTTGCAAAAATGCGGATTGCTCGACAGATAATTCGCGGGGCTGGTGCGCGTATTGGTGAAATTGCACCGCCCGCCGCCCGAGATGCGAATTTTCTCGGCAATCTTCGTGGCATGGTCGACCAGCCACACGCGGCGGCCGCGTTTGCCCGCCTCAATGGCGGCCATCAGCCCTGCCGCGCCCGCGCCAATGACTATCACATCGAATTTTTCGTCACTTTGAATATCACTCATAAAGCGGCTTATAGCAGAGTTGCCCGCACACCCTAGTTAAAATTGTTTGCTTGACGTTGCCAAGTTTGTAGCTTTATCTAGGGGTAATAAATCAAACAATAATAATAAAAAGGCGGTTTTCATGGCTCACTCCATCGCACAAGAAATTACCCAATCTCTAAACACATCCACAATGCAAACCATCGCCAAAACGTTGGATGCCGCGCTTCGTAAGGCAGGGTCTAAATCTAGCCTTTATAACCCCGCTCTGCTGCTGTTCCTCGCTGCCTGTGGTGGTGGTGGGGGGGGGATGAGTCTCCGGTAGCCGCTCCAGCTGCTTCTACGACCCCCACAGCACCCACAGCCCCAACAGCTCCAACAACACCTACGACCCCCACAGCTCCAACAATACCTGACCCCTCGCCTGTCGTCGCCACCGCCGCCAGCGAAACATTTACGGGCGCGACCGCCAATGTCTTTACCGTCTCTTTCGTCAACTCTCCAAGCGGCGTGACTATCCATTTATTGAACGCCACGGCAAGCGGCGGACATGCGGCAGGCGACACGTTAACCGACATCGAAAATCTAATTGGCTCTGCGCATGGGGACACGCTGACAGGCAACGCGAATGACAACACACTCGAAGGCGGCGCGGGGGATGACACCCTCATCGGCGGCGCAGGAGCCGACACTTTAGATGGCGGCGCAGACATCGATACGGCCTCTTACATAGGTTCAGGGGCAGGCGTAACGGTTAATCTATTAACGGGCGAAGCAAGCGGCGGACATGCGGCAGGCGACACGCTAAGGAACATCGAAAACCTAATTGGCTCTGACCACAATGACACGCTGACGGGCAACGCGGGTGACAACACACTCGAAGGCGGCGCAGGAGCCGACACTTTGGATGGCGGTGAAGGCATTGATACGGCCTCTTACGCAGGCTCGGCGGCAGACGTATCGGTTAATCTGGCAACGGGTGTTGGAATCGGCGGAGATGCCAATGGTGACAGATTAAGCAATATCGAAAACCTGATTGGCTCTGCTTATGACGATACGCTGAGGGGCGATGGAAATATCAACATACTAAGAGGCGGTGCAGGCAATGATACACTGCAAGGCGAAGGCGGCGATGACAAGCTATATGGCGGCGCGGATAATGACACACTCGTCGGCGGCGCAGGAGCCGACACCTTAGATGGTGGCGAAGGCAATGATACGGCATCTTACGCAAGTTCGGCGTTAGGCGTAACGGTTAATCTGGCGACGGAAAGCGGAAACGGCGGAGATGCGGAAGGTGACGAATTAAGTGATATCGAGAATCTGATTGGCTCTGACAGTGGTGATACGCTGAGGGGCGATGGAAATGCCAACATACTAATTGGCGGCGGAAGTGCCGACCTTCTGTATGGCGAAGGCGGCGATGACACACTCGAAGGCGGCGCAGGTCGAGACCGTGTAGATGGCGGCGCCGATGATGACACGCTCTATGGCGATGGCGAAGATGACTCGCTGTATGGCCGAGGCGGCGATGATACACTGGATGGGGGCGCAGATAATGACAGGCTAGATGGCGGCAGCGGCTTCAACATTTTGACTGGCGGTGCTGGCGAGGACAGATTTGTTTTAAAACGCACTGCCGATGCGAATAGCCGCGATGAGGTGACCGATTTCACATCGGGCGATGATGTAATTTTGGCAAATACGACGAGCAGCAATGAAACCACGCTGGTTGCTATGCGCGCGGCTTTGAGTATTTACTGGACGAACAACAGCAATTTTAACGATAGCACCAGCGGCACCAATGACTCCGACCAAAACGACACCCTGATTTATAATTTCGGCGCGGATGGCGTGCGGGGCGGTGGTGATGACATTCTGATGATGGTGCTAGAGGATTATTCCGAAGAGCTGCTTTTCACCGATTTTGACGTTATCTAAATAGACGCGCTAGGCCGAGACGCCTTCCCAGCGGAACAGGTCGCGGTTTTATCTAGCCCTACTTAAAATTAGGAGCGCAATGTGCTACCTCTTGCGCTGCTAACTTGGGAGACGGGGTCATGCGTAAACTTATTCGGAAAACTTGGATTGTCACTCTGGCCGTTGTGCCGCTTTTGGTTATGGCAAATCTGGCCATCGAAGCTTGGCGCAGCGCCGCTTGGCAGCCCCAAGCCGCCATCGAGCAAGCGCAAACCTATAAAGTCGAGGTCGTCCGCGATGCCTTCGGCGTGCCGCATATTTATGGCACGCGCGATGCCGATGTCGCTTTCGGGCTGGCCTATGCCCAAGCCGAAGATGATTTCGAAACCATGCAATCGCTGGTGCCGTTTTACCGTGGCCAATTGGGTCGCTCGCTTGGCATGGACGGCCTGCCCATCGACTATCTGGTGCAATGGCTCGATGTGGGCAGTTTCGTGGAAGCCAATTACGAACAAGTGCTGACACCCGAAATCCGCGCCCATTTGCAGGCCTATGCCGATGGCATGAATTACTATGCGGCGATGCATCCGTTTGAGGCCGACCCGAAATTATTCCCCATAAGCGGTAAAGACCTCGCGGTCGGCTTCTCGCTACAGCACCTTCTCTTCTATGGTTTTGAAAGCCATATTGGCGAGCTGTTCGCCGATAGCCCGCAACGCGAATTGGCACTTGCGCCAGACAATGCGCTGTCTCGCCACATCGGCGCGGCTGGCCTGCCTGTCGGCTCCAATGCTTTTGCCATGAACGCCAAAAAGTCGAGCGATGGCAGCACCCGCATTATCATTAACTCGCACCAACCCCTCAACGGCCCCGTGGCTTGGTATGAGGCGCATGTGAAAAGCCAAGAAGGCTGGGACATGCATGGCGGCATTTTTCCCGGCATGGCGTTCATCGCCAAAGGCTTTAACCCCGATATCGGCTGGGGCGTGACGGTGAATAAACCCGATTTAGTCGACGTCTATAAATTAACCCCGACCGACGATGGCTATCTGCTGGATGGCAAAAGCGTGGCGTTTGAAACCCGCCGCGCTTGGCTGAAGCTGAAACTTTTCGGCAATTTTTATCTGCCCATCCCGCGCACCCTCTTGGCCAGCCAGCACGGCCCCGCCCTTGAGACGAGCCATGGCACCTATGCCGTGCGTTTTGCGGGCCATCAAGAAATGCGCCAACCGATGCAATGGATGGCGATGAACAAAGCGCGCAACCTCGCCGAATTTAAAAAAGCCATGGCCATGCAGGCGATTGTTTCGTTCAATTATGTTTATGCCGACAAGGGCGGCAATGTGTTTTTCTTGCACAACAACCGCTCGCCCGAGCGCGCCTCGGGGTGGGATTGGCAGAAATATTTACCCGGCGATCGCTCCGATTTGATTTGGCAAAAGCAAATCGGCTTTGCCGCCATGCCGCAGCTGACCAATCCATCTTCGGGCTATTTGCTATCGACCAATCAGACGCCGTTCAACGTTACGGCGGCGCGCGATAATTTGAACCGCGCGGATTATCCGCCCGAGCTGGGCTTGCAAACCCGCATGACCAATCGCGCCGACCGTGGTCTCGATATGTTTGCCGCCAAACGCCGTTTGAGCGAGGCCGATTTTCTGGCCATCAAATGGGACAAGGCTTACGCGCCGCAATCGCGCGCCATGCGCTATGTCGGCCAAATTCAAAACCTGAAATTTACCGCCGATAGCCGCCATGCCGAGGGGCAAAAACTATTGGCCAGCTGGAACGGCGAAACCGCGCTGGACAATCGCGCCGCCGCGCTGGGGGTTTGTCTTTTGTCGGCGGAATGGAAGGCCGAACAAAAGCAAAAGCCTGCGCCGGATATCGCGCCCGTCTATGACGCTTGCTTGAACGAGCTGCTGACGCATTTTAATCGGCTTGACCCGCTTTGGTCGCAGCGCAATCGGCTTATTCGGGGCGATACGAATATCGCTTTGGGCGGCGGGCCAGATGTCTTGCGCGCCATTTATGGGCTGGCCAACGCGCGCGGCCAATTAAAGGCCGTGGCCGGCGATGGGCTGGTGGTCTATACGAGCTGGGATAAAAATGGCAAGCAATCGGCTGGCACGGTGCATAATTTTGGCGCCGCCAGCACGCGCCCCAAATCGGTGCATTATGACGACCAAGCACCGCTTTTCGCAGCGGAAAAATTTCGCCCCGTTGCGCTGACGCGAGAGGCGGTTTTGGCCGCGCCGCATACCCGCTTGTGGTTGCCGCTCGCGCGCTAGGCCGAGACGCCTTCCCAGCGTAACAGGTCGCGCTTTTTATCTAGCCCCCAATAGTAGCCGCCAAGGCCACCATTGTGGGCGAGGATGCGATGGCACGGCACGAAAAACGAAACCGGGTTTCGCCCCACCGCGCTGCCCACCGCGCGGCTGGCCTTGGGGTTTCCTATAGAGGCACAAATCTGCTTATAGCTGGCCGTCTGCCCCCTTGGCACCGCCAGCAACGCCTGCCAGACTTGCAATTGAAACGCGGTGCCTTTCAGCGCCAAAGGCAAGGGTGCCGCTTGTGAGCCGGTTTTGAAATAGCTCAAAGCCGCGCGGTGATGCGCCGTGCGCTCGCGGGTGATATCGGCTTTTGGATAGTCTTTGCGCAGGCGCACCAAGGCTTCTGCCTCGCCATCAAACAGCGCATGGGTTAAGCCATAGCGCGACGACACCAAAAGCAAATCGTCAAACGGGCTGTGGTAAATTTCATAGGCCAACGCCAAGCCTTGCCCGCCCGAAGTAACAATGTCGGCAGGCATTGAGGTCAAGGTAATTGCAGTCATATCCATGGCACGAGCTTTCTCTTGTTATTATGTTCTTTTGTGTTTAGCAGACCCAAGCCCAGCAATCCAGCAGGCAGCTTGCCTCTTACCGCAGACTTGCTTTACATAAGCTATGTTGAAATTTCGCTCTCGCTTGGCGCCCGCTCGCCTGAAGGCCATCGCCCTTTACACCAGCTTTACGTTGATAAGCTTGGCGATGCTCGGCGTGGGATATATCTTCATCACCAACTCCGATTTCTATCTCTATCTCGAGCAGACCAATCCAGCCAATCATCGCCACTAAGCTTTGCGCCCAACGCACCAAGGAACATATGTATTAGGCGGCGGTTTCCAGCGTTATTAAATAGCCAGCCCGTGGGTAATGCACCATCACGTCGCCGACGGTTTCATCGTGGCGTTTCACCGCCAGCGCATCGGCGGTTGTCCAGACAATCTCGCCTTTCGTCACTTCTTGGCCATAGTCATCTGGCTGGATGCGCACCTGCGCGCCGATGGGCAAGGCGGCATCTGCAATCGCATCCACAGGCGGGGTTTCATCGGGGCTTGCCTCGCGCGCAATGTCGAGCGCTTGGCGCGGCGAAATATCGGCGCGTTCGCCCTCGCCCATATCGTCAATGCGCTGCAACCAAGCCGACAGCTTTGGCAAGCTCGAGGTGATTTTCACCAGGCTCGGCGCAGCCCTCGTGAAGTTAACCACGTGATAGGCGGCCGCATCGGCAAGGGTGAAACCATCGCCCAGCAGAAACGGCGTGGCCGCAAGTTGACGCTCGAGCAGCAAACAATCTTGCTGAAATTGCGCGATGGAATGCTCGACCGGCGCGCCCGCCCCCGCATTGGCAGGCTGCATAGCGGCGCGGTCTTCAAGAAATTTCTCCGGCAAAGCGTCGAGTGCTTCAAACACCGTGGGCATGGCGGCGTGGGCGAACATGCGATGGTCGGCCCAATCGGCAATCATATCGGCCGCCCCCTGCTGCGCGGCGGGCGTGCAAGGCGGGCTGGGGTGCAGGTGTTCAATTTGGCGCAAAATTAAAGTGGTATCGCAATAAATATGCGCGCCAATTTGCAAAACAGGAATGCGCCGATAGCCGCCCGTAAGCGGCGTTAAATCGGGCTTAGGGGCAATCACGGGCTGCGCCACACCGTGCCAAGCCAAGCCTTTATGCGCCAAAATTTTAATCACTTTAATCGAAAAAGGCGACATCGTGTATTGATGCAAAATCAAATCAGACATGGCAAAACCTCCTAGGCGGCGGCGTCGAAATAAGGCCGGTCGCCCGCAATGGTCACGCGCTCCATCACGCGCACATCGGGGAAATAATCGGAGGCCGCAAAATGCTGGCACGAGCGATTGTCCCAAAAAGCCATAGAGCCTTCGCGCCAACGGAAGCGGCATTGCAGCTCTGGATTCCACGCCGTCTTGTAAAGCGTGTCTAAAAGCTGGCGGCTTTCCTCTGGAGCCATATCGACAATATGGTCGGTGAATGCGCCGTTCACATAAATCAAACGCTCGTTGGTTTCTGGATGCGTGCGCACCACGGGATGCACCATCGGCGGAAATTTATCGTGCAAATCTTCCGGCGCCTTGCCCAGACGTTTGGCGAACACGCGCGCGATATCATGCGAGGCAGAGAGCGGTTCGATTTTCTCTTTCATCTCATCCGACAAGCGGTCATAGGCCATCACCATATTGGTGAACAAAGTATCGCCGCCAACTTTGGGCAATTCGATGGCGCGCAAAATAGACCCCAATGACGGCGCCTCGCGCCAAGTTACATCCGAGTGCCACATATTCTCGGAGCCGCGCGATTTGGCGCCATGGGCAATGCGCAAAACCTCGGGGTCGGGCTGGTCGGTTGGCGTTGCGGGATGAATTTCCAACTCGCCGAATTGCGCGGCAAATTCAATATGCTGCTCGCGGGTGAGCGTTTGGTCGCGAAAGAACACCACGCGGTGTTGCAACAAAGCGGCGCGCACTTCTTCGACCAAAGTCGCGTCTATTTTCGTTAGGTCGCAATCCAATAGTTCCGCGCCGATGGCGGGGGTCAGCGCGTTCAGTTTAAATCTCGAAAAATCCGTCATGTTCCTCTCTCCCAATAGCTTTATTTGCAGATGAGTTTGGCGTTAAACTTCTAGGCGGTCAATCGCAATTGCTGTTATAAATGGCAAGTCATCATCCTGCCAAACTATTGAGAAAAACATGAGCGTTATTATTATCGGAGCGGGGCAAGCTGGCCTCCAAAGCATTGTCAGTTTGCGCCAATCTGGCTACCCAAAAGCCATCACCTTAATTGGCGATGAGGCCTATCTGCCCTATCAGCGCCCGCCGCTTTCGAAAGCCTATCTGTCTGGCAAAATGGAGCGCGAGCGTTTGTTCCTCAAGCCGGAGAGTTTTTTCACCGACAATGACGTCACCGTAAAGCTTGCGACGCGCGTTGCCAGCATCGACGCTGGCGCCAAATCTGTGACGCTCGAGAGCGGCGAGAGCTTGGCCTATGAAGACCTCATCCTCGCTACGGGTAGTCGTCCACGCCGCCTCGATTTGGCGGGTCGCGAGCTGGCAAATATTTTCGACTTGCGCGGCATGGCCGATATCGACGCTATGCAGCCGCATTTCATCGCGGGCAAAAAACTTGTGGTTATCGGCGGCGGCTATATTGGGCTGGAAGCGGCAGCCGTGGCCGCCGATATGGGGCTGCACGTGCATGTGTTAGAAGCCGCCCCGCGCTTGCTGGCGCGCGTGGCCGAGCCAGAGATTTCTGCGTTTTACGACCGCATTCACAAAGCGCGCGGCGTGACGATTATCACGCAATCGCGCATCGAGGGCTTTGTCGGCGAGCGCGATTGCGTGAGCGGCATTCAAATGGCCGATGGCTCGGTAATCGACGCCGACATCGTGATTACGGGCATCGGCATTGTGCCAAACATCGAGCTGGCGCAAGCGGCGGGTTTGACTTTGGACAATGGCATTGTGGTCAATGACGTGGGGCAAACCAGCGACGCGCATATTTATGCGGCTGGCGATTGCACCCAACATCCCAATGATGTTTTGGGTCGTAAGCTGCGCCTCGAGAGCGTGCCAAATGCAATCGAGCAAGGCAAAGCTGTCGCCTCGGCGATTTGTGGCGCGCCCAAGCCGTACCATCAAGTGCCGTGGTTTTGGTCGGATCAATATGATGTGAAATTGCAAATCGCGGGCATGCCAACCCAAATTGACCAGAAGATTTTGCGCGGCGATGACACCAGCAATAGTTTCGCGTGGTTCTATTTCACCGGCGATAAATTGACTGGCGTCACGGCCGTCAATCGTCCGGCTGAGTTTATGGCGGGGCGGATGCTCATCGAAAAATCAGCCAAAGGCGAAGCCAGTATCGACATGGATGCGCTGGCCGATGAAGGCGTGAAACCCAAGAGCTGGATGCAATAAACCGGCCCCCGCGAAAGCGAGAGCCGGCTTATGTAATCTTAAAATCTAAGACTTACGTCTAGATTAGGCGTCTAGATTAGGAAATCGCTTTGAGAATGGTTTGCGGGGAGCTTTCGCCGTAAGGGTCGCTCTCGCAATTGTCTTCAAAGCCTGGCTCTTGGTGCCAGCTCTCCACCACGCCGTCTTTCACGACCGTGCCATAGCGCCAGCTACGCATACCAAAACCAAGATTGTCTTTATCGACCAACATGCCCATTTGACGGGTGAATGTGCCCGAGCCATCTGGAATGAGACCCACTTTTTCGACGCCCTGAGCTTTGCCCCAAGCGTTCATCACAAAAGCGTCATTGACCGAGATGCAGTAAATCGCATCAATGCCAGCCGCTTGGAAGTCTGGGAAAAGCTTTTCGAAATCAGGCAGTTGGAACGTCGAGCAAGTCGGCGTGAAAGCGCCTGGCAGCGAGAAGATAACGACGCGTTTGCCCGCGAAATAATCGTCCGTGGTCATTTCTTGCCAACGGAATGGGTTGTCGCCACCGATGCTCTCATCGCGGACGCGGGTTTGAAATGTAACGTGTGGGAGTTTGGTACCAATCATGATGTGTTTCCTTCAATTAGTTGAAACTACGATATAGAACGTCCCATTGCGTGCGTCAAGAAACTTAGAATGGTTCTAACAAATAAATTGCACAGCGCCAAACCCCTACGATAAACTTAGCCGCATGACATCGCTAATCGAAGAAACCCTCAGCCGATACGCCGACCTGCATGGCGACCCCTACGGGGCGGTTTATGCCAAGCTTTACGCCTTAGAAGAGACCTATGAGGGGCTGTTTTTGCTCGATACAGACGAAGGGTTGCGGCGCAATATGATGCGCACGACTCTGGAGATTATCAGCACTTATTTAGACGACCCTCTGGCGGCCGCCAATCGCGTTATCGGCGCGCAAATGAGCCACGTCACTTATGGCGTGCAGGACGGCTTCCATGCGTTTTTCGAGATTACCCGCGATGTCATCGCCGAAGGTCTGGCCGAGAATTTTACTCCGGCACATGCAAAAGCTTGGGATGTCATGCTCGCGGATTTCGCCCTCGCGCAAGTTTAAAACGCGGCAATGCCCGTGATGGCGCGACCCAAAATCAGCGCATGCACATCATGCGTACCTTCATATGTATTGACGGTTTCCAGATTGATAAGATGGCGCATCACATGATACTCGCCTGCAATGCCGTTGCCGCCATGCATATCGCGGGCTTGGCGCGCCATATCCAGCGCTTTGCCGACATTATTACGCTTCACAATCGACACCATTTCGGGCGCAAAACGTCCCTCATCCATCAGGCGACCCACGCGCAGACTGGCTTGATAGCCCAGCGCAATCTCGGTTTGCATATCGGCGAGTTTCTTTTGGTAAAGCTGATTGGCAGCCAAGGGTTTGTTGAACTGATGGCGCTCGAGGCCATAGTCGCGGGCGGCGGTGAAGCAAAACTCTGCCGCGCCCATCGCGCCCCAGCTAATGCCGTAGCGCGCGCGGTTCAAACACGAAAACGGGCCTTTGAGGCCTTCCACATCTGGCAGCATGTTTTCTTCTGGCACGAAAACATCTTCCATCATAATCATGCCCGTCACGGAGGCGCGCAAAGACAATTTGCCTTCGATTTTCGG
>Ga0206682_10005238_pt1 | contig 10269 bp, 7 predicted proteins | sample M240m12015metaG_FD_155444 | JGI IMG/M metagenome (GOLD analysis project Ga0206682, IMG submission 155444) | Ammonia-oxidizing marine archaeal communities from Monterey Bay, California, United States - M2 40m 12015 | ecosystem: Environmental > Aquatic > Marine > Intertidal zone | place: USA... | reverse complement strand
GTCTACGTGTGCGTAGTGACGATCAGGGGAATCATACTCAACGTGTGCTGTTGAGATTGTGATGCCGCGCTCGCGCTCTTCTGGGGCGTTATCAATCTGGTCAAAGGCTTTCATTTCGCCGCCGTATACTTCTGCACAGACGCGGGTCATTGCAGCGGTCAAAGTAGTTTTACCATGATCGACGTGACCAATGGTGCCTACGTTGACGTGCGGCTTATTTCTTTCAAATTTTTCTTTTGCCATCTCAATGTCTCCTCAGCAGGCATTTAACATTAAATATTGTAATTTTGGACGCTTTATAAGTCCCGCTAATCGGAGCTATGCGCAAGGGACGCCATCTTATACTGCGAATTCCAAGAGTCAACGCCCGAGAAGCGTAATTTGACGATTTTTTTGCATATGCCAGCCTTTTTGCCAGATATTCAAGGATTTTCACGTCACAGGCGGCCAATTTTTGAGGTTTTATAGTAATGACCGACTTTATTTGCGCATTTTTCTCTGTAAATGAATCAATATCCTGTATACTCGCGCGCGTTTTTGACCCATATAACAAGCCATTTTAATCGAGCACTCTCATGACTGATCTATCCCACTACAGAAATATTGGTATCTTTGCCCACGTTGACGCAGGCAAGACAACTACTACTGAACGAATCCTGAAGCTGACAGGTAAAATTCACAAAACCGGTGAAGTTCATGATGGCGCAGCCACCACTGACTTTATGGAACAGGAACAGGAACGCGGCATTACCATCCAGTCTGCTGCGACCACATGTTTCTGGAGAGATCACCGCTTTAACATTATCGATACTCCAGGGCACGTTGACTTCACTGTTGAAGTTTACCGCTCTCTGAAAGTGTTAGACGGAGGCGTTGGTGTTTTCTGTGGGTCTGGCGGCGTTGAGCCTCAGTCTGAGACCAACTGGCGCTACGCCAACGAGTCCGAAGTTGCTCGAGTAATCTTTGTTAACAAACTCGATCGCATGGGAGCTGACTTCCTGCGTGTTGTTGGTCAAGTTAAAAATGTTCTGGGTGCCAACCCATTGGTTATGTGCCTGCCAATCGGTGTTGAAGAGAATTTCATTGGTTTGGTAGACCTACTTGAGCGTAAAGCTTACGTATGGGATGACTCTGGCCTTCCCGAGAATTTCGAAATTGTCGATATTCCTGCCGATATGGTCGATCTGGTTGAAGAGTACCGCGAGATGATGATTGAAACTGCTCTCGAGCAAGACGATGATCTCTTAATGGCCTATATGGAAGGCGAAGAACCGGCTATCGACGACATCAAGCGCTGCATCCGTAAAGGTACTATCGCTCTGGACTTCTTCCCCACTTACTGTGGTTCGGCATTTAAGAACAAAGGCGTGCAGATGGTTCTCGATGCCGTTGTTGACTACCTGCCCTGCCCAACTGACGTTGAGCCTCAACCGCTGACTGATGAAGAGGGTGAAGATACAGGCGAACGCGCTATCGTTTCAACCGATGAGTCACTGAAGGCATTGGCCTTTAAAATTATGGATGATCGCTTTGGCGCTCTGACATTTGTGCGCATCTACTCCGGCGTTATTAACAAGGGTGACACCATCCTTAACTCTTTCACGGGTAAGACTGAGCGTATCGGCCGTATGGTTGAGATGCACGCAGATGATCGCAACGAGATCAGCCGCGCACAGGCTGGTGATATTATCGCCATCGTCGGCATGAAGAATGTTCAGACCGGCCACACTCTCTGTGATCCCAAGCACCCAGTTACACTGGAAGCGATGATCTTCCCAGAGCCGGTTATCTCTATTGCTGTTAAGCCTAAAGATAAGGGCGGCTCTGAAAAGATGGGTGTTGCGATCGGCAAGATGATTGCTGAAGATCCTTCTTTCCGCGTTGAGACCGACGAAGACTCTGGCGAGACCATCCTTAAAGGTATGGGTGAATTACACTTGGATATTAAAGTGGATATCCTTAACCGTACTTACGGTGTTGATTTGATCGTTGGACAGCCACAGGTTGCTTACCGCGAAACAATCACTCAGCCGCTTGAGGACAGCTACACACACAAGAAGCAGTCTGGTGGTTCTGGTCAGTTCGGTAAAATTGATTACCGCATTAAGCCCGGCGAGCCAGGTTCAGGCTTTACCTTCAGCTCAGTAGTTGTTGGTGGTAACGTTCCTAAGGAATTCTTCCCAGCAATTGAGAAGGGCTTTAAAGGCATGATGGACGAAGGTCCATTGGCTGGCTATCCCGTTCTCGATGTTGAAGTTGAGCTTTACGATGGTGGCTTCCACGCAGTTGACTCCTCGGCAGTTGCCTTTGAAATCGCTGCTAAAGGTGCTTTCCGTCAATCCATGCCGAAAGCGGGCCCACAGATCATTGAGCCAATCATGAAAGTCGACGTTTACACGCCGGAAGATCATGTTGGTGATGTTATTGGTGACTTGAACCGTCGCCGCGGCATGATTAAGGATCAGGAAGCGGGTGTTACCGGTGTTCGCATTAAGGCAGACGTTCCACTGTCTGAAATGTTTGGTTATATCGGTAGTCTGCGTACCATGACTTCTGGCCGCGGTCAGTTCTCAATGGAATTCGCACACTACATGCCTTGCCCACAGAACATCGCCAATGATGTTATTGCTGAAGCTAAGGCACTTAAAGAAGCTAAGTAATTTACTTTCTTTAAGACCTAAAAAACCCCGCTGGTGCAACCCAGCGGGGTTTTTTATTATCTTGTTACAAGTGAGGCTCCAATAGAATACTGCCTCATTCAACTTTAATCCCTGATGATCGCCTTTCAGAGCCATTAGCCTATTACTCCATCAAACTCAGACCTTGGGCACAATAGGCTTCCATGAGTGTTATTGATTAGGGTCGTTGGAGCCATTTTTATGTACGGCTTTTTTTCCAAACTTTTCTATTTTTCGCCTCGTTATCTGAAACTCTTCTAGCAGTGCTTGATCGTCTTCGTCTGCACTAAGAACAACTCCGTACTGTTCTGTTAATACAATAATATCCTTAGCTAAAAGATCTCCAACTAAAACTGAAACAGCCTCCCTATTTTTTGCGCTCATAATGCGTGCGGCCAGCTTCTTCTGCATCGCTTCCTTATTCATTCACGCCCCTCCCTAAACATCACTGTTTAGTAACACTCATAAGTGGCGTCTATATCTGGGTTAAGGCTCAAACAAGCCTGTACATCTAAAATGTTCGCATATTTAAGGTCATTACGCTTTTGCTGGCGTTGCTTATACTTTATTTCTCCATAACCTAATATTTCGATTTGAATATCACTCAAACCACTGTTGTTTTCATTATTAGGAGCATGGATTTTGAAAGGCTGAATGATTTCTTTGGCGGCTCCGCCAGATCTGTAGCCTAAGGTTTGATTAACGCTAGGAAAAAAGTTAGCGATTAGGACTAAATTCAATATCCCCGAGAGGGCTAATAAAGCTTTCATATTCATCATAATCCTTTAATTGAGAGTCCATGTCCTTATGGATTTTATAAACAGTAGATACTTGCTTTACCGAATGCCAGAGTAATTAAAGTTATATTTCACTATTGCTGTATTAAGCTAACCTCTCAAATGTTAGTTAGCTCAGAGGGATTCCGTGGTGGGGAATTTGTGAAGCGATTAGACACGAGGGAGGCTTTTCTCATTAAACTGATTAAAAAACAGCTCTCCCCTATAGCTAGAGTAGTCAGAAAAATTTAGCCTCTAGCCCAGATTTTTGGTCATAATCGCCGCAGCCACCGCCTTCGGCGCTTCAGCATAGCGATCAAATTCCATAGTGAATGTAGCGCGGCCCTGAGTGGCCGAACGCAGATCGGTGGCATAGCCAAACATTTCTGCCAGCGGGACTTCAGCGTCAATCACCTTGCCCATGGGGGTATCCGACATACCCAGAATCATGCCGCGACGGCGATTCAAGTCACCGACCACATCACCCATATTTGCCTCAGGAGTAACCACCTCAACTTTCATCATTGGCTCTAGCAATACAGCGCCACCTTGGTCTTTAAGGTCTCTGGTAGCCAGCGAGCCAGCGATCTTAAATGCCACTTCTGATGAATCCACATCATGATAGGAGCCGTCATAGAGTGTGGCCTTGACACCCAACAGTGGATAGCCAGCCAGCACGCCGTTCTGCATCTGTTCTGAGATGCCTTTTTCAATCGCCGGGATATATTCCTTGGGAACCGTTCCGCCGACAATTTCATTAACAAATTCCAGTCCTTCAGCACTGGGATCTTCAGCGGGCTCAAATTTCAGACACACATGGCCATATTGACCACGGCCACCGGACTGACGAATAAACTTGCCTTCGATATCACAGTGCTTGGTAATGGTTTCTCGGTAAGCCACCTGAGGCTGACCAATATTGGCCTCGACAGTAAACTCCCGACGCATGCGGTCAACCAGAATATCCAGATGCAACTCACCCATGCCGGAGATAATGGTTTGACCACTCTCCTGGTCAGTTTTCACCCTAAACGAGGGATCTTCCTGAGCCAATTTGCCCAAGGCCACGCCCATCTTGTCCTGATCAGCCTGAGTGCGCGGTTCCACTGCAACGGAAATAACCGGCTCCGGAAAGACCATCCGCTCAAGTATAATCTTGTGGCTCTCGGCACACAGCGTATCACCGGTAGTGGTATCTTTAAGACCAATGGCGGCGGCAATATCGCCAGCCAATACTTGTTTTATTTCTTCGCGACTGTTGGCGTGCATCTGCACCATACGCCCAATCCGCTCGCGCTTATTTTTGATTGAGTTGTACACCGCAGTGCCAGTCTCCAACTTGCCGGAGTAAACCCGCATAAAGGTCAAGGTGCCAACAAAGGGATCTGTGGCTATCTTGAATGCCAACGCGGCAAAAGGCGCATCATCGCTTGCTTCTCTTACACCCTGCTCACCGTTGTCTAGCTCACCTTCAATAGCCTTGACTTCAGTGGGCGACGGCAAGTACTCCACTACAGCATCTAGCACGCCCTGCACACCTTTGTTCTTAAAGGCTGACCCGCCAAGCACCAGAACAATTTCATTGGCCAGGGTGCGCGCACGCAGGCCCTGCTTAATCTCTTCTTCAGTGAGGGGCTCGTCGTCTAAGTATTTGTCCATCAACGCTTCATTGGCTTCGGCGGCAGACTCAACAATAAACTCGTGCATCTCCTGACATTCGTCGAGCATGTCTTCGGGGATATCGGCATATTCAAATGTCATGCCTTGATCAGCATCATTCCAGTAGACGGCTTTCATTTTAACCAGATCCACTACGCCCTCAAATTCCTCTTCGGCACCAATGGTCATTTGCAGTGGCACAGGAATGGCACCCAGGCGCTCTTTAAGCTGGCTGACGACCGTCAAATAGTCGGCTCCAGCGCGGTCCATTTTATTGACGAAAACGAGACGCGGAACTTCATATTTATTCGCCTGACGCCATACGGTTTCAGTTTGCGGCTGTACCCCTGAAGAGGCGCAAAGTACGATTACAGCGCCGTCAAGGACACGCAGAGAGCGCTCAACTTCAATGGTGAAGTCAACGTGCCCCGGAGTGTCGATAATATTGATGCGATGATCTTGGAACTGCGCATTCATGCCTTTCCAAAAACAGGTGGTCGCCGCAGAGGTGATGGTAATACCACGCTCCTGCTCTTGCTCCATCCAATCCATGGTTGCCGCGCCGTCGTGAACCTCACCGATTTTGTGCGACAGGCCAGTATAGAAAAGCACTCGCTCGGTGGTGGTGGTTTTGCCGGCATCTACGTGAGCGCAGATTCCGATGTTGCGATAGCGACTGATGGGGGTTGCGCGAGACACAATATAATCCTCTAGGAGCTAATTACCGAATGGCTTGTGAAAACTTGATCATTAAAAACGAAAAAAGGCGGCCATAACAGCCACCCTTTTTGCGCAAGATTACCAATAACAATAATCTTTTAGAAACGGAAGTGCGAGAACGCCTTGTTGGCTTCTGCCATACGGTGAACGTCTTCACGTTTCTTAACTGCTCCACCTTTACTTGCGGCTGCATCGATCAGCTCACCAGCAAGGCGTTGCGGCATGGACTTCTCACCGCGGTTACGAGCGTATTCTACCAACCAACGCATCGCCAGTGCAGTGCGTCGCGAGGGACGAACTTCGACTGGGACCTGGTAGGTTGCTCCACCAACACGGCGGGATTTAACTTCCACCATAGGTGCAACGTTGTCTAACGCTTCTTGGAACACTTCAACTGGATCTTTCTTGAGACGCTGCTCAACTAGATCAAGCGCTCCGTAAACAATCCGCTCAGCAACTGATTTCTTGCCGCTGACCATAACCATGTTCATAAACTTAGCTAGCGTGATATTTCCAAACTTAGGATCTGGCAGAATATCCCGCTTTGCCGCTACTCTTCTTCTTGGCATCGTTTTGCCCTTCTCTTCAGGTTTTTTCTAGGGATAGGCCCTAGCCTTACTTGGTTGTATTACCGATTCACACGCAAGTCGTCTTTCTGGTACTAGCCTTTAGGGCGCTTAGTACCGTACTTTGAACGACGCTGTGAACGACCATTTACACCCGCTGTATCCAATGTGCCACGTACCGTATGGTAGCGAACACCTGGAAGATCTTTTACACGACCACCACGAATCAAGACAACGCTGTGCTCTTGCAGATTGTGACCTTCGCCGCCAATGTATGAAGTAACTTCAAAACCACTGGTTAAACGAACGCGACAAACTTTACGCAATGCAGAGTTTGGCTTCTTCGGAGTTGTTGTGTAAACACGGGTACATACACCACGGCGCTGCGGACAGGCCTGAAGTGCTGGTACGTCACTTTTACTGACTTTGCGTTTTCTCGGCTTACGAACCAACTGGTTGATCGTTGCCATGCAATTTTTCTCCAAAAATAAAAAATACCTTCTTATTGAAGGCCATACATTCCTTGAATCCTGCCGCTAACCCGACAATCAGATCCAAAAGGGAGCGGCATTCTAATTACCGCACATCCGGGAGTCAAGCGGGCATTCCCATTACCGTCTCAGTGCTCTGACCCTTAGGTCATCACACTGAGGGATAAACTATCCGAGGTGCCCGAAATATTCCCTTATTCTTTTGTTAAATCTCGATATTTAACGCTTCGCTCAAGGCCGCTTCGACATCAGCTGCAGTCATTGCAACTTCAGGCGCCGCTTCAGCTTCGCGAGTCTTGCGTCGCTGAGCGTGATAAGCCAAACCGGTTCCCGCAGGAATCAGTCTACCTACTACCACGTTCTCTTTCAGGCCGCGCAGCGGATCGGCTTTGCCGGTAACCGCAGCTTCGGTGAGCACTCGCGTGGTCTCCTGGAACGAGGCTGCCGAGATAAAGCTTTCGGTAGCCAACGAGGCTTTGGTAATACCAAGCAGCTGGCGATCAAACTTAACCGGCTGCAGCCCTTCTTGACGAAGGCGCTCATTCTCTGCCAGAACACGTCGGTACTCGACTTGCTCACCGCGGATCATGGTAGAGGAATCAGCCATATCGGTGATTTCAACTTTGCGCAACATCTGACGAATGATAACTTCAACGTGCTTATCATTAATCTTCACGCCCTGCAGACGGTAGACTTCCTGAATCTCGTTGACGATGTACTTAGCCAGCTCACTGATGCCCTTAAGACGCAGGATATCGTGTGGAATTGGCGGTCCATCAGAGATGACTTCACCCTTCTCGACGTGCTCACCTTCAAACACACTCAGAGTACGCCACTTCGGAATCAGCTCTTCGTAGTGCAGCTTGCCGTTTGGCAATGGCTGACCATCGTCTGGAGTGATAACCAAGCGCAACTTGCCCTTAGTTTCTTTACCCAGAGTAACGGTACCGGTGATCTCGGCCAAGATGGCGGGATCTTTCGGCTTACGCGCTTCAAACAGATCGGCAACACGTGGCAGACCACCTGTAATATCCTTAGTACCACCAGAATCCTGTGGGATTCTTGCGATGATTTCACCGATATCAATGGTACTGCCGTCGACAATATTAATACTGGCGTTGGCAGGCAGAGGATAGTGCGCAGGAACGGTTGAGTTCGGGAAGTGCAACTCTTTACCTTTGCTGTCGCTCAGAGAGATCATTGGCTTCAGATCTTTACCAGCCGCTGGACGCTCGTTCGGGTTGATGATCGAAATACTGGTCAAACCGGTCATGTCGTCAGTTTGCTGACGAACACTTAAGCCCTCTTCCATTCCAGAGAAAGACGCTTTACCCGCTACTTCACTGACGATTGGGTGAGTGTGCGGATCCCAAGTTGCGATCACAGCACCGGCTTCCACTTTGGAACCGTCTTTAATCTTGATCAGAGCACCGTAAGGAAGCTTGTAGCGCTCGCGCTCACGGCCGTTCTCATCGGCAATGGCCAGCTCACCAGAGCGAGACACTGCAATCAGGTTGCCGGTCTTGTTCTCAACAGTCTTGAGATTGATAAGACGGGCTACACCATTTTGCTTAACTTTGACGCTGTCCACTGCAGAGGCACGAGATGCCGCACCACCAATGTGGAAGGTACGCATAGTCAGCTGTGTACCCGGCTCACCAATTGACTGAGCAGCAATAACACCCACTGCCTCGCCCTGGTTAACGCGGTGTCCACGAGCCAGATCGCGACCGTAACAAGCGGAACAGATACCATGAGCCACTTCACAGGTGATCGGTGAACGTACTGTGACCTCATCGATACTCATTTGCTCAATGCGCAATACCCAATTTTCGTCGATCATGGTGCCGGCCGGTACAGCAATTTCTTCGCTGCCTGGCTTATTAACATCTTTGGCAACAATACGACCAAGGATACGATCACCTAGAGTTTCGATGATATCGCCACCCTCAATAACCGGTGTCATCAACAGACCTTCAGTAGTGCCACAGTCAACTTCTGTCACAACCACGTCCTGGGCAACATCAACCAGACGGCGTGTCAGGTAACCAGAGTTAGCAGTCTTAAGTGCTGTATCGGCTAGACCCTTACGGGCTCCGTGAGTCGAGATAAAGTACTGGAGTACGTTGAGACCTTCACGGAAGTTAGCGGTAATAGGCGTCTCGATGATCGAACCATCTGGACGCGCCATCAAACCACGCATACCTGCTAGCTGACGAATCTGAGCCGGGCTACCACGAGCGCCGGAGTCGGCCATGATAAAGACCGAGTTAAAGGAATCTTGCTGCTCTTCCTCACCGTCTTTATTAATCACGCTCTCGGTACTAATGCCTTTCATCATCGACTTGGCTACTCGATCATTGGCCTGAGACCAAATATCAATAACCTTGTTATATTTTTCACCCTGAGTCACCAGACCAGAGGCAAACTGACCTTCAATCTCTCGGACTTGCTCATCAGCTGCACCAATAATTTCGTGCTTATCGGCAGGAATAACGAAGTCGTTAACGCCAATAGACGCGCCAGAACGAGTCGAGAAGTTGAATCCGGTATACATTAGCTGATCAGCAAAGATCACCGTGTCTTTTAGACCAACACGACGATAGCATTCGTTGATTACCAATGAGATGGCTTTCTTAACCATCGGCTTGTTGACCAGTTCGAATGGCAGACCCTTGGGCACAATCTGCCACAACAGGGCACGACCAACGGTAGTGTCAATAATCTTGGTTTCGTCAGTCTTCTCGCCCGTGACTTCATCCACAAGCACTTCATTGATGCGCACTTTGATACGCGTCTGAAGCTCGACTTTGTCTGAGTAGTAAGCGCGAGAAACTTCGCTGCCGTCGGCAAAGACCATGCCTTCGCCACGGCCATTAACCTTATGGCGAGTCATATAGTAGAGACCCAAGACCACATCCTGAGAAGGAACGATAATCGGCTCACCGGATGCGGGCGACAAGATATTGTTTGTCGACATCATCAGGGCGCGGGACTCCATCTGCGCTTCGATTGTCAGTGGCACGTGTACTGCCATCTGATCGCCATCGAAATCGGCGTTGTAGGCCGCACAAACCAATGGGTGCAATTGAATCGCTTTACCTTCAATCAGTACTGGTTCAAAAGCCTGAATACCGAGACGGTGAAGAGTCGGTGCACGGTTGAGCAGAACTGGATGTTCGCGAATAACATCTTCGAGAATATCCCAGACTACTGGCTCTTCGCGCTCAACCATCTTCTTGGCCGCTTTAATCGTTGTGGCCAGGCCACGCAGTTCTAGCTTGCTGAAGATAAACGGCTTGAACAACTCAAGTGCCATACGCTTGGGCAAACCGCACTGATGCAGACGCAGAGCGGGACCAACAACGATCACCGAACA
>Ga0206682_10005233_pt1 | contig 10279 bp, 15 predicted proteins | sample M240m12015metaG_FD_155444 | JGI IMG/M metagenome (GOLD analysis project Ga0206682, IMG submission 155444) | Ammonia-oxidizing marine archaeal communities from Monterey Bay, California, United States - M2 40m 12015 | ecosystem: Environmental > Aquatic > Marine > Intertidal zone | place: USA... | reverse complement strand
CGACGTCGGTGGAGGTGGAGGGCCTCGACGGCGAGGAGGTTGATGAGGTTGAGACGCGCGACGGTTGATCCATGAGGTGGCTTAGTCGAGTGCTTGCCAGCAGTCTGGAGAAAATGCTTCTCTGAGCATCTGTATGCAAAAAGCGTCCACAGATTTGAATTGCTCGATTACGGGCGTCCTGGAATTGCCTGGCAAAAATTCCACGGAAATTGTAGTGTTGAATCGTCTCGTCGCACCACTGGACTGGCCAGATTGGTCTACAATTCGAATCGTCTTGATCTCCGAGTTGATCTCCGAGTTGGTCTCAATCAATCGGGGTGCGACAACCATCCGCAGCCCAGAGTGCTCTGGGTCGAAGACGAAGGCGGCGGGGATGGAGAGGCCTATCTCTGGCGAAATAATACAGTCAGTCTTATATTTGGCCGCACATTTCACCGCTCGGTCAACGGCACGGTTCGTCATCCCATTTGCGATTCGAGAGAGTGAAAAATGCGAGCAGAGGGACGAAGAGTAGACAACACTGTGGTTCCAGAATGAGCACTCCGGCTCGGAGACGGTCGATTCAGAAAAGATGGACTCATCGTCCATCGACCAGTGCTCGAAAATCGCGCCTCCTGGAGTTGCAGGGACGACGGGAGGAGGTGGAGGCGCCGACGGCGAGGAGCCAAGCCAGGACGAGGTGGCGGCGACCGTGAGAATCGCTCCCGCTCCGCCTGCCGCGTTCTGCATGTTCTGAGGCTGAGGAAAGCTCAATCAAGAGAGCGTTTTTACACAGAGAAAACACCTCACTCACTCTCTGCGATTGCAGAAGCCACCGCACCGACCAGACCTAGCGAACAAACAATAACCGCGTAAATGTACTCGGCGGCAGGAAAGGCTCGCATGTTGAAAATCGCCCACACGGCAGGCAAAGCGACGACCGGATCTTTCACGAGAATCGTGACAAGCGCGACCACAAACGCCAGAATCCACACTTCAAACGCGACATTGGCGGGGGCTTTGGCGTTTGCTTCGCGGATGAGCGCTCGGCGCCTCCCTTCGAATTGGAGGTCCGACTCGGTGGCCTTTTGAGGAGCGACAACCACACAACTCTTGTCAGAGTCGGGGTCGGTTGCTTTAAGCAAGATTCCGACATTCAGTGCACTCGCCGTAAGCAACCACCCTCCTAACAGGCTGAGCGGCCAGACTAGGGCAGGGGCCAGGGAGAGCACAGACGACTGAGAGGGAACCCAAGCTTTTGCCACTGCTGCGCCCGCCAGGGCGCATCCCGCACCCGACCCAATCGACACAAGCGCCCCACCGAGCAAGCAGGTCCGACGGTCGTCGAACAGTGGAACCCACAGGCTACAAAACAACCAACACCCGCCCCACAGAAAGAAAACCTCACTACTCAGCACCGGAACAAGTCCAGTGATCTCAACAACACAGACCACAACACACCCAGTGTAGATAATTCCCCAGATTCCGAATGCTCGCCCATTTGGAGAATAATCGAGGCGGTATCGGCAGGAGATCTCTCCGATGTTCCTACCGAAGAAGGAGGAGGAGGCCACGCTGACCAGCAAGCACGCGAGCGTGAACAATGGCCCTACGTAGTAGTCGCGGGAGAGACTGTCGGCGGGCTCCATGCTCGCACGCTTGCCTTACCGGCAGCGCGCTGGGTAAATCACCTAGCGTTTCTGGTTTTCGATAAGGAAGCGAAAGTAGGTCTCGGAGACGGTGACCACGCCTGGAGTCTGCATGAAGATCTGCGCCCCGGAGCCCAAGCCCGGCACTGCCACCTCGTGCTCCGAGCGGTTGAGCTGCGGTGCGACGGTGGTCGCAGCAGCGGAGTTGGTGGTGGTGGTGGTAGCGGAGCTCTCGACGTCGTCCTCGTTCTTGCGCGCGCGTTTCGCACCCTTTGGCGCCACCTTCGGCCGCGCGTAGAGGACATCGGGCGGCGTGTCAACCGTGCGCCAGCGCTGGTATTCTGGATTGATCTGGGCGGTTGGAGATGGCTTCTCGACGAGAAGCTCAGCGTAAGTCTTCTTCCGCTCTGGAGAGACACTGTCAGCCGTCCACAAGGCAAAAAACTTGTCAGCAATTGTCTTGTGCACAGGGCGAAGGATGCAGATGTCAGAAGTTTCCTGGCCGGCGATCTTGAAGGTGATGTACCACCCGACCTGTCGCTCTCCATTAAAGGGCACGGAAAGCTTGACCATGTGGCGCTCCACCACGCCGGCACCGGTCCAGAGTGGGAAGCTCTTGCTGTCGTGGAGCTTGTAAGCGTCGAGACCACTCGCCGTCTTCACAGGACGGCCGGCATCAAACATCACAGCCCCGGCTGGCACTTCGTAAAATGCCTTCTTGAAAGACGTGATGAACTTCCTCCCCTCGTATTTCTTCTTTACCGGCTCGTTGACAGCGCACTCCGGCTCAGGCTCTGGGGCGGGAGCGGGGTCTTGCAGGTCTTCGTCATTCTCATCTCCCGACGGCTCGAAGGGGTCCTCCTCACACTGTTCTGGATCAAGCGCATCACAGTCAGACATAACGTGCTGTTTGGTTGTTCGTTTGGTTGTTCGTTTGCTTGAGGCGCGCTCGAGAAGCGTTTAGCGCAGCCGGCGCGTTGGAGGACACGCGTGCACAGGTAAAAAAACTACCCCCAATCTAACCTTCCACAACATGCTCTCGACACTCCGACCCAGCCGGTACAACTGGCCTGTAAAGACCAGTCACCTACGACTCCTACAGTCGCTGCACCACATTGCGCATTGCCGAATCATCAGCCACCAACGATGGGTCAAGGAAGAACTCTGAAGCGGAGAACACCGGCTGCTTATACCTGCCTTCTCTGTGTGTGACACCATTTCCGCCTTGCACTGGAACTTCGAAGTCGTGAACAGTTCTCCACTGCGTCAGGGTGGACTGCTTGCGCGTGTACATCACACCCGAGTTATCAGATGACGAGGATGGTTGAGAGCTGTCGCTCAGATCGACCTCCTCGTCAAGTCCACCAAAGATCACTCGGAAAAACGCGTCCATGAACGTCTCATCTAGATACTCAGGCTCAATCTCTCTTCCGATGACTAAACCAACAAGAAGGTCATGCGCTACCTGTGTGGTCGAAAGCCAGATCATCACATGTTCAGATAAAAGAGGCGAACACGTCGAAATTTCCGTCTTCATGGTGAACTTGACGCCGGTTTCCCAGACCTTCTTTTCATTGGTGGTAAGCACGCTCTGCACAGAGCTGAGAATGCGCTTTTGAATCACAGCTGCCGTTCGCGCGCGAGTTTCATCGTCCTCGATTTTTCTTACACGAATGATTAGAGCCACCGCTGTTTCGTTTTCTGTTGTTTTCGATGGTCCGCTTCTTGCTCCTCTCACCAATTCACGCACTTCCTCACCGAGCATTTCGTCATCGTCATCGGAAGAAGTCGGATCGTCAAAGCCATTTAAGAGCATCTGATCTACTGTCGAGAGAGAGGCCACCGGCTGAAGCGTTCCGACAACCTCGAAAGACAAAGGGTAGTCTCCAATTCCAATGGCACCGTTGGATCCGATGGGCTCGAACGAACGAGGAGGAGGGGTTCCTTCGTCTTTCAACGGGAAGTCGCACTTGGTTTCAAAGAGATTTTTAAACACACCACTCCCTTTGGCGGCAGAGTGGACGGCGGTGGCTGGCGTGGCTCTACGAATCGACATCACACAATAATCTCTAACAATGCAGTGCACAGCCGGGTTATTTGCTCAAGTGTAAATGTCGTGCAGGTCTAGGAGGTCGCCACTGCACATGATGGTGTCAAGTTCTACAATCGATGGTGTCGCGTTATCGACGGTGTTGAGCGCTTCGAGCAGGTCGCGGGCGTGCTCGTCGGAGGGATCGACGATGAACGGGCCTCCTCTTCGCTCTTGACCGCGCGGCTGGATGGGTTGCTGAACCTGCTGAGGGCGGCGCTCGCCTATCACGATTCCGTTGCTGCGCGCACCAACCACACAACGAGCTTCCATACACGGTGGGGACTCGTCATCCGAATCGACGAGAGCGGGTTGCTTTTTGTAATACGATTTAATTTGCTCCTCTGTCATCTTCCGCTTACCAGCGTTGGACGGCGGCATTTGAGGCGCGGTGAGCAGAGACTCTCTTACACTCGGTGTCACACGCTCACACACAAACGCACACAAACACTCTCTTCACCGACGGCGCTGCCACTTCATCAGCTCGGCGATTGCTTCGTCGCGCTCGGCGATGACACGCCGGAGGTGGTTCCGACGCACAGCTCCCGCGTGGTTCTCGGCCAGGCTGTCGAAAAAGCTGAAGTCGCAGTCCGAGTCCTGCTCGGCGGGCTCCTCGGCGGGTTCCTCCATGGGCTCCTTGGCGGGCTCCTCGGCGGGCTCCTCCATGGGCTCCTCGGCGGGCTCCTCCATGGGCTCCTCCGCGGGCTCCTCCATGGGCTCCTCCATGGGCTCCTCCGCGGGCTCCATGGGCAGTGGAGACGCACGCGCCGGCAACCAGTGGTCCGGCCCCTCCGTCTCGGTGGTCTCGCTCTTGCCGAGCTCGTGGAGAGACTGCTTCGTCTTCTCTCTGGTCTCCATCTTTTGCCGCTTGCGCACGGACGGGTCCCACGTGTCGAGCATGAAATCGGTGGACTTGCGAAGCATCTTCAGCTTCGGAAGCCCAGCCTTCTTCGCAGCGGACAGCCTCTTTGGGTTGACCATCTGCTCGAGGGCCTCAAGTTTCGAAGAGAAGCCAGCGATTTTACGCGCTTCGTCCGGAAGCCAGCGGTAACGAAGGTCGGGTGGCTCGTGGCGGTCGATGCCCATGTGGTGTGCGAAGACTGAGACGTCCTCGTTGTCTAGAACGGAAGACGTGAATGCACCTTCTAGCTCAAGCTCGATATCAGAAAGATAATGCGCGCGATCACCCCTGGCGAACGTTTCGATGCCAGTAGAACACGTCACGGTCACGTGAATGCCGGCAGGCACGAGCGAGGTCAAGTCACGGAACATCCCGTCGTCTCCCGACGTAGAGCATTTGCTGACCACGAAGCGAACAGGGCCGCCGCTCCTCAGCTTGCACGGCGCAATCGGCGCCCGGTCAAGGGGGAAGGTCTTGCGGTGTGGGACCTTCTGCATGATCTCGATTTCAGCCGCCTCTTTCCAACCAGGCGGTTTGTAGAAGTGCTTCCACACGTCTTTTAGCACGAGCGGGACGAGCCACTGGAACCGCCACTTGACATCTTGCACTACATCTACGTGACCATACTCGAACAACGCGCGGACTTTGGGCTCGAATGCGCCAAAGCGGTCTATGAGGAGCTTGCTTTCCTTGGAAGCGTCCCTGTCGTCTGACACATCGGGACCAACAAGCTCTCCTGTGAACTTGACGTTTTCAAAGCTCGGGCACTGGAGCACGATAGGAGTAAGTTCTTTACACGTCATTCCAAGCATGCATGCATGTTTCCAGTGCGTCAAGTCGTGCTCCCCTGGACCGCCAGCTACGTGAAGCGCAATCAGAGAGAGGACGTCGCTTTCCAAAGATAGAAGGTGAACGGCGGGCGGCGCATAAACTGGCAGAGGCGCGAAAGACTGCCGCGCGCCAAGGGGACTGAGCATACGGCTGCTCTCCTACTATTACAAGCGACGGGAGGCTGGAGGAGGTCAGTGCTCAGGAGGACGAGCGTTGGAGCGTTTGGCCTCCCAAGCACTGAGATCCGCGGCGCTCACACAACATATAGCGAGTGGGAGGACAAGGGTGGTCAGTGCTCCGGAGGCCTCGAGACGTTTCGATCCAATTAGTAGGCGCTCATGATCATGTGACAAGATGGCGCTCGCACTCCACGAAGCTCTCCGCGCAAGGCTGCACGCCCCTTCGCGGCCGCGCAAGCCGCCGCCCACACTGCTACCCGAGCCGCCGCCCACACCGCCGCCGCCCATCGGGCGGCCCGCCACTCCGCCCACACCGCCCACACCGCCGCCGCCCATCGGGCGGCCCGCCACTCCGCCACCCGAAGAAGAGATCGTCTACCGCAAGTCCACTCGTCAACCACTTGCACCCGTATCTTTCATCGAATGGTGTAAAGACGCTCGTCGCCCCACACGTGGTGGAACCTCTACCGTGGACTTCAAGTCCTGCTGCGAAGAAGCTCCACCAGTCGTCGTCTCCGACGCCACCGACGCCCCCGACGGCCCAGCAACCCCCAGCCTCCCAGACTTAAGCGACATTGAAGTCACGCTGCCTACACCAAACGTGCACGTGCCGCTCAGTACAGAAGAGAAGTACTTGAAAGAGTGGTACGATGAGTCCACTCAAGAGTGCACGGAGCAGTTCGTGTGGGTAGAAGCGCCCAAAATAGACGTCTCGACTGTCGAGTTCACCGAAGAACGTCTCAAGGAAATCGGGATACCGACCACTGATGTGAACCGTTTGTATTGGATTCAAGACAAACCGGAGGAGTTTGCAGGTACCTTTGGCCACTGGGATCCAGTGAACGCCAGGTGGCGCATATTGACCGAGCACACAGTGGTCCCCATTGAGCAGAGGATTGCACCTATGGGTGTAGGCTACGGTTCAACCGAGGAAGGGGAGAGGTGTTGCGAAAGCGACTCATTTACGTCTGGAGAGTACCAAGGGGATGTGTGTGTTTACGAGAGCACCGCCTTGCACGCTGGACTACAGCACATCTCAACGCAGCTGAGCACCCTTCCAAACGAAACGGTCATCCCCGTCGCGAGCGGGTGGGGAAGTTGCGGATCGGGTGAGAGATGGTACTACACGCCGCACTTGCGACACGTGTCCATAGATGCGTCCGTGGTGGAGGAGGACGGCAAACGGTACGTGTACACCCCTGGCGTCGACCCTGTGAAACCTATGGTAGTCGAGGCTGGGTGGAGCAGCGCAAACGGCTGTTGGGTGATCTCCGGTGCGATCTCAAGTGGGAGCGCGGTGCGCGATGAGCGCGCGGCCGACCGAGACCTCGCGGCCCCCTGAGAGCTCGGCCAACGCAAAATTGTGATTCTGAATTCAAAAACATCCACCCACACTCCACAATTGATAACAAAAAGCCGACCCACACCCAATCAACACTCCCAAATCGGGACGCGCGCGCGCCTCAACCCGCCTCAGCCCGCCTACCTCGCTAATAGAAAGCCCTATCTCCTCACTTTCACACCAATCGAGGAGGAAGCTTCCAAGAACAAGAAGAACACGGCCACGCTGAGCAACGAGACAATCCGGACCACGCGGTTGGGTTGCTTTGCGCGCACGTTTGCTGCCAACAACTGAACTGACAACGAGATTGCAATCCGCTTCGCAATGTCAACCAGCAACGAAAAAAACTGCAGCAGTCCGGATTCCGATTCTGTTGGTTGCGATTTCGAATCAAGCATGCCCAACTTTCGCAGCTCTCCAGTGGCGACGCGGAACGTTCTCGGCACCGCAGTGAACACTATAGAGAAGATCAACACAGACGCAACGAGTTCGTCTTCGGACATCTGTGCTTCCCGTGCAGCCGACAACAGTTCTTGTCCAATACCAAAAGATACACTAAAGGCCAGGTCAGAACCAAGAGAACCAAGCGCAGTGGCAGCGTCCGCCATGTCGGGGGTGGTCGACTTTAATGCGTGCTGTGTGCGCGTCAATTATGAGACGCTGGAAGATGCTGTGTTTGAGAGCAAACGGTTGCTTTCAAGATTAGCGTGGCAAATGCCAAGCGAAGGTGGTGCTATGCTGGTGTTACGACGACTCCTCGTCTCGCCAGTCGGCTCCAAGAGTGGGAGGTACGAGCCATACAAAAACCAAGGCACACGAATTCGAAACAAGGGATATGAGGAGAGCATGGAGTCGGCGGGCTGCACCTTTGGATGCACATTTGGAAACCTCATGCACCACTGCAGAGCCGAGAAGCACTCCTTGCACACGTGCATGATGCAGATGAAACGAATTCTACGCGCGGGCGGCAGAGCCTTACGCAAAAGCACTGGCGACGACCGACACATTCTCGCAAGAGGAATGGGCATGCACCGAGTGATGAAAGCTCAAGCCCGCCACTTTCCTGAGCTTCGAAGATGCAAGCGCATCGACTCCAAGACAGGCCACATTGGACTCTCTCTGGGACTGGCGACTTCGATACTGATTGCCTTCGAGTGCATGGCCATCGACCCGAAGGACCTCCCTGGACTCGGAAAACACCTCACAGCCGCCATTCGAGACTGCATTGCTGCTCTGGTCCACTGGGACCTCCGAAACTCAGACGATGAAGACGTGCTGGATAGCAGAGCGGTGGAGTTTAGGGCATTGCAGCGCGCGCAGACCGGTGTGTTGAGAGCACAGAAACTCGCAGACCAGAACAAACTCGATGAGCAGAAGGCGGTGAGGCTGCAACTAGACTGCTACCGACGCGCGCTCTGGCCTCCTGGCGAGGAGGTTCGAACTGTTCATAGAACTCTATCCCAAACACTGCATTTCTTTACACTTCTGCACAAGCACACGCACGCAAATTCGTTGGTATACCGTGCGACAATGTGAAGCGCGTCGGGCGCATCAAAGCTTATCGCTAACTGTCAAGGCCTCGTGAGTTTCGTTTCCGATCAACCGGAAACTCTCTAGAGTGCTGGTTCCCTCCGGAAACTCTCTAGAGTGCTGGTTGTATCAAGACATTGTCCAACACCGGCGCAGCCAACTCGTCGAAGGATCGACATCGACTCGACTATAGGCAGCAGCAGCGTTTTTCGCAAACGGTTTTGGTCAAAAGCAGTGGCCTGGTTCAAGCCCACCCGAATCCGACGCTCTTAGGACGCGAATGAAGATTGCAACAATTGACCAGTGGGTGTTTGAGATCGCACACTTGTTTGTTTCCTTATCTATCCGTATGTCTCCTTCTCTCCATTATCACATTCTCACATCTGTTGTTTTCTGTTGTGTTTTGCTATGTTTCTGCTCTCTCTTTGTCACCAGGTGAGCGAAGCGGCACACGTGTCCTTAATAGACCGCATCGAGTCGGGCGAGCTGGTGGACCTGGAAGTGGACTCCGAAGCTGGAGGCCTAGATGCTCCCGGTGTTGCATCGCTGTCAGCGCTGACGCGGTGCCACGGCCCATCGGCCAAGTGGTGCGGAAGCACCGAGAGCGGGTCCACCGTGTCAGGCTCACGAAGCTTGAGCAGTTGGTCCTCTTTCGCGGCAAGAGACGCGGTCGAGTTGGAAGGCGATCTGACAAATCTAGCCGCGCTTTCCATTCGAGAAAGTACGGCGCGAGAAGCGCTCGCATCACATTTTAGCAAACACGACCAAACTGTCTTGTTAAAAATGTAATGTAAATTTTTCACGCACAGACTCACACCGTGTCAGAATAAAGACCAAAGCCCACTTTTGGAATAGACCGGTCTGAACCGCAGTGATCAAAGCCTTACAATGTCTGTTCGCTCGGAGAAGAACACGCCCATCCAGATGTCGCCGGTCGACGCCATGAACGCGGCGATCGTCGAGGCGCAGCCGGCCGACTCGCACCTTGGCGAGGGCGCGACGTACCAGACGAACAGCCCCGAAAACGCCCTCAAGCGCACGATCGTCGTTTCGGTCCGCGCGTCGCTGAACCAGCTCTGCCTGCAGAAGCAGAAGGGCACGTGGGCTCCGTCGCAGGAGGCGCTCCGCTCGATCCTTCAGGCGCGGTGAGTGCTCAGCTTTTACCCAAACTATCCCACACGTCAGTCTACTGACCTACCACCACCATTTCTCCTTGCGCTCGCAGCAAGTACACCTCGCTCGACGGCTCGGCCGAGCAGCAGGGCGACTTGAAGGTACGCCGCCCCGCAAGCGGGTGTTTGCACGGACCACACACACACACGCAACCAGCCATGGTCTCTCACGCCTCGTTCACCCCTTTCTCCACAGTCGGTCGTGCTCCACAACCTCGAGGTCTCGCACGTCAAGTCGACTTTTCCTGTATCTCTTGGAGCACGTATCACCGGCGTGGACGACAAGACCTACTCGTCCACCGGAGAGTCGTTCAGTACAATTGTGCTCCCCAACTCCGAGTCCAACGCCTCCAAGAAGCTGCAGGCTGACGATGTCTCACTTGCATATGAATTGTACTGCCATATTGAGACCTACTGAACAGTCCCATACATCTACAAATATTCAACCACCTTCTGACACGAGTCTGTGTTGTGTGTGCAGCTCCAAGAAGTTCCCGGGCTAGTACGTGCATGGCCAGATCAACCCTTCCCGTCCGGGTCGACTCACAATAAATGTCCTACTAACCGTGTGCATGTGCTCTCTCTGTCAACAGCACTTCCGAGAACC
>Ga0206682_10005232_pt1 | contig 10280 bp, 6 predicted proteins | sample M240m12015metaG_FD_155444 | JGI IMG/M metagenome (GOLD analysis project Ga0206682, IMG submission 155444) | Ammonia-oxidizing marine archaeal communities from Monterey Bay, California, United States - M2 40m 12015 | ecosystem: Environmental > Aquatic > Marine > Intertidal zone | place: USA... | reverse complement strand
GCAGCCGCGGAACACGCTGACGCACGACAAGGCGGTGAGCGCGCTGCGCTGGATCCCTGGAACCGCGTGTCTGTACAGGTGCGTGCGACACGACCGAAACGCCGTTCGGTCGTTTAGTCATTCCCAGACGCGACGGCGCTTTCCAGCCTTTCTTCGCTCGTTCCCCGGACGCGTCTTCGCGGCTTTTCTTTTCGCGATTCGCGATTCGCGACGCAACGAAAGGGCCTCGCTCGGCTATTCGTGCCGATGCGGCGGTGGACAACAGTTTGCGAGACTCGACCTTTCACGTCGGACGCTCCTACGGTGCACCGCGACGCTTCGTTCGCGCGTGAACAACCTGCATCCGCCGACACGTTTCGTTTCGGAAACGGTTTCGGAAACGCCTTCGCCCGAGCAGACCCGCGGGACGTTTTCACCTTCTCGTCACCGTCTCGCGTCTTTCCGCACACGCACACGTCTCCGTGACCGCGTTCGCGCTGACTGACACTCGCGTCTCCCATCGCTCGTTCGTTCTGACTCCGTCTTTCCTCTCACGTGCGTCACGCAGCTCCTGCATCGACGGCGCCGTGCGTTTGTGGGACACGCGGTCGTCGACGTGTCAAGCCGTGCAGCACGGCCACGTGCGCGGCGTCCTGGACTTCGCGCCCTCGCCGGATTTCAAATCCGTCGTCACCGCGTCGGACGACCACACCGCGCGCGTGTTCCGCATGGTGCCGTAGTTCGCACCAGGGTGGTGCTCTGAAAGCGAGCGTGTTTGAACATACAACACCGGCAGACTCGTTCTCGTCGTTCTCGTCGACGCTGAAACGATGCGGATTCGCGGGATTCGCGAAACGTTCAACGCCCGTCCTCCGCTCGTCTTCCGACTCGCAACCGGTTTCGTATTCTCATAAAACTCGGCGCCGCGATTACGTCGGCGACGTCGTCGTCCGCGCCACACCCCCACGCGCGTTCGTGGCTCTCCCCGCTCCGCGCACGATGGACAAAGACGGCAACACCCTGATCAAGGCGAAGCCCCGCCCCGGCGTGAGCGGCATCAACCGCGTGCTGGTGACGGGCGGCGCCGGCTTCGTCGGGTCGCACCTGATCGACTTCCTGATGGCCCGCGGCGATCACGTGATGTGCCTGGACAACTTCTTCACCGGCTCTAAGGAGAACATCCAGCATCACATCGGCAAGCCCAACTTCGAGATCGTGCGCCACGACGTCGTCGAGCCCATCTTGCTGGAGTGCGACCAGGTGTACCACCTGGCGTGCCCCGCCTCGCCCGTGCACTACAAGTTCAACCCGGTCAAGACGATCAAGACCAACGTGATTGGGACTTTGAACATGCTCGGCTTGGCGAAGCGCGTCAAGGCGCGCTTTTTGTTAACCAGCACTTCCGAGGTGTACGGCGACCCTCTTCAGCACCCTCAGACGGAGGAGTACTGGGGCAACGTCAACCCCATCGGCGAGCGCTCGTGCTACGACGAAGGCAAGAGGTGCGCGGAGACGCTGGCGTTTGACTACAAGCGCGAGCACGGATTGGAGATTCGCGTCGCCCGCATCTTCAACACGTACGGGCCGCGCATGGCGCTGGACGACGGCCGCGTGGTGAGCAACTTCGTGAAGCAGGCCATCGAGGGCACGCCCATGACCATCTACGGCGACGGCTCGCAGACGCGCTCGTTCCAGTACGTCTCCGACCTGGTCGCTGGCCTGGTCGCGCTGATGGACGGCGAGCACCCCGGCCCCGTCAACATCGGCAACCCGGGCGAGTTCACCATGACGGAGCTCGCCGAGAAGGTGAAGCAGGTGGTGAACCCGGCGGCGACCACCGTGTTCAAGGAAAACACCGCGGACGACCCCGGGCGGCGGAGGCCGGACATCACCAAGGCCAAGACGCTGCTCAACTGGGAGCCCAAGGTGCCCCTCGCGGAGGGGCTCGAGAAGATGGTGGGCGACTTCAAGCAGAGGCTGGGCGTCGAGGACGGCCCGGCGAGCAAGAAGCACAAAAAGTGAAAGCGAGCTACTTTCGTAGTAGACTAGAGATAGCTGTACTATGCACTTCAGGCCTGTACACGCAGTGATCCGTGCGTTTTTGCGAAGAAGTTTTGTCGTCGCTCGTTTCCGCACCGAAGCCCTCCCGAGATACCTCTCGCCGCGTCGGCTCCCCGATGGTCGCCCCTGCTTCCCTCACGACGCGCTCACGACGACGGCTTCCGCGTCGGGCCTCGCGACGTCGAGGCTCGCGCGGCGCACGGACCGCGCGGTTTCCTCCGCGCGCTTCTCGAGCATGCGCTTGCGCTCGACGTCCACGCCGTAGTCCTCGGCGAGCATGCGCCGGTACTGCGCGTTGGTCATCACGGTCACGCGCGTCCGGGTCACCGCGCGGACCTCCGCGCCGCGCCGCGCGCCGAACCACGTTCGCTTGACGCGCAGAAGCGTCGCGAGGGTGGCAAAGGCGCGGAATACGCGCTCGCCGTCTTTTTCCTGAGAATCGCTTCGCGCGCCCGCGTTCGCGGCGATGACGCTCCTTCCGGAGGGCGTCTTACTTGGCCTCGTCACCACCCTCTCGCGCTCGTCGTACTTGGCCTCGTCCACGTCGCCGCCCGCCTCGGTGGTGACGCCCATCTCGCCCACCACGTCCCCGACGCCGCGCTCGGCGACTTTGAGCTCCTCGTCGAGCGCGTCGTCCCGGACGAGAATCTCGACGCACCCGAAATCGATCACGAACACCTCCTTCGCGCGGGCGCCGCGCGTGATCAGCACGTCCCCGGCGTTCAGATCCATCGTCCCGAACCTCCAAAACGAGGGGGTGGTCGTCGATCTGTCGCCGTCAAAGCGGGTAGTCTCTGTTTCGGCTGCTGTCGTGTCGAAGAACGCCGCGCGCTTCGCGGCGACGAAGCGCGCGGCGCGGCTCTTGTCGTGCACGACTTTCTGGTCGGGACTTTTCCCGTCGCCGGAAGCCGCCTCCGCGCCGTGCACGTGGGTCAACACCCACTCGTGCTCCTTCGCCTCCGACGCGGTGAGCCGGGATGTCTCGTCCTGGTCGAGCATGCGCAGGCACAACGCCTTCGCGGCCGCGGAAACCCCCGGCAGGAAAGGCGCGTGCGCGCCGTCGGCGATGCGCCGGTAGATCTTCAAGACGTCCGGATCCTCAAACGGGAGCGCTCCGTTGAGCGTCGCGAAGAACACGCACCCCGCCGCCCAGACGTCCACGGCGGCGGTGTAGTGCTTCCCGTGCACAATCTCGGGCGCGATGTACCCCGGAGACCCGCACTGCGCGCTCATTTTGTCTCGGCTGGTTTTGCCCCGCATCGCCAGCCCGAAGTCCACCAGGCGCAGCGTGCGCCAGTCCCCCCGCACGGCGAACATCACGTTTTCCAGCTTCACGTCGCGGTGCGCCACGTTCCGCGCGTGCAGATGCTCCAGAGCGCCGAGCAAAGCGCGCGCGGCGAACGCGGCGTCCCGTTCCGAAAACGGGGGTCTCGCGACATTTGGCGCCGATTCGTTCGCCTCGTTGATGGCGTCCAGCAGGCTGCCCCCGCGCAGGTACTCCATCACGATGTGCACCTCGCTCGCCGATTGGTAAAAGTCGTACACGTTGACGACGTGCGGGTTTTCCGCCAGAGAGATGGAGAGTTTGATTTCGTCGATGACGTCCGCCAGGACGCAGGGCTGCTTGCTCTTCAGTAACGCGTCCGCCTCGGAAACGCCCGACGCGTTTTCCGCCGTTTTAGGGTTTAAACCCCCATCGCTTCCCCCTTCGACGCGCAAGCTCTTGATCGCGTACAGGCGTTTCGAGCGCACGTGTTTGACTTTGCGCACGATCCCAAACGCGCCCTCGCCGATGATGCTCCCCGCGCCCCCGCTGACGTAGAAATCATCCTCCAGCGCGCTCAGAATCCCGCCGGTCGAGGGGTCGCGAACGGGCTCCCCCGCCGTGAGCCAGGTGTGCGCGTGGCTCGCGACCGGTCCTGAAGGCGTCCCGGCCGCGTCGCGCGACGCGGGCGCGGCGGCGGGCGCGCCTGAGGCGGCATCACTCGGTGGGCGCTTTTTTGACACCGGTCGGTGCTGTTCGATACGCGCACCGCCCGTCCGCGTGCCCGCGACCGGCCAGTCGTTCGAGTCGGGTTCGATCGACGGCTCGTCCGCGCACGCAGACGCGATGTTCCCCATCGCGCCTCGATGTGCGTTCCCGGCGTCGTGCGGGGCGCACGTCGCGGCGCGCGCCGAGTTGTGTCAACGAACCGCGCCCCAAACTCCCGAAAAAATCTTGCGCAGACAGTAGTTCGGGTGGGTGCCCCGGTTCTCCGACGACGGTTCGGAGGTCCCGGCTTGGCACCCTGACTTTCCGTTGTTCTTGGCTGGGGTGCCCAACAACCGCGGTTGGGATCTGAAGGCTCAACCACTGGTCGGCGCGCAGTGTCGCGACCCTCCCGTCGACGGGTCCCGCGTCGAGCCGCCCCCGAGCGCGTGCGCGAGCGCGCGCGCGGCGGGGTCGGGTCCTTCGCGCTTCGGGGGCGCGTCGCCATGGGCTCCCTCGGCCCCGACGCCATCGCGCGCGAGCTGGAGAAAGTGGGGGTGCACGTGCGCGCGGCTTGGGTGGAGTCCTGCGCCGCGCACCTCCTCGCGGCCGAGCCCGGGTTCGACTCGATGCCCCTGCGCCGCCGCGTGGACCTGTGCTACTTGCAGTTCCTGCACGCGGACATGAACAGCGCCGGCTCGGGGTGCCTCGCTCCCGGGGACGCGGACGGCGATCCGGCTCGGGATCCTGGGATCCTGGGCGGCCGCCGCGTCGTGCAGTGCGACGAGGTGGCGAACGTCTCGGCGAGTTTCAACGACCGGTACAAGGACCAGCCGGCGTGTGAGAAGCGCGTGCTGAAGCTGGCGCTCACCGACGGGCCGAACCGGGTGGTGGCGTACGAGTACCGCCCGATCGACGCGCTGGCGGTGGCCATGCCGGCGGGGACCAAGCTGGCGCTCACCCGCGCCCGCGTCGACGCAAACGGCGCGCTGCGCCTCGGGCCCGAGAACGTCGCCGTGCTCGGCGGCGGCGTCGCGCACCTGGAGGAGGCGCGCCGTCGGGTCGTGGACCGCTGGAAGATGCCGAACAGGCCGACGCCCGGAAGCTTCCCGGAAAACAGGGGCGCGGAGCTGCGCGTCGCCGCCTGGGGACGCGACGTGGCGGGAGGGCAGTCCGCCGCGGGGACGGGGACGACGGACGAATCGCGACGGACGAATCGCGCGCCGATTCCCGTCGCTTCCGTCGCTCCCGGGAAGCCGTCCTCGCCGGAGACGGAAGCGCCGGTCGAAGTGCTAGACTCGCAGGTGGTGGACCTGACGGGCGAGAAAGAGGCGCCGAAAGAGGCGCCGGACCAAAGAGGCCCCGAGGAGGCCCCGCCGGGGCGCGTGAAGCGGAAACGCGCGGTGGTCATCGACGACAGCGACGACGACCCGACGCCCGCGCGGCGCAAACCCACGCAGGGGACGCAGGAGACCGCTTCGCGGCTCGCGCGCGCGATGCCTCGACACGGAGCGGACACGGCGCGGAACCCCGCTTCCGCCGCGGGCGTCGTTCTCGAGGCGACAGCGCGAGCGACGGCGACGCCCCCGTCAGACGCGCCCCCCCCAAAACCCCCGCGGTGGGCCTCGCGCGTGGTCCGCAGCGAGCCCTTCGCGTACGCCGCCGCCGTCCGCGCGATGCGCGCCGCCGCCGTCCGCGGGCAGATCCCGAGCACGGCGAACGTCACGCTTCATGGCTGGTTCCTGCGCGTCGCCCCGGCGCGGCCGGCGGCGGGCGGCGGGTTCGAGGTGGCGGTGTCCGTCCACGACGGCACGGGTTCGCTCGATGCCGTCGTGCCCGCGGCGATGACTCTGAAACTCATAGACGCGCCCTCCGCGGCGGCGTTCGACGCCATGGACGAGGCGTCGCGCGCGCGTCTGCAACTCTGGGCCGTCTCCTACCTGCGCGGGTTCCTGGGGAAGGTCACGCTCCGCGTGCGCACGTTCGACGACGGCGCGCCCGCGGAGGTGCTGAAGGTTTTCGGGCCGCGCGACTTCCACGACGCGGCGACGACGGCCAAGCTCGGCCGGCGGTGCGACGGAATCGACAAGGAATTGAAGCGGCTGAAACAAACAAACGCGGAGGCGAACCGGAGAGAGGAAACCGGCCGGTCGAGGGGCCAAGCGGACGAAGGCGAGGGAGGCGCGTCGGGGGGGGCGAAAACGGCGCCTTCACGCGCGAGAGCGTCGACGGGAGCGAAAGTCGCGCGAGGCGCGTAATAGCGGACGGGAGGAGTACGACTTTTACGTATACGCAAACACACAGTCTACTTTTTCGTCTATAGGGTTTTATCGTCGGGCGTTCAATTCAACCGTCGGTTGACGTCCCCCGAGTCCAGGTCGCCTATGCGGTAGTTGCTGTTGGTCTGCACGAACACGTACACAGTCTGGTTCTCGCCCCGTGCGAGCATCACGTCCAGGTCGAGGTAGGTGATCTCCAGCTCGCCGTATTCCTTCGCCTTTCCCGCGCCGGGCACGCCGAACAGCCCGAAGAGCTTGGTTTGCTCAAACGACATGGACAGCCCGTTCCCCTCGCCGGTGACCTGCAGGCTCGCGCGCTCAACCTTCACGGGCCAGGTGTATTGCCACTCGCTGCGCGACTCCTCGACGTCGTGCGCCATGTACACCGGCCCGCTCTGCCGCGTGAGCGAGAGCTTCTTGTCCATGCCCAGCAGTTGCCGCGAGTTGGTGAACACCGCGCTCCACCGCCCGCGCAGCAGCGCCGACGCCGCCGGGCGCTTCGTGGGGTTCAGCGCCTCCAGCTCGAGCGTCGCCGCCTGCACGGCGGAGAGCTGCGCGGCGTCGCAGTCGCGGCCGATGTTCGTGGACACCACCGTCGCCAACAGCGAGGCTTTCGCGGCGGCGCGCTCCGCCTCGGCGCGTTTCTTCCGCGCTTCGGGCGAGGCGAGCCGCGAAACCGTCTGCAGCGCGGCGGCGAAGAAGCCGCCGATGCTGGCGAACGAAGGCAAAGGGGGGGGAGAGGGCGATCGACCGTCGTCGTCCTCGTCCGGGAGGACAATCTCCGGCGCCACGCTCGAACCCGCGTTTCGTGCGGCTTCGTCGGCAGCCGCGGCCTCTTCGAAATCTGCCACCGCGGCTTCCGCTCGCGCCCCCGCCGCCGCCGCCGCCGCCGTCACAGCCTCTCTCTGTTCGCTCTCCGCGGCGATGACCCAGGTGTCCACGTTGGACACCTCCGCGGCTTCGCCCGCGTTCGCGTCGTCCCCCCAGCCTCCCGAGCGCGCGCGCGCCTCAGCCTCGGCCGCGCGCTTGTCCGCCACCTTGGCCTCCGCGAACGCCGCGGACTTGGAGGAGGCCACCTGCTTCGCCTTCTCGCGGATCGAGCCAACCTTCACGCGTTCCTCCTCCTCCGCCGAGGCGAGCGCGGCTTCCGTCTCCTGCAGCGAACCCCGCAGCTGCGCGAGCCTGGCGGTCGCCGCCTTGGACGCCTCGAGCAGCTCGGCGTTCGTGCGCTTCGCCTTCTCCATCTCCTGCGCGAGCTTCTTCTGCTCCTTCTCCTCGGCGGCGCGCTCGGCGGCGGCCACCGCCGCCGCGATGGACCGCGTCTTGATCTGCGTGGGCGAATCCCGCGCCGCCTTCGCGGACCCGGGCGGTTCTGGAAGCTCCTCCGGGGGCATCTTGATTTCGCTCGCGGGGCGCAGGCCCCGCGCGGCCAGCACGTACTTCTCGACGGCATCCGCCACGCCGTCCTCGTCGTTGGAGCCCCCGACAACGCCCCGCGCGGCGTCCACCACCCCCGCCGCGCTGCCCTTCATCGCCACCGCCGTGCCCGCGAGCGCGAGCATCTCAGCGTCGTTCTCGCCGTCGCCGAGCGCGAGCACGTTTTTCGGGTCGACGCCCAGGCGGTCCAGCAGCCGCGCGACGGCGGCGCCCTTGGACGCGCCCATGGGCAGGAACTCCAGCATCCCGGGCACCGCCGTGGTGATGGCGCAGTCGTTCTCGAACATGAGCTCAGCGTCCTCGCGCAGCGCGGGCATGTCTTTTTCGTCGCAGAAGAGCAAAATCTTATTGATCCCGATGCCCTCGTCGATGACGTTCGCGATCATGGGCCCCACCGCCTCGGGCTCGGGCTCGCCGTACTTCAGCACCAGGTCCGTGTCCTTGTTCCGCCGCGAGCACAGGATGCGCGAGCCACAGAACGCCACCGCGCTCGTGCCCGCGCGCTCGGCGAACCGAATCACCGACTGCGCGATGACGGACTCGAGCTCGATCGATTCCAGAACCGAGCCGTCCGCGTCGCACGTCACGCAGCCCTGCACGAAGACCCCGGGCATGGGCGCGCCCGCGAGTTTCCGAAGCACAACGTCCGCCCATGGGCCGCGCGACTTGCCGGTCGCCAGGACCGTGGGAACGCCCGCGGCGGCGGCTCTCGCCAGCGCCGCCTCGACGCGCAGAGTCAGCTCCTGGTCGGAGTTGAGCAGCGTCCCGTCCACGTCCGTCACGATGAGCTTCACCTCGTCCCTGCCGGACGCGGGGTTCCCGGACGCGCACTCGCCGTCGCTCGAGCCGGCGGCGGCGTCGACCACCAGGGTCGACGCGGAAGTGGAAGTTCCCGCGGCAGGGGTCCCCGGGACGGAGCCCCCGGGGACGAACGATTCCTCGTCGGCGGTCGCGGCGGCTTCCTTCGCGAGCACGGTCTTCCGCACGCCGCGCACGACCCGTCTGTTGCCCACGCGGCGCGCGCCCGCGCCTATGCCGGAGGGTATGCGGTCCTGCTTGCCCGCGGCCAGCCGCGTGGGCCTCGCGCGCGCGCGGCGCACGGGGACGTCCCCCACGGGGAGCCGCCGAAAATCGCATCCCGTCTGCGCGGGGGGAAGCCGGCTAGAAATGACATTTGTCGCCCCGGGGGCGCGCGCCAGGCTCATGGTGCGCGCTGCTCTCTCGGTCTTCTCTCGCGCGCGACGGCGTCTGGGTCGCAGACGGTGTGCACGAACGAAGGGGACGGGCGCGCACGGTCGGAGAACGGCGCGCGTGGGTGTCTGGGGCTGTTCGGACGCCCCGAGGGAACCCCGAGGGAACCCCCGTCCGCAGGTCACAAAGTCGACGTGGAGGCTTTCGGGTTCTTACAAACGGATTTTGGCGCGCAAGCTGGCGTTTCGTGACAGATCCGCACGAGCAAACAGTCTGGCCGCGCCGCGGACTTTCTTGCCGCGCAAATTTCGCGGCATAGAGCATCTTTCGCTTTCCACACCTTTCGGGAAAAGGTCGGCACTCATCAGATCTCACGCGCGCTTGGCCCCCACTCGGCGCCGAGTGCGCCAGATACAGGCGGCTCGTCGGTTCGACAGCGAAAAGCAGCGTACGATGTACGTCGCGGCGGTATTCCCTCTCCCGCCCGGGTCGTGTGTCCCGCGCGCGAGGCCGGCGTGTCGCGAGGTCGGGTCCCGCGCTCCCTGGGGGGATGTCGGGGCGAGACCCCGGCGAGGCCCGTCGACGCGCGGCGGCCTTCTCGTCCCGCGCGCCGCCCCCCCCCGCGGTGACGATCCCGCGTCCGCGTTCGACGACCCGTTCCTCGCGGCTTCCCGCGGCGTCCCCGGGGTCCCGTCGTCGCCGTTCGCGGACGACGCGGACGCGGTGTTCGGCCGCGCGTTTCGCGAGATGGACGCGAGCGTGGATGCGTTCGAGCGCCGGATCGACGCGGCGCGCGAGGCGTCGCGCGCGCCCTCGGGCGCGCCGCGGGGGTACAGGCGCGAGGGCACGTTCTCGCAGGAGCTCCCGGGAGGCGGCACGTCCCGGGGGTACTACCGCGAGTCGGTGGTGACGTTCGGCGGCGAAGGCGCGCCGGCGCTCGGCGCGGCCGCGCCTTTCCCGGCGGGGGGCTCGGCGCTCTGGGCCGCCGTCGCGTTCGGCGCTCTGGTCGGCGCCTACGTCAAGCTCGCGCGCCGGTTCGCGGCCAACTTCCACCGCACGGCGTACGGTTTGCGCGAGAAACTGAAGCTGGTCGCGTTCTGGCCGATCCTGTGGCTCGCGGACGCGCGCGGGTTCAGGGACCAGTTCGCGGCGGCGGTGGCGCCGACGTCGAGCGACGCGGACGGCAGAGACGAGGCGGGGGCGAAGGCGGCGGACGACGGCTCGAACGGCGCCGGTGGTGGAGAACGGGGCGGGGACGAATAGACGCTTCCTTCTGAGGTCGGAGGGAAGGTACCGTAGATACCGAGACATAACACGTACTTCTCGGGTCGGGAGTCCCCGGACCGATCATAGCTACAAAGTAC
>Ga0206682_10005230_pt1 | contig 10284 bp, 6 predicted proteins | sample M240m12015metaG_FD_155444 | JGI IMG/M metagenome (GOLD analysis project Ga0206682, IMG submission 155444) | Ammonia-oxidizing marine archaeal communities from Monterey Bay, California, United States - M2 40m 12015 | ecosystem: Environmental > Aquatic > Marine > Intertidal zone | place: USA... | reverse complement strand
GTCAGCAGAGAGGCTGAGTAGCGAGCCAAAAATGGTAGGCGTTCGATTGCCGAAGCTCGAAAAACGAATCATCGCTTCTTGCCCCTCGTAGACGCGGTCTATGTCGAGCGGCGACACTTGGACTTCGAGAATCAGTTCTTCGGTGAGCGGCACAATCTCGGCGATCACTGTGCCAGGGCCGATAACGCCGCCTTCTGTGTGTACTTGCATGCCGTTAATTACGCCTGCAACGGGCGCTCGAACGGTTGTTCGGCTGACGATATCTTGCAGGGCTGTGCTGCGTTCCTGCGCATCTTTGAGGCGCGTTTGCACTTCGCCAAGCTCGTTAACGACTTCGTTTTGGAACTCGCGATTTAACTGAAGTATCTGCAAACGGGTTTCGCCAATTTGCACTTCGGTAGAGGCGATAGTCGCTGATAGGTCAGCAGCTTCGCCTTGATAGCTTGCAAGGTTACGCTCAACCGACCGCAGGCGCGCCTTGTCTGAGAAACCTTCGTCGAGCAGTGCGCGGGTGTCTTCTAGCTCGTCTGCAAATGATGCAGCGAGTGAAATTTTACTGTCTTTGAGTGCGGCTAGGCCGACGAGCTTTGACTCGAGCTGACCGATGCGTTGCTGTAATACTTCGATGCTACCTTCGCGTGAGGCTTTACGCGTGCCAAAAATAGATGTTTGCGAGGCAGCTTCTTCGATAGCGTTTGCGCTCGACAGACTGGCAGGATAAGCAATCGACGTGAGTTCGTCGCGCTCGGCCAAGAGACGCGCTTCGCGCGCTTGCAGTGCGACTAACTGCGAATTGGCGATCTCGAGCTGCGCGAGTGGCTGTGTGTCATCCATCTCGAGCAGTGCTTCACCCGCTTCGACGACATCGCCATTCTGCGCGAGTATCGAACCAACTAGGCCGCCTTCCAAATGCTGTACCGCTTTTTTGTATGTCTTAACGGTTACCTGACCTGGCGCGTGCGCGGCACCGTCCAGAGGGGCTATTGCCGCCCAGCCGCCGAACATAACGAAAACAAGTATAAAAACGGTGAGACCGAAGCGGCGCGGCATTTCCATGCTGGTTTCAACAAGATCATCGGCGCCAGCCGCCTGTGGCTTGGCTTGTCGCGTTGGCAAAATGGGTTTGGCAGCCGACTCAGCTTTCGCGGTTGCCGCGTCGTCCGCCGCCGAAGGCTTGTTCACTTGATCTGCGGGCAGTTTGGCCACCGGTACACGCGCGAGCGCCTGCTTATTCTCGGGTGGATTTGATTCGTTGTCTTGGCCGTTCTTAGTTTCGTCATCCACGGGATTTCTCGTTCGCAATGCCTGCTACCTAATAATATAAGCGGCTAGCTGTCTTAATGAATTCATTTGGCGGACGCGCATTGCGTCAGCCTCGGGTCTGTTTATTCCTTCACTACTCTTTAACTCAACGCGTCTACGCGGGTCTTAGCGCAGGCTTTTTATCTGACGGTGCGGCGAGTGCAGCAAGCACTTGGTCACGTGGGCCAAAGTGAGAAGCGGCGCCATCGCGCATGACCAAAATTTTATCGACACACTGCAGGACCATCGTGCGGTGCGTAATGATAATGACTGTTGCGCCTTCGGATTTGATGCGGCGAATCGCCTCGACCAATTCGCGCTCGCCTTGGTCGTCGAGGTTTGAGTTGGGCTCGTCTAAGACTAAGTACTTTGGTGACCCGTAAATCGCTCGCGCGAGACCAATGCGCTGACGCTGACCGCCAGACAAAATGCCGCCCGATCCGCCTATTACCGTGTCGTAGCCTTGCGGTAAATGGAGAATTAAATTGTGAACGCCGGCTGCTCTTGCCGCCTCGACAACTTTGTCCGGATCTACGTCACCGAAGCGGCAGATGTTCTCGGAAATGGATCCATCAAATAATTCGATGTCCTGTGGCAGATAGCCAATATAGGGGCCTAGTTCGGTGCGATCCCACGCAAAAATGTCTGCGCCGTCGAGGCGTACTTTGCCGCTATAAGTTGGCCAGATACCGAGAAGCGCGCGAGCCAGACAGGATTTGCCCGAGGCGCTTGGGCCGACTATGCCGAGGGCCTCGCCTGCGCTGAGTTCCATATTAACGCCGCGCACAACGATATTTTTTGAGCCTGGCGGTACAACCGCTACTCCCTCAGCGGACAGCTTTCCTGTGGGCGCTGGCAATGACATCGTGTCTGCGTCTTTCGGAATTTGATTAAGGAGCTGGCCAAGGCGGTCGTACTGACCACGCGCTAACGTGAAGCCCTTCCAGGTACCCACAAGCATATCGATCGGTGCGAGTGCCCTGCCGAGTAATAAAGAGCCAGCGATCATCATGCCTGGCGAAATTTCTTGACGCAGCGCGAGTAGCGCGCCGAGCCCGAGTAGCAAAGATTGCATAACCATGCGGAACGTTTTTGACAGACTTTGCAACAAGCCAGCCGAGCGACTTGCATCGGTCTGCAGCGTAAGCACCTGATCGAACCGTTTCTCTTGGCGATGCCTTAGGTCATCAGCCATGCCCATGGCAGCGATAACCTCGGAGTTTTTTAACGTGCCGTTGACTTGATTGTTAATCCAGTTTGACTGCGAATTCGCATCTTGCAGTTTTTTGCTTGTTACCTTCTCGGTGGTATACGCAAGCGCCACCATAACAATGCCTGCAAAAATTGCCGCATAGCCAAACAGTGGGTGAAACATGAACATGACAAATACATAAATCGGGAACCAAGGCGCGTCAAAAAATGCGAAGAGGCCATTGCCGGTGAGAAACTGGCGAAGGCTTGAGAGGTCGCTTAGTGGCTGTGAGTTGCTCACCGCGCCTCCGGTTAAAAGCGCACGTTTAAACGTTGCATCAGATACGCGGCGGCGGAGGTTTTTTTCGATGCGGTTACTCGCTGCGATCAAGATCATCGAGCGAACCCACTCGAATCCGCCTAATGCTGCAGTGAGTGCAACCATCAGTAATGTAAGCATCGCGAGTGTCGAGTAGCTTCCGCTGGAAACCACGCGGTCGTATACCTGCAGCATATAGATAACTGGCACGAGCATCAGAAGGTTGACCGCGGCGCTAAAGAGCCCGGCGTAGATGAAATAACTCTTCACGTCGTCAAAGGAGGCGGCGAGTTCGGGGTATTTGGCTGTTTTCTGCGTGCTCATAATGTGTATTCTTTAGCTGCGTATTCTTTTAATAGTTTATTTTGAAAGTCTACTTTAATGGAATGCTTAAATAGTCGATTTGCATTATTTGTGTACTTTTTCTCGCCTAACCCGCGCGGTGTTTTACCAAATCCACCACCGTAGGCGCTACTTAATGGGGGCGTAGAGCCTATTTTCAACGACTAACTGTGCCAGCTCCGCGTAAACTCGCTGCGATGACGGCGCAAAAGAGCCTTTAGAACTCCTATTTACAGCTCCTGTTTGCCCTCGGCGTAATCGCGCAGAACGCTGACCTGTGTCACCACGAGCGAACTCGTTCCGTCTCGTTTAACTATCTGCCGATTTTGTAGCGACTGAAACACTCGGGTCACGGTTTCTCGGCTTATATTCAGCATGATCGCAATCTCCATATGAGTGGGCGGATTGCGGATGTGCGCTTCTACTTTCTCTTTATCTTTTTCCGGCACTAACATCCATAGCTGGCAACACACGCGCTGTGCGATGTTGGGCAGTCCGAGCAGAGAGCGCTGAAAGGTCATTTTGCGCACGTGCCCGGCGACTTTTGCGCTAACCGTCGCAAACAATTCTGGGTGCTTCTTTAACAATTCATGCATCGTATTGAGCGGAATACTCACGATAACAGAGGGGGCAAGCGCCATAACAAATTCGGGCTGCGAGCCGCCGTCAAATAGGCACAGTTCGCCGCAAAACTCGCCCGGCTCGACGAAATAAAGGCCAACTTCTCGACCATCTATCGTAAAATCAACGCCCTGCAACCGACCCTCGAACAGGAAGCAGATCTGTTCTTCATTTTGCCCCGCGTTAAGGACAATTGCTCGTCGCGCGGCTTTGCGCACGCTACTCTGCGCCGCGACGTCATCAAGCGTCGCGTCTGGCAGCCCACTTAGAAGCGGGAAAGTCTTGAGCAGTTGCGGTGTCACCACCATAAAACGCGATCCCTCGGGGCGTTGCCTTGCTACTTATTGTTCGAAATGCGTAAGCCCACTAAGACAGCGGCAGCGAAGTACGTAACTTAAGGCATTGATTGTGGTAATTCTCACTAAATGTTCAACATCGTCGAGACAGGCGAGTATTATAGGCTTGCTAAGCCTGAGTAATAACGGCGATTACCGACCTGTGTGACTGCAATCACCCCGCGTCGTCCGCCCTTGGATTATCTTTAGCATCGGATCAAAATTTGCGACATCGGAAAACGCGGAAATCAGGAAATGCCAACAGCTTAAATGCCCGAAAGGCTAACTGGCGAAAAGAAGAGAAAGAGACTAACAGTGAACAGCAGCAGTTTACATCACATTACCTTGCCCCGAAGCGCGCAGCGCCGGCAGGGCTGTGGGTGGCTGCGTCGTCTGTGCCTTGCGCTACTGACGCCACTCTCGCTGTCTCTTTCGCTGTCTTTCTCGTTAATCGCCCTACAGGCGACCGCTCAAACTACTAATTCTATTCATACGCCGACCGCTGCCGTCGGCGAGGTGAGCCTTGTTTTAGGCCGTGCCTATCTCGAGCGCGACAACGATCGCGAGCGCATCGAAGCAGGCTCTAAGGTTCATGTCGGTGACAGAGTGTTTACCGAGGCAGGGGGGCATGTCCACGTGCGGTTCGTCGATGATGCACTGGTTAGCGTCCGGCCAAGCAGCACACTCGATGTTGTGCTCTACGATTATGATGCCGCGAAGCCCGAAAATTCGGCGGTCAAATTCGAGCTTAGCGAAGGCGTAGCTCGCGCAATTTCCGGAGACGCTGCTAAATCAGCCCGCCAACGCTTCCGCATGAACACGCCGATTGCCGCGATCGGCGTGCGCGGCACAGATTTCGTAGTAAGTGCTGACTCACGCTCAACCCGAGCATTAGTAAACGAAGGCGCGATCATTATGGCGCCCTATTCCAGCGAGTGCAGTAGCGACGCCTTAGGCCCTTGTTCGGTCGACGCAGTTGAGCTCAGCCAAAACACCCTCCAAGTACTCGAGCTGGGTAGCGGGAATCCTGCACCCCGCCTAATCGCTGCGACTGCCGGGCGCGAGCTGGGCGAGGTAGAAGACGCGAGTAATAACGAATCAAATTCAGCGGAGGCGCAGGTTGCGTCAACCGAGTCGCCCGAAGCGTTAGACACAAACGAAGGGTATTTAGAGAGCGTCGCTACAACTAAAATCAACACCGAAACAACTAAAATCAACACCGAAACAACTAAAATCAACACCGAAGTGGCTGCAGCTGAGAGCGGCCAAGCGCCAGACGAGCAGCCAAACACGCCTGTAGTCCCCGACCCTATAGTCCCAGAGATTCCAGTGGTGTTAGCGGATTTCACCCCAACTTCCGCCCTAACAGCTGAGTCTACTCGCGCAGACCAACTGGTCTGGGGCCGCTGGACTTCGAACGGAAGCCCGAGCTTGCTGTCGCTTAGCCTCAGTGATGCGCGCGAAGGTCGTGATGTCACCATCGCATCAACTTCTGGGTTCATTCTATATCGCAACGAGCCAAACGGTGCGCGTGTAGAGTCAGGCTTGGGTGTAGTGAAGTTCGACTTAAGCGCCGCCGAGGCTCTTTACGATTCGGCCAATGGTATCGTCGCAATGCGAGTAGCGGGCGGAAACCTAGAGCTAGACTTCGTCGATAGAGCGTTTGCAACCGAGCTTAATCTCGATCATGCCGCAACTGGCGCAATTGATTTCACTGCCAACGGCGCGATCGCCGACGGCGGATACCTGCTGCTTCGCGAAGACTCTAAAATTGTCTCTGGCGCTGTGGCTACCGATGGCTCAGCTGCCGGTTACTTCTTCGAGGAGCAACTCGAGGCAGGGCGTATTCAAGGCATTACGCTATGGGGTGCGCAATAATGAACACTCCTCGTCTTTCTATTATCCAGCGCCTCGCTGGCCTGCCACTTATAGGCAGTTTGTTGTCGATGGCACCGATTCGCAGCCGCATTGCTGTACTTGGAATCGCCGGCGCCGCTACGTTCGCCCTGTTGGCGACTTCCGGCGCCTTTAATAGCCTCAAGAATTTAGAAGAACGGCTCGGCACCTTAGGCTGGACACTTGCGCCAGAAACAAGCACCGAGGCGCGCATCGTTATCGTCGCTATCGACGAACCGAGCATCGACGAAGTGGGCGCTTGGCCGTGGCCTCGCGAAACGATGGCCGAACTCACTCGTGCGATCGATACAGCGGGTGCACAATTACAACTGCACGATATTGTCTATGCCGAAGCGAAAGAAGGCGACGCCCAGCTCGCAGCGGCTTTGGCTAGCGCGCGCGGCGCCGTTATCTCGCAGGTGCCTGTTCTAGACATTAATCAAGCCGCAGGTCTTGCACCGGAAACTATCCGTGCGGGTCAAATGATGGGCAGTCTTGCAGGCATTCAATGCTCGAATGCCTCTGGGCTCATGTCGACGTCGAGCTTTCTTGCGCCGCACGCAGGTTTTAACGGCATAGCTAAGGGGCACATCGCGCCCGTCGTTAATGGCGACGGCTCAATCACTAAACAACCGGCTGTTGTGTGTGTCGACGGCCTAGCGTATCCCGCACTCGCCTTGTCTGCGCTCCTCGAAGCGACGGGCTCCGGTATCGAGCAGGTTGGCGTTCACAGCGCTAATATTGCTGCGAATAAGGGGTTAATGGGCCCCGCGCAAACATTAACTCTAGACTCCTACCCTGGACTTTCAGTGCCGCTAGATGCCCAAGGTAATTTACGGATATCGTACAACCGCGCACCCGAAAGCTACCTTGTTGTCTCGGCTGCTGACGTGCTGATGGGCAGAGCGGGCATCGAATTGCTCGACAGCGCCTGGGTACTGGTAGGCGCAACTGCCTTCGGACTGGGCGATGTTGTTCCTACTCCGTATAGCGGCGCAACGTCTGGCGTCGAACTTCAGGCCCGCATACTCGGCAGTTTGCTCGACGTTGCAGTGCCCTACACGCCAAACAATGCGGCGTGGATTCAGGCGTCGATCTCACTACTTTTTGCTGCAGCACTGCTCTTTGTTTCTTCGCGTATGAATGGTCGCCTAAGCGCATTGATGCTGCCCGGTGCCGCAGTCGTGCTCCCTACTGTCTCTCTTGCAGTTCATGCGCGGATATTAGCTGGCGCAGATCTCTGGCTCGGGTGGATGCCTGCGGCAGTATTCGCCGTGTTAGCCAGTGGCCTACTATTTGTCCTAGAGCAAGCACGCACGCGCAGCCAAAGAGACCGAGTGTTCAATAATTTGGCTAGCTATCTTCCGAGCCAAGTCGCTGAGGAAATAGCTTACAGTTTACCGAGTTCGACTATCGTTGCAGAGCGACGCGATTTTACGCTTCTGAGCGCGGACCTACGTAACTTCTCGGCGTTCAGCGAAGCAAGATCACCAGAAGAATCAGCGGCAGTGCTGCACTTTTTCTTTCAGAAAGCGGCGGGAATTATCGAAGCGCACGGCGGCAGGGTGCATGAATACAAAGGCGATAGCCTGCTTGCATTATGGGACTCGCAAGACGCGAGTGTAGCGCTGCAAGCGCTAAATGCAGCGCAGAAAATGGCCGCCGAAATCAATCATATTTCGTTGAGTGCTAACACACCTTACGGACTTGAACCTCTCGCACTTGGCATCGGAATCGAACAAGGCGCCGCGCTAATCGGATCCATAGGCCCCGCACATCGACGCACGCATACATTGCTTGGTGATACGGTAACCATTGCGCTGCGCATACAAGAAATGACAGCAGAACTCGCTCAGCCGATTTTGCTCGGCGAACGCGCTGCGCGTCAGTTAGACGCTGAGCTGTTGCAGTCACAAGGAAGTTATTTGCTGCAAGGGCTGACCATTCCGCATGTTCTCTTCGCGCCACGACCTGATGAGAGCAATCTAACCTCATTGACGGATTTTTTTGGGGATCAAGAACAAGGCGCAGACACACCGCCTAGACTCCGAGTACTCTCGGGCGGCCGCAGCGCATAGTCCTACTCACCTATGGGTGGGTAATCATCAGGAAAACTTTCCAACCCTGTTACCTTACTAGCATCTTGGCTGTGTTAGTCTTGCACTCATTCATTTCCAAAAATAAGATTGTATTTTCTGCGAGTTAGCTAAACGCATGCTGCCAAACCTGGTTACAACAGTGAGCCAATTACGAAGTAGGTTCACCCAAATGCTTGCGGTGAGCACTCTCATCTGTGGCCTCGTCTTATCCAGCCAAGTCCCCGCACAAGAAGACAATAGCCAAGAGTGCCCTAACCTCGCCGTCTACTATCCCGGCGTTTTCTTTGCTAACAATCCACTCACTGCCCAAACGCCATCCGACGAAGGCGCCCGTGAGCGAGCGCAGTGGACGCAGCTGGTTGCGACGCTTGCCGATATTCAGGCGAGTTGCTTACGTTCATCGGAATACTATGCGCTTTTAGGCGCCGCCCAGCTCAACAGCGCACAGCTCGAACCCGCGTCTGAGTCTCTCGAGCGAGCGCTCTTACTTGATCCCCACAATGGCGCAGCGCAGATCGACTTCGCATCGGCGCTTTTCGCCTCAGGCCAACTCTTCCCCGCCCTGCAACTAAACGACGCGTTACTCGCGCGCGCTGATTTGCCCGAAGAACTGCGTGAAACACTTGGCAGTCGCGATAAAGAATGGCGAAGAAACACGCGCCAACATACCCTCCAGCTTGATCTTTTAGGGGGCTACGACAACAACCTAAACGGCGCCCCGGGCTCCGATCAGATCACACTGACTCTCTCTGGCGAGCCGGTGCTACTGAGTCTGAATACAGATCTTCAGCTGCAGGAGGGCGCGTTTGCTAACGTCCGACTCAGCAGTCGGCACCAAAAACTCAATGCCAACGATCAGCGCAGCTGGACTAACGAGGTAAGGGGTCGTCTGAGTCAAGACACGACCTCTGACCTACTCCAGTTCGATACGCGGTACTCACTTATCAAGCCGACGCGGCGAAGGACCGTGCAGTGGGAAGTGGGTGCAAGTTCATTGTTCTTCGGTGGAAGCGCCCTCTACACAGCGGCTCAGACTCGATTTCGCTACCAACCAAACTCCCAAAGGCAATGCGCACCAGTCTACGAAATAGCAAGCCAATACCAGCGATTCCATAGTCAGATGGCGCTAGACGCATGGGAAAGCAAAGCAACTCTTGGGGCAAACTGCGTCGCGGCCACCAAAGCAGGCGCTGTTATTTGATACGGATTCGATGGCGGCTACATTTCCAATAAAGCCTTGGATTCAAGGCGCCCGGGGGACGATCGAGACGGCTGGCAGGCTAATGCCAGAATACAGCGAGCAATTTTCGGAGGCGAGCTTACTGCGCAGGTGAGTTATACAAAACTGAACGACGACGAGAGATATAGCTCGATTCTTGCCAATGGTGCGTCGCGGTGGCAAAAAAGAAATCAGGTTCTTATACAACACCGAACGCCGCTCAAGGTGGGCAACAAGAACGCTCTGTTCATGGTCAATCTCTACCATCAAGGCCAGGCGAGTAATATCGAGCTCTTCGAACTAACCGATACGGTCATCGAGCTTGGCATTAGTATAGCTCTTTAAACCGTTGTAAAAGATCGGTTTAATTAAAATCTATTGCTGCCAGTTGATTTGTTCGCCAACTCACCAACCAACAACAAATCCTGAAAGAACACGCTAAATCCGACCAGTTCAACTAATTGCCAATAATCTGTGCCACTGCTTGAAAAACATCACAGGCAAATTCAGAATAAAAACCTCAGCTTACGCGCTCGACTCCAAGTAGTACTTTGAGACAAAAAGTTGAACTTAGGCTCAAGTTTTAGTATCGTAGGTCCGATATCTGTTTGCGGTCAGCAATTTCCTCATCCTCAGGCCAGGTGTAGCGGTGTTTTCCGACTAATTTGCGAATGCGTGTGACTTCAATCACAGGTCCTCGCGTAGCAGTTGGCTTATGCTTAATTTGGCGACGAAAAACCGTCGACCTGAGTTCATGAATCAGGCCGGTCGCAACCGGAAACGTTTATACTTTGAAATTGATTTTAAGGAGATGCGCAACAATGACTTTTACACTCACTACAGGTTTGGGCGCTGGATCAGCCGGCCCTCCAGCCGATTCAATCTGTTCCTCAACCACTCTTATTGCAGCGTCAACCGCTAGCGGTCATCGATCAGCGCCTCATTTTTCTTAATTTAGAC
>Ga0206682_10005225_pt1 | contig 10295 bp, 9 predicted proteins | sample M240m12015metaG_FD_155444 | JGI IMG/M metagenome (GOLD analysis project Ga0206682, IMG submission 155444) | Ammonia-oxidizing marine archaeal communities from Monterey Bay, California, United States - M2 40m 12015 | ecosystem: Environmental > Aquatic > Marine > Intertidal zone | place: USA... | reverse complement strand
GTTAGTGTAAAAATAGACCCCCATATTACACAAAAAAAATTTTAAAGTCCTATTTTATAGGTTGAAGGGTTTGGGAAGGGTATAACGTACCCTACATAATAAAGCTAAAGCTATAAATAAAGCTATGGATAAAGATATAATTATAGTTTACACTATTTTTGTATATTTGCAGTATGGATGAAGATAAATTAAAGAAAGAGATGGATGGTAAGACATTGCCAAAGAGAACTTTCGGAAACCATAATGCTGTCGGTAAACAAAAAGGTAGCATAAGAAAGAATACCAAGATAACAAGAGAGATACTTGCCAATGCCTTAGCAGGGCAGGAGGTTAATGTTCGTGATGCTTTGGAGAAACTAGCACAGAAGAATCCTGAAGCATATATCAATGCAATCGCTAAACTACTTAACTATGCGATGCCTAAACTTCAATCAACGGAGATTACCGCACAGAGTAGTAAAAAAATTGAAATAAATTTAGACAACAATATTAGTATTGATGACCTAAAAGCAAAGATGGAAGCGTTGGAAAGAGAAGATGACATTGAAGATATAGAGTTTGAAGATTTAGATGGATAAGGCTACTAAAAAACAAATGCTACAAGCAATGGAGAAAGCCATTTGCGAGAAGTCCTTTTACGAGTTCTTCATTAAGGCTTTTGTTATAGCAGAGCCATCCGTTCCCCTATCAACAAATTTCCACCATAAATACCTATGCGATATTCTGCAAGGCGAAGCCGAAAGGATAATAGCAGGTATAGAAAAGGATAAGGACATAATTATTAATATTCCCTTTCGTAGCACAAAGTCATTATTAGTAACAGTTCTGTTTCCCGCTTGGTGTTGGGCAGTACATCCAAAGATGAGGTTTATTACAGCATCTTATTCTGCGGAGATTAGTATTGAACACGCAACAAAGTCGAGAGATATAATAAATAGCGAATGGTATCAAAAACATTGGGGAGAAAAATACCAAATTAAAAAAGACCAAAACCTAAAAGCAAGATATGAGAATACTTTTCTAGGAGTTAGGAGAGCAACATCTGTTGGAGGGTCGGTAACAGGACAGGGGGGAGATATAATATTAGTCGATGACCCTACATCTCCAAAAAATGCTGCATCGGAAACGGAAAGAGATAATGCGAATGAATGGTATAAGTCAACACTATACTCAAGGCTTAACGAACCTACAAAAGGAGTTAGGATAATTATTATGCAAAGAGTACACGAAGACGACCTAAGCGGTTATCTTCTATATAACTCTCCTGACAAGCATCAGCATATATGTATTCCTGCTGAATTGTCTGACGACCTAAAACCTAAATACCTTGCCGAACACTACGAAGATGGATTGTTTTGGAAAGAAAGATTCTCTAAACACATACTTGATGACTATAAATCAGCTTTAGGCTCTTATGGATATGCAGGACAGCTACAACAGCGACCTACACCTGCCGATAGCGGTATGATACAGAAAAATTGGTTTAAGATTGATGATGAGAAGGTAGATGATGTAGTAAACTTTGTTATTGACCCCGCATATACAGCAAGTCAGAAAAATGACCCGTCAGCATTGATGGCTTATACATTTAAAGACGGAAAGTGGCAAATAAGAGAAGTTCAGAACGTAAGACTTGAGTTTCCTGACCTAGTTAAGCATATTGGCAAGTTCGTACACAAAAACGGATATACTAGCCAATCAAAAATATATGTAGAACCAAAAGCAAGTGGGAAGTCAATAGTTCAAACTCTAATAAGAGAAACAGGATTGAACGTAAAAGAGGACAAACCACCAACAAAAGATAAAGTCGCAAGGGTACAAGACATAAGTGCTACCTGCGAAACGGGCAGAGTGTCTTTGCTAAAAGGACATTGGAACGAAGAATTTTTAATGCAATGTCAGCAATTCCCTGCTGCAAAGCACGATGATATGGTCGATTGCTTAGTTATGGCTTTAAATCATCACTTTAAGGCTAATAATGTAGTATTCTTTGGATAGATAGGGTATAAAATTGAAAAAAGACGAAAATTGCGTAATTATTAACAGAATTATTAACAAATTTGCAACTATGACTAAAATAGAAGGTGTAAGCGAGAAACATACGGAAATCTTAACAGATTACTTGACTTTTCTAAGAAAACAGCTATATACTATAACCGAATATTGTGATGATGGTAAATATCACGATTTTGAAGAAGTTTTAGAAGATATTGTGTCATATTATATTGATTTCAAGAAATATGCTGTTCACGATGAACAAAGTATGGAAGAATGGGTTTATATGTTGCCAAATTTGACAATGTATTCATTTATGGGATTTTTGGCAGGTATTAAGAATAAGAGAAATATTATAGTAGTAGATAAGATTTACGAAAACGTAATGATGTCAACTATGGAAACAATAGGTCTTATCTCAGATGCCTTGCAAGAAGAAAAAGAAATAAAAAATTAATATGCTACACCTAACAATAAATAAAAAAAAGTACAGTATTCCTAATGAATGGTCTGAAATGACTTTAGAATACTACTGCGGAATATTTGAGATATTGAAAAAATATCAGCGTAATGAAGAACAAGAAAAAGAAGATGAAGGGAAAGACCTTCTGAAATACTTTTTTGTGCAAGAAACAAAGATGTATCGTGAACTTTTTATCTATATGACAGATGTAGAGGAAGAAACAATAGATAAAGTTCCAATTAGCGACATAGAAGCTGTAATGCAATGTTTAGACACCGTTACAAAAGACTATGTGCCAACAGGAATGACATATTTTGAGCTTGACAACGATATATACTATTTTCCAATGGACTTTCTTAGAACAGGAACTTTTGGAGAGTATATAGAAGCAAGTCAGTTAGAAATGAATACACAATACCTAAAAAATGGTAGATTTGATATTTTACCTGAACAAATGGCTATTTTGTGTAAAAAAGTTGACGAAGAAGTAGATTTAGATAATATTGACGAGAAAGCAGAGCTTTTTAAGAAATTAACAATGGATGTCGTTTGGGAGTTCAGTTTTTTTTTGAACAAACGAACAATAACATCAACAAGTCTTATCCAAACCTTTTTAGGGGAGGAACTGACAATATAGCTGTTGCGAAAGCAAGTAAAATTATGAAGCCATTTGGTTGGCTAAACACTCTTTACGACTTAGCAACAGATGGTGTTTTTACTAGAAATGGTAAAGATGCAATACAAAGTGTTAAAGATGAAAACCTATATAAGGTATTTACTTTTATGGCTTGGAAAACAGCTAAAACAGATTATGAGATAGCTGTAAATAAAGAACAACAGAAAACAGTAAAATAATGGCATTTAAAAGGCTAAGAGAAATAAAAGATAGGTTTGAGCAGCAATGGATAAATGGTGGTTTTATTTTTGGTTATGAAAACGAAATAAACGAAAATCATAATAACGACTACCCATTACTTGTTGCTTTACCTCCAACATCAGAACTTCCTGAAACGGAAGGAGGAAGTAAAGAAGATTACACTTTCGAGTGTTTAATAGTAAAACCATACTTTCAAAATCATACAGGTTCACTTGACGTAGTGTTTTCACTACTAGAGCAAGAAGCATTGACTTGGTTGCAGAGAGTATTAGATAGTTATACAAATAAAGAAGTAATTTTAAGCCCTAACAGTATATCAGTTGAACGAGAAAAAGAACTATATAACGACAAATTGATACAAGTTAGGCTTACTTTTACTCTTAATGCTTTCTCACATCACTTCTCTCACTATGACGAGAGTTCTATAACCGCTTTATCTCCAAGTGTTTGGCTAAGGTCAGATTTAGGTGTTAAGACACAAATGTTTGGAGGAAACGAAGTTGTTACACGATGGAAAGACCAAAGTGGTAATTCTAATGACTTTATACAAGCAACCTCAACAAAACAGGCTTCTTACGAATACGAAGATACGACAAATGGCTACCCTTACCTGAATTTTGATGGAACGGATGACTTTATGAAGTGCGTAAACAATTCTATTGATGGTACGGGAGATTCTTTGGATAGAGCAATATCTATATTCTATATAGCAAAAACAAACGCATCAACAACAGGAAGTTTGCTATCTTTAAACAAAGATAACGCATCTTACGCACAAATAGACATTAATGCAAGAGCAGATAGTGGTAATTCATTTTGGAATAACTTTTTAGAAGATAGTTCTGATAATGAATCATCTTACATATACACTACGAATGTTTTAAACATAACAGGTGTTTATGGTTTTACAATGAAATCAAACGGACTTATGAAGTCTTTTTACAATGGTTCTTTGGTAGCTACAACAAACAATCCAAGTTTTACTCCTGAAGCATATAGAAGCGATTATCCTATAATGCTAGGTGCTGCAAACTCAACAACTCCTACTGCTTTTATAAATGCACAGATACAAGAGATAATGATTTTTGATGATGAGCTAACAACAGACGAGGTTACAACACTATCAACATACTTAAAACATAAATACAACATATAATGGCAGCATCAGAAATATTTGCACAACCATCTAGCGGAGTAATATCTGCTCACGAACCTGTAAAATACTGTTATAGGATTTCAAGCGACACTAACAACGAGTTTAAAAGTGCTATTTTTATAATTACAGCTAGAAACCCCTATACTAATATTCTTGATTCATCAAGACAAGTTAGAATCAGAGTGCAACCTAGTTTATCTATACCAAATATTGCATCAACAGGGGGAGGTAATGCAACAACAATACACGACTTTTCTTTAGATGTTAGCAGCATACTAAGAGATTTTATGTCATACGACCTAAGAGCTTGTACTCACGATACAAGTAATGGAATTACAAGAGATATAACTCAGTCTATGCCATCTGTTAATATGTTTATAAAGTATGCTGTAACAATTCAAGCAGAAAAAATAGATGCAAATGGTGCGTTAGTTATTGATTCTAATTTAAACCAATCAATACCAACGAATATGGCTGCAAATGTAGCTCTTTCTGATGAGGAATTAAATAGTCTTACTCTTGCAAATACTCTTTTGACGGGAAGTTCTTCTAACGAACAAAATAGTGCTTTAGATAAAGCATTTACACATAGCTTCTCAAACAAGACAGGTAGAGTAAAATATCTTACACTAAAACCAAATCATAGGATAATAGGTATTGATGAATCAGAATATATATCTCTTATACTTGACAGCGAAAATGATGCTAATAGACAGCCTATTGCTCAAATACAATTTACATTAAAAGATGGAAGCACACTGAAAGACGGAACATCCGACCCTGAACCTAAAACTCTAAACTTAAATATAGACCATTCTGCTCAGGGAGATGGAACTTATAGTGCTTCTACCTTATTTGCTTGGGGAGGTGTTGAAGCTGACAACCAATATCTAAGTAGTCAAATTACTAGAGGGGTTTTTCAGTTTGGAGTAGGAACAAGAAACATAAGAGAAGCATTTATCGGTTGGACTTCGAGAACCAACGATGGAACTCCACCAATAGGAGATTGGTCTAATATAGCTTCATACACAGTTTATACAAGAAGCACAGGTGCTAGTATTGCTGCGATAGGACAAAAACTAACCTATCATATAGACCACGATTCAGAAATGAAAAAACTTTTTGGCAGGTCTGTAAGATTTCATTGGCAAAGTAGGTTGGGAGGTATTGATAGCTATACTTTTGATGGTATGTCAACAGAAAGTATAAATGTAAAGTCAAAAATGTATGAGCAATCTATATATCCACAATTCAACGCACAATTAGGAAGCAGCTCAGGAAACGCTAATTTTTTCGGTGGAGTAGAAAATATAAACACTTCAGACACTTACGGTGCATTACAAAACAGAATTGGAGGTCTTACCTCAGACGAGTACAGAAGTGTCAGTAAATCGACTGTAAAAGCCTTTAGAGAGGGTCAGGCGGTTTCAAGACCATACCCAAAAGAACAAAAGGGAATGATGGAAGATTTATTATCATCTCCTAATGTTTGGATAGAAAGAGGTTGGGTAGGTAGAGAAATATTCAGAGAAGATTTTAGTTCTATTCCTAGTACGGATGATTGGACTTTGGTTGATGGAGATTTTACAACAGAAGGTGGAGTTTCTTCTGCTGACGGGCATACAACAGGAACTAACGCTTATTTTAAAGGGAATAACTCAGGAGATGATGAGGTTTGGGCTACTAGCAAAAAACTTTTTCAATACAATCCTGACAAAATTTATGAGGTTGAGGTAAGGGTAAAAAGAGAATCAGGCTCAGGAAATACTTATGTAGGTCTTACGGGCTACAAAGCAGATAAAACAACTGCGGTAAGCATAGCGGGTGCTGATTCAACTTCTAACGCACACTTCATTACTTTAAGTGGATATGTTCAAACAGCAGATGACGAGTGGGAGGTTCACAGAGGGTATATTACAGGGCTAAAAGAATCAGAAGCGTTTAGTTTTCCTACGAGTAACGCTAACTTTGCATCTAAGGCACACGAAGACGTTAAATTCTTTTCTCCTTTGTTTGCAATGAATTACAACGATGCAGCAGGAAAATCTTTTATAGATTATATTGTAGTTAGAGAATACGAAAGCGACCTACCAAATACTCAAGGATGGTATAGCACACTTAATAGACATTACTACGTTCCTGTAAATATTAAGGATGGTTCAGCTACAAGTTTTGATAGCGAACAGCAATCAACTATGACTATAAACTACATTGAAAGTAAAAATAAGAAAACAATACAGTAATGGCTGAAATAAGACTAGAGTTAAGAGATGATGCTAATGGAATATTGGGTAATGTAGATATTACTTCTAGTGATAACTTTCCTTTGTCTTTGACTTATCAGAATTTTGATATAAGAAACTTTAACTCTAGGGGTGGTAGTTTCAGTAAGACATTTAAGATTCCCGCTACAAAGAACAACAACGTATTGTTTAATCACATATACACAGATGGTAATATTGATGCTAAAAATGTTAGAGCAGATATACCTGCTACAATATACGCAGACAATGTTCCCGTAATAACAGGTACTTTAAAATTAACAAAAGTTTTAAAACAAACGGAAGCGTTAGAGTATGAATGTAACTTCTTAGGCGACAATATGGATTGGGCATCTAGGATAAAAAACTTAGAGTTAAAAGAACTTACTTTTGCAAAGTCTGATGGCTCTGATTATATTTACGCTGACGTTCAAGGTATTAGCGGAAACAACAGGGATTACAACCAACAGGATAGTAACTCAGATAAACTACTATACCCTTTGGCTTCTTACGGAGAGGGTGTTAGTTCAAGAAACCAAGTCTTTGATGGAGATTTAGCACCTGCAATGTATTTAAAAAACATTTGGGATAAGATATTTTCAACACAAAGATATACTGTTGAAAGTGAATTTTGCAATAGCACATTTTTTAAATCACTTATAGTTCCTTTTAACTTTCAGAAACAATCAGAGCAAGTAAACTTTAAATACGGAAAGATTGAAAAGTCTAGCACTTATGTTCAAATAACTCAATTTACTGAAGGTAGCGGATTAAACCCTACAATATTTGCACATATAGGACACGGTGTTATTGAAGTTGAAAAAGGTAGTAATAATGCGGGAGTATTGACTGCTGACACAACCGTAACAGCAAGATACCCTTTTAATGGTGCTACGATTATTGATGATGCAAACGTACCTGCTTCTGACACAACAGGAAACGTACAAAAAGGAAGCAACACTAATGGTAACTTATCAGGTAGTTCGTTAATAGTAAAATCAAACGCAGGAAATCACACGATAGATTTTAATATAGATTTTAGATGTTTTGGCGAAGCAAACTCAATGGCTAAAATTGAATATAGGCTTATTGGAGAGCTTTGGAAGTTTGACGACAATCTTGACACGACCCTTCCTACTTCCGATGGATTTTACAAAGCTGTTAAAGATACTGAAGCAGGAACTAACACAAACCCAAACATAGAAAGAGTTTGGACTAGCGGAAATGTAGATTTCCAAGAAAATGTAGATTACGATAGAACGCACAACTTTTCAGGTAGTGTTGATGTATTCGGAGATTCTGAAGATAAATATATATTTACTGTTGCGGTTAGAGTGCTTAACTTTAACAATACAGCAGGTTTCGATAGTTCTAATTTTTCTTTTGGTTGGAAAGGAGGAACGCTTGAAATAGCAGGTAATACAGAAATAGAAACAGGAGAAGAACTAACAGACTTACAATTCTTTTTACCAAGAGGAAAGCAATCAGATTTTATATCAGGAGTTGCTCAGATGTTTAATCTTCAGTTTCAAACAGATGTTGCATCAAAAACTGTAAAGGTTGAACCTTACGATTATTTTTACGAGGATTTTTCCTACGCTGTTGATTGGACTGACAAGATAGATTACTCAAGGTCAATTCAAGATGAGTTTATACACGATATAAAATCTGAGCTTAAATTTCAATACAAAAATGCTTCAGGAGATGGTTTCATAGAAAGATATAATAAAAAAAATGATACTGATTGGGGTGCTTACAGAGAGCTAGATACTCAGGGATTGTTTTCAGATGGAGAGTATGTTGTAGAAAACAAATACTTTTCTCCTACCTTTAATTGGTATGAATCAGACTATATAGACCAACCCGCTTCACATCAACTTTCAAGACGACCATTTATACCTATTTATCATTCTAAAGTAAGCAACTTAGATGCTGCTGCAAGTGCGGAAAGAGCTGATAAAGATTTTAACATAGGTGCTAGGGTATTGATAACACTTCCTGTTTCATCAGGAACAAGACAGTATTTAAGTTCGCAAACGGGAAAAGTAACGGGATATTCTAGGACTTCTACTAATGAGGTTGTTACTTCAGACATATTTCAAAAAGATTTTGTCAGAGCAAATTTCTTTCATTTAGATAATGCTAGAAATGATACTGATGAATCTGATGCTTTTGGAAACTTTATGAAGCTAAGTATTGGAACTTACAACGGAAACCTTATACAGATAGACCCTAACTTATCTTTTAATAACATTCTGTTTGACAACGCAAATTCAAGTACGGGGGACTATGATATGAAGGGATTGTATTATCATTTTTATTCTAAGATGATTAAGCAGTTAAAACAAATGCCAAGAATAAAGAATGTATATTTAAGGCTAGATAAAAAAGATATTGCGGTTTTAGACTTTCAAAAACTTGTTTATTTAGATGGTATTTATTACAGGATAAATAAGATAATTGATTTTAAACCACATCTTAAAGAAAGCACAAAGGTAGAGTTGGTAGAATATTTTGATTTAGGTGTTAGCGACAACACAGGACAAGTAATGAACATAAAAGATAGACTTAACTTATAATGGCAAAAATATACAGCATAGACGAAAACAAGTTGTTATCTAACAAGGTTTATTGCACTATTGATGGTGTTAAAACTCCTGTTGTTTATAGATTCTCGGAAAACAATTATTCTAGTGGAGAAGAATATTCTTACTTAAATGATTTATATGTTACAAGCGAAAGAAGAATTGCATCTCAAATTGGCTCAAAACAAAAGTTAAATTTAAGAAAAACATTCTCGGAATCAGTAACAACAACTACAACAACCGCACAGGGAACAACTACTACTACTGCAACAACAAACATCCTTCCTGTTTGTGTTTTTGATTTCTTTGCAAAGGTTTATGATACTAGCGGTGGTATAACACAATGGAAAAGTTCTTTTGGAACACCAACACTAAGTCAAACAACCTCAGCAAATAGACCATCTTTAGGTGTTGAAACTAGAGGTGTAAACGGATTTACTCCTATATACTTTAATACATATCAATCAGACTTTATGTCTTTGGATTCTGCTATTACAGTAACAGGAGATTTTACAATGTTCTTTTATATAAAACCAATAGGAACTCCTGTAAATAAATACTTTAGATTGTTAGGTAAGAGTGATGATAATAATATGTTCTTATCAATAGGAGAGAGGTCAGAAAAGTCTTATGTAATAAGTTTTGACGGTTCTACATCTAGCGAAATAAACGCTAATGGGGAATATTGGTCGCCTAGTAGCAAAAGACTACTTATAACTATACAAAGAAGTGGCACTACATTATATGTAAGAGAAAATGGAACGCAAATAACTAGCGGTGCTGTTTCTGCAAATAACTTTGTATTCGACCAAGTAGGAAAGTTAGGTAACAATACTGACTTTTTCTTTAACGGTTCTATATATCACTTCTCTGTTTTTGATGGATATTTAAACACTAACCTAGAAACTATTGAAAATTCAATAATAAGTTCTACTGATAAAGCTAAGGGTATATAATG
>Ga0206682_10005223_pt1 | contig 10304 bp, 6 predicted proteins | sample M240m12015metaG_FD_155444 | JGI IMG/M metagenome (GOLD analysis project Ga0206682, IMG submission 155444) | Ammonia-oxidizing marine archaeal communities from Monterey Bay, California, United States - M2 40m 12015 | ecosystem: Environmental > Aquatic > Marine > Intertidal zone | place: USA... | reverse complement strand
TTGCATTCAAAGGATACCTCAAGGGCAACTGCATGAAGTATCTGTGGCGTTATGATTACAAGGGTAAGCAGGTAGAGGACTTACAGAAAGCAGGTTGGTACTTAAACAAACTAACTATGATGGTAGTATTTGAGAATGACGGAGAATAAGATGGATCAGTATCAACAGTTTATACACAAGAGCAGGTACGCACGTTGGCTACCAGAGGAGAGCAGACGAGAGCGTTGGGACGAGACAGTCAACAGGTATGTAAACTTCTGGAAAGACCGTGGACAGATAGACGATAAGGTAGCCCTTAAGTTATTCAATGCTATACACAACATGGAAGTAATGCCATCCATGCGCTGCATGATGACAGCAGGTGATGCGTTAGACAAGGACAACGTAGCTGGGTTCAACTGTAGCTACCTAGCCATTGACTCACCGCGCAGCTTTGACGAGCTAATGTATGTACTGATGTGCGGCACAGGTGTAGGCTTTAGTGTTGAACGTAACTTCATCACCAAGCTGCCAGTAGTTGCTGAGACATTCCACAAGACAGACAGTGTGATCGTGGTCAGCGATAGCAAGATTGGTTGGGCCTCTGCATTCCGTGAGCTTATCGCTATGCTGTACGCTGGTAAGATACCTGAGTGGGACATGAGCAGAGTACGTCCAGCAGGAGCTAGACTCAAGACCTTTGGTGGTCGTGCGTCAGGGCCAGAGCCTTTGGTTGACCTGTTCCACTTCTGCGTAGAGATATTCCAGAAGGCAGCAGGACGCAAGCTGACCAGCATTGAGTGCCATGATGTAGTGTGTAAGATTGCTGACATTGTAGTGGTCGGGGGTGTGCGTAGGTCTGCACTGATTAGCCTGTCTAACCTGTCAGATCAGCGTATGGCTAAGGCTAAGTCAGGAGACTGGTGGCGTAACGAGGGCCACCGTAGGCTTGCTAACAACAGCGTAGCGTACACTGAGAAGCCAGACTTTGAGTCATTCCTGTCAGAGATGCAGAACATGTACGAGAGCAAGGCGGGTGAGCGTGGTATCTTTAGCCGTGTGGCAGCACAGAAGATTGCAGCGCGTAACGGTAGGCGTGACAGTGAGCAGGACTTTGGTACTAACCCATGCTCTGAGATCATCCTACGCAGCAACCAGTTCTGCAACCTGTCAGAGATTGTAGTGCGTGAAGATGATACACTGGACAGTCTCAAGAAGAAGGCAGAGATCGCGGCTATCATTGGTACACTACAGGCTACCTTGACAGACTTCCGCTACCTGCGTAACTGCTGGAAGAAGAACACGGAAGAGGAAGCCCTGCTGGGTGTCAGCATGACAGGCATTATGGATCATTACCTGTTGAGTAAGGGAGAGTCTAAGGACTTGGCTAAGTGGCTAGAGGAAGTGCGGGATGTATGTGTTGACACTAATAAGAAGTGGTCTGAGAAACTTGGTATTAATCAGTCTGCGGCTATTACATGCGTTAAGCCTAGCGGTACTGTATCTCAGCTTGTCGATTCTGCTAGTGGTATCCATCCTCGCTTCTCTAAGCATTACATTCGCAGAGTCCGTAGCGATAAGAAAGACCCGCTTGCAATCTTTATGGAAGGAGCAGGGTTCCCAGTAGAGCAGGATGTTATGTCGCCTACATCAGCAGTGTTTAGCTTCCCTGTGAAGTCACCTGAGACATCCGTGACTGTCAAAGAAGTAGGGGCAATGCAGCAGCTAGAACTTTGGAAAGCCTACCAGAACCATTGGTGCGAACATAAACCAAGTATCACAGTGTATTATACAGACAGTGAGTTCTTGCAGATAGCACAGTGGATATGGGATAACTTTGATCTGTGTAGTGGGATTAGTTTGTTGCCGTATAGCGATCATGTATATCAACAAGCTCCGTATGAAGACATAGATGCTGACAAGTTCAAGGAGTTAGTAGCAGCCATGCCAAAGGGTGTAGACTGGGAGGACTTAGGTAAGTTTGAGGAGGAAGACAACACGACAGGGAGTCAGGAGTTAGCGTGTGTAGGTGGCGCATGTGAGATAGTTTAGATATAACATGTTACAACTTGGGGGCGCAATGCCCCCTTTTTTATTCCTCTTGTCCACCAGTAGTAGCAGACATTAACCCTGTACCAGTGTAAGGATCAAAGCCGCGAATAAGACCTCCCGCAGTGGGCCTAGCTGAAACAAAATCTTCTAAGACTTCTATGTCAGTGGGTCTGTCTTTTCTTTTTACTGTCTTGCTTTTCATTCGAGATTCAACAGTTTTCCCTGCTTTTTTTAAAGAATCTTCTGCCCATTTTGTTCCCATTATGTCTAAGTGCATTGGGCCTGACACAGCCATCAGTTGATTAGGTAACGCTTTTTCAAGAACCTTTCCAACAAAAGGAAGTTTCTCTAAAAAGTCATGCTTGTCAGACATGAAAGCTATTGCTCTTCCATTAGGCAATACTTTCATTAAACCATTAACTCCTCCTTCAACAACCGCTGTTCCCTTCATTCCAGACTGTACCCACAGACCTTCCTTTTTCACTTCCTTTAATGTCTGAGTTATTTGAAAAGCATTTTTAGTACCTTGGCTTTTATCTGACAAGTCTTTTAGTTTGCGCCACATTTCTTCAACAGTTAAAGTTCCTTTATGTTCTGCGATAACTTTTCTAATTGCTTTGTTAGCTGGGTGTTTGTAAGCTATGTCTTTAAGGTGATCGCCTGAACTACCACCGCTAGGTTCTTTAAATACAATTTTTCTTTTAGGGTCTGCTGTGTTTCCCCATGCTTTATTAATCTTATCATAAGCTGTAACTAACACAGCTTTTGGTGTAGAGATTTTTTTACCATCTAAAGTATTAGTTTTAGTAGCTTTTGCTCCGCTTATAAAAGTTTCTAAAGTGTCTGGCTTATATCCTTGAATATTTGCGTAGTCTTCTATCTCAAACAAAGGGTTGCCTATTTCTCCTTTGCGTCCTGATTGTTCAAGGATATGTCTATTGTATGTTACTTGAGCAACAGCTTTATCTATATCTCTTTTTGTAGGGTTGCCTTTGTTTTTAAATATTAAATCGTCTACAGCTTTTTGAGCCTTGCGGCTAATGCCTGTCTGACTGTATAAACCTCTTGAGTAAGGATTTAAAAGACTATCAATAGCTGCTGCTGCTCCTCCTTGACCCCACTTCATTAAGCCTGTTGCTTTTTTACCAGCCATTGCTACATTCTTGTCTGACATCTTCTGGTCTTTATATGCTACAGCAATAGAGCCTAAAGTTTTTTCTAACTCTGTAGGGTCTACGTCCTTTTTATCATTACCATAAAAATTATCAATATAGTTTTCAACCCCCGCAGCCCAAGCTCCTTTGTTGGCTGTTGCGCCTGCTTTAACTACAGCACCTCCAAAACCTGCTGTTGCTGTGTTAAACGCGTTGGCTACGTTCTCCCAAGTACGCGGATTATTCTCAGAAAAATCTAATACTAACTCTGTTGCTGCTTGTGCGGGAGCAGTAGACATTACAGCTTCAGTTGCTTTAGCTACGTTCTCACCAATACCTAAAAAATCAGGAGTTAAAAACGCGGCTGTTTCTCCTACAATGTCTCCCAACATGCCTGCTGCTTGACCTACGCCCGACAACGCAACCTCACCTAAGTTAGCGTCTATGATCCTTTCTTCGGGAGGAAGGGTAGCATTAAGACGGGCCAAGTTTTCAGGGGTTGTTAACTGTGGTGGAAGACTTTTAATTAAATCTCTGCGATTCAATATGTCACTAAAAGATTTTTGTCTGTTAGAAAAGGTTTCAGCAAGGCTCATTCTTTTTCATCCTCTATTCTTTCAACTAATTTCTCAGCGCCTCCACCCACACCGTAGTAGTAAGCAGACCCTGCAACAGGAATGTTTTTCATTGTTCTATTGAACGCATCAAAGTCAACCTCTTGGTCAAACACAACAGAGTCAAAGGATTTACCTATCGTATCTAAAACACTGGGGGCTGCTGGCTGAATCAAGTTCATAGCGTAGGAACCGTACTGACCTTCTTGCAAAAACTTTTCTTTTGTATACTTGCTCATAAAGAAAATCTTAGACAGTGCCTCAAAGGACGCGTCATCCATAGAGGTAGTAGCGTCTGGCCCACCACGGATAAAGCTCCTTGCGTTTTCTACGCTGCCTCCTGAGATACCCATGATAGCGCCATACTTTAACGCCTCTTCAAAAGCCTCTGCAACCTGCCCTCTCTGAGCTTTCATAACAATATTTCTACGCACTAAGTCAAGCTGCTTCAGACCAAAAGATTTTAAAGAGTAAAGTATTCTACCATTCTTCATGTTCAAGTAAGCTGCTGGCATTTCAGACAGAGCAATAGGCTGTACATCTGCTAACTCATTCCACAATAAAAGTTTAGTATTGTCTGTTACTCTTTTAGCTTGTAGGTCAGCAATCAAATCCCCTATCTCTCCTTCAAACACGTTCTTATATTTATCTGCAATAGCTTGAGGGTTTGACTGTGCTAACTTAGTGTTCTTGATCCAAGCAGCTTTTAAAAAAGTAGACTTACCGAATTTATCAATAGCTTTAAAGCCTGAGTAAGTTAAAGCCCCATCAAGTATCCTCGCTACTCCATCTAGGTTAGACATTTCAGCAGACACTTTATTGACTAACCCAAAATCATCAACAGTTAAACCTTTTTTTCCTTTACTGGTAAGAGCCTTAGCTGTGTTAGCTACACCATTTATGTAAAGAGAAGAGCCTACATCTCCTAACTGAATCAAGGCTGCGTCAAACTGACCCAACAAAGCAGCGTACTGTAAGTCCCTAACTGTAGCAAAGGTTTTACCCATTGCATTATTGTCTGCATTAAATCTTGCTCTTAGTAACAAAGTTAAATCATCTAACTGTCTAGCCGTTAAATCTTTTTTCTTCATAGTATCTGCAAGAACTTTAGCAATTGACCCATCTAAGTTTATGTTGCCTTCCATGTCTTTAACACCACTAGCGCCAAAGAACTTGTGTCTTGCTATCTCTCGTTCAGCCCTGTTAATATACAATTGTAAAGCAGTTGATGTGTCATGGTAAAAAGGACGCAAGTGATCTGGGATCGTATTAAACTTTCTTCCTGCCTCTAAAGTCTTGGGCTGTCCTTTCCCTCCAAAGCGTATGACATTACTAATTACTTCAGACGCTGTGACTTCATCAAGCTCAGTCCAACTACCAAGACCTTTCTTTGTGGCCTCTGCATTTAGAGCATCATCAATAGCGTTAGCTTGCTTAATACCTGCCGCAGCCCTAAGCCCTTCTAAGTCTTTAACTACGCGAGGGTTATGGTTTTTAAGATAGCTTATTTTAATTCCTGCGTCTTTTGCTCTAGCATATAAAGAGTTTAACACCTTACGGCTTTCTTTAAACGGTTCTATTAGATCAGGGAAGTGCTGTTTCATTATTGAATTGGCAAGGGTAAACTTGCTGTCGTTCAAAGCGTTTTCTAATTTAGTATACTGGGCTTTTAACAAAGGATCTCTGGATTTAGAAGCAGACATCATTTGTTTTAAATAAGGAGTAGCTTGCCTCATGCTATTCGCTAAATCAATATGATGCGTCATGTCCATCTTTCTTAAAGAAGCACCTATACCTTCATCAATGTTTCTTACAGCAGTAACCATGGGTGCGCCTATCTTATCCCACGTTCTACCTATGGCGCTTGTTGCTGCAACAGGAGATTCTTTAGCAGCCATAATTTTAGCTGCGTTTTCTCTGGTAATATAAGCAGGTTTTTTAGAAGCATATTTAAAAACATCTACTAATTTTTTAGGAGTCAGGCTTAAATCTTTTTGAGCTAATAACATAGCTTGTTTGTTAGTTACAGGATTACCGTCTGCTAATTTAGTAGTCATTAAATGATAAGCTGTTTTTTCTTCTAACTTATTTACAATACTATTAGCAGTAGCAGTGCTACCTTGAGTAGCCCTTGTGTTCTGTACTACATTAACTAACTTCTTTCCTCCAGCTTCTGCTGCTTTTGCAGGCAAACGTACACCTCCTTTATAAAGAAGACCTGCTGTTCTAATAGGAGCAGTGCCTGCTGCAAAAGCTGTACCATAAACAGCAGACTGGGCTAACCTGTCTATGTCTGCTTCGTTTTTTAAAAGCTGTCTAGTCCCTTCATCACTAAGAGCATAGCCCCCGCCTGCTAGTAGAGTAGGCACAATGCCTCCCATGCTTAGAGCAACTGTAGGTATAAGAGCAGGATCAAGAACAGCCGTTAGTCCTCTGCCTGCTACAGCCATCTCTTGATCTTCTCCTGCTATATCAAGAACAGCGGCAGTCATTTCGTTTTGTTCTCTGGCTGCGTTGATTCTGTCCTCTTGCATGAACTTTAGTCTTTCTTGAAAAGGCAGTTGCAATACTTCTTTTCCATACCTATCTTCAGGGGTTTCAAAAACAGTAAACCCTCGTTCATCTTTACTTACTTTTCCAGAAGGAAACGCGGCCTCAAGATACATAGAGGCTTTACGCGCTACGTTAAGACCTAAGTCCCGTTGATAACCTAGCTCGTCTAGTCTTGTGATTTTACCTACACCTTCTACACTTTTAGTTTCAGCACCTTCACCAATACCTAAGTATCTAAAGAAGTCACCTACCGCTTTAGCTGATTGAACTTGCGCGGAAGGTTGAGCATACCAAGGCTTACCTTCAGGACTAACAATGTCTCTTTCTTTTTGAAGACGCTCGTCAGACAAAGGAGAAGAGTAATCAGAGATACCCCTAGCGGCTCGTTGCTCTTGTGTTTCAGGGGCTTCTTTACCAAAGTAAGCATCTATCATTTCCAACATAACTTCTTGAGAAGTATCAGTTGGAAAAGTAAACACCATGCCATTAGCTTTTGCTTCAATCATTAAGGTTAGCCTTTATCTTTTTTAACAGAAAATTCTGTGTCTATTCCGCTGTTTGTTGTGCCTTTAAATGTTCCTGTTAGTCCGCCAGCGGCAGACGGATCAATAAACTCTTTTGCTATTTCTGTTTCAAACTTACCTAAATTTAAAACAGTGTCGTTAAAATCAAACAATCCTAGTTCTTCTACATTGTCTGTAAAGATTTCTTTAATGGCTGTTCTTTGAGCCTGTAGCTGATTCATTTGTTTTCGTTTACGGTAAAACTCTGCTCTAACATCAATAGCTGTAGCTACTTCTAATTGTTTTTCAGGAGGTAAGCTCGTCCAAGCCTCGTTAGCGTCTGTAACAAAACCTTCAATAAGTTCGCCTTTCTTGTCCCTAGCACCTAGCTGACCCGCAGTAGCTAGTTGAATCATTATATTTTTTACTCTTGTATTGCTAGAACTTATGCCTTCAAGTTCTTTAACTTTTGTACTTGTTTCAGGGTCTATAGGAGTAGGTATTCCGTTTTCATCTCTATATCCAAATACTTGTTTAACTCCCTGCGGTGTTTCTATAGACCACTTGCCTACCATTTTAACTCCTTGTCCTTCTACATTATAAGCAGTCAAAGCATCTGAAGTTATTTTAGGATTAGAATAAAGAGCAAGAGAGTTTAGAGCGCTTGTAAGTTGAGAGTCAGAAAACCCATCAAAAACTCCATCTTGTATTTGTCGTACTTCTTCACTATCCTGTGGAAAACCTTTAAGAATTAATAGCTGAGAAGCAGCATTTCGTTTTTCAAGTGTTTCTCTTTTAGATTTAGCAGCGGCTTGAGCAGCGCTTGCTGCTCCTCTTCGCTGTTCTCCTTTTATTTGAGTAACTATAGCTTGACCCGCAGCAGTAGACAAAGTTCTGTCTAACACTTGTTGAGCTTCCGTTGTTTGCCCCAGACTAGCTAACTGCTCTGCTACCGCAGTTCTTGTATTCCCTTCAAGTTCTAACTCACGCACAGCCGCAGCAGTCTTAGCAGCACCAGTCAAATCACCAGTAGCCTGTTGTATACCCGCCAGTTTGCGTAAGTCCTCTGGCTTGCTTAAGTCTAAACTAGCCATAGCCATCTGTAGTTTTTCAGCAGGAGTACGCGGGTCTTGTCCCATAGCACTACGCAAGTTACGCTGCATACCTTGTGCGCGTTGTGCGCCAAAGGCTAATCGCTGTTGCTCTGCGTTACCCGCAGTCACTGGATCAATACCACCACTTGAGATTCCCGTAAGGAGTCCTGCAATATCTTGTCTAGCCATTGTTGTTCTCCTTAGTTTGCAAACATGTTTGGTAAGTTTTCTTGAGCATCCAACCATGTCAAATCTACAGGATTATATCCTTCACCCGCAGCATTAACAGCCACCCCAGAGCCTAAAGTATAAGGGTCGTCTTTATTAAAGTAATCTAAAATAGAGCCAAACCAACCGCCGCTGCCTGTTAATGGAGCAGCGTTTTGCCCACCAATAATTCTGTTAATTAACTGCTCTTGCACTGTAGGTTGTTCGCCTAATACAGTAGACATAAGACCTTGCTGTTGTTGTAGCTGTAAACGATTAGCTAAGTCAGCACCTTGCATATAGGACTCAATACCACGGCCTCCAAGTTGAGACTGTAGTTCTACACCAGATAGCTGACCCGCTTGTTGCATACCAGCAGGAATCTGACTAGCCTCTAGCAACGACAGTGCTTGCTGCTGTGGCATGTAACCAGTACCTAACAGTCCACCAGCAAGTGATGCAGTCTGTGCTTGCTCTGCTAATGCCTGCTGTCTAGCACCTACGTTAGCCCGTGCCATAGCCTCCTGTCGTGCAGTCTCCATAGCCAGTAGCTCAGGAGAAGCACCGCCATAGGCAGCAGAGGACAGTCCTAAACGACCTTGTGACAGCATACGCTCTTCCAATGCTAGACGCTGACGTTCCTCTTCAGGACGTTGTGTGGCTCTAATATCTTCATAGATGCCAGCCTGTACAGCAGCAGGGTCAGCCTGTAGTTGATTGAAAAATCCACCAGCTTGTCCCATAATTTGATTCTGTAAAGCCTGTTGCTCTGGGCTTAGTTGTGTAGTAAAGCCACCAGAGGGGTCTGTACCTACACGCGCTAGATTGCTAGTGACAGTGTAGGGTTTAAACTGAGCAGCTTCCGCAGCCTGTTGGCCTAACTGTTGTGCCATTTCTAAACCAGTAACGCCTGTTTGATAAGCACCTTCAACACCTTCTTGTCCTAAGTAGTACTCACCTGCACCGCGTAAAGCATTACCTACGTTTCCAGTAAGCAGTCCTCCTAACACAGCGCCTCCAGTGACAGCGCCTACGTTACCACTTGACGGTGCAGAACCAGCAGCAGGAGCTACCGGATTAAACACAGTAGACCCTACAGGAGCTTGTGTAGGCAGTGTAGTGTCAAAGCCTGTAGACTGCATAGGTTGTGCTTGTGCGTAGCGGATTGCTTCCAAAGGGTCGTTAATACGCGCAGGTGAGCCACCAGCAAACATCCTTGGAACTTGGGTTTGTCCGGGCATTGTGGTTCTAATCTGTTTAGGCAGAATAGCCATTAGTACGATCCTCCAGTAATTGTATCAGCCGTCAGTGTGCCTGTGACGTTTATGGTAGCGGCTGTAGCAGTACCAGTAAAAGTAGGACTAGCAGAGTTAGCTTTAGTAGCCACTGCTGTCGCAATGTTATTATATTCAGTGTCAATCTCTGTACCTTTAACTATCTTGTTAGGATCGCCAGAAGAGAGAGCATCTTTTGCTGCAAAGTTAGTTGTCTTTGTGTAGTTGGACATTAGATAAGTCTCCCTAATAGAGCGTGTATGTCAATTTTTTGAATAGAAAAGGATGAGCCGTTAATCTCAGACTCGATACCAATAGTAACTACCTCACCACTACCTGTAGTATTTATCTTAGGTGTGTTAATAGTACTGCTGGCTGCGTACTGAGCAATGTTGTATTCAGCTATACCATACTCTGATACGCCCGCTGAAGAAGTAAAGACTAAGGCTTGCTTAGTGTAGTTAGAAGTGTAGTCATAGCCCCAGTTAAGAATAGCCTCTGTTGACTGACCGCCAATAATAGTAACATTAAACTTCTTTAAAAACTTTAGATTAGAAGTGTTGCCAAAGTCTAGCGGGTTACTGAAGTAACGCATCTGATACTGAGCAGTACCATCTAAGTAACCGTTGTATTTAACAACACCTGATTCAAGCCCTATGTATATATTACCATCTTCTAATAAAGCAAGAGATAAAGGATCTAAGCCAGACCAAGTAGTAACGCGATTAGAGCCATCAGGCAAAGACTGCCTCATGTCAAAACAGTACACCGTGTTGCTGTTAGGTAACGTAAGCAAGTAGAAGGCTTCTTCAGCACTGTATAAAGACTTGATAGCATTAGTCTGTAGAGCCACTAACGATATTAAGTCAGTGCG
>Ga0206682_10005222_pt1 | contig 10305 bp, 14 predicted proteins | sample M240m12015metaG_FD_155444 | JGI IMG/M metagenome (GOLD analysis project Ga0206682, IMG submission 155444) | Ammonia-oxidizing marine archaeal communities from Monterey Bay, California, United States - M2 40m 12015 | ecosystem: Environmental > Aquatic > Marine > Intertidal zone | place: USA... | reverse complement strand
AACAGGTGTTGCAACAGGCTTATTGTCTGCGTCAAGGTTTGGACTTAGTATCCATTTAGCTATTGCACTATCTTTACGAGTTGGCAAGTTAGTAGTTAGATTGTACAAAGCAATTTCTGTAGCAATATAATCTACTGTTCTGTTATTAAACAGTAAGCTAAATGAAATAGTGTTGTAGTCTGTTTCTAGAGATGGAAACTCTAGCTGAAATTTAGCAACGTCCTTGGTATCTATAACTTTACCTACGTCGTCTGTAAATTCTACTACACTATTTACAAGACCGATTACTGTAGCATCTATACTGTCAATGCTTTCTGATAATCTTTTGCTTGATTTGTTGTAGGTTTTTGATACACCTAACTTAATTGATTTTGGTAATAAAGACATAATTTGTCGTTTTTGTGGCAATATAGTTTAACTGCCGATTAATAAATGAAATCCACTAAACGTCTAAATAAATAACACACAGTTAGTTAGGGCTATCAACTCCTGACTTGACAATGTCAATTATTTATTGTAACTTTGGTGGGTAAGTGGATAATACCTACAAAGCTATTAAACGTCTAAATAAAACAGACGCTTAATTATAAAAGAAAGAATAACAACCAATGGGCATCACACACACGACTAACACACAACACAACGCATTGGTTATGAAGTACTTACGTATCTATTACGCAACACACTTATGTTAGAACAACGTAAGATTTAAGCTAAAAGTGATGAAAATAGGGGTTATGGAACAGTTCGACACACACACAAGGACAAGCAACTTGCTTGTTTAACTCACGCGGAGCAAAGCGGAGCAACCTTTTCATTAAAAAAACTACTATGCATCTTGCAAACCTACTATGCATGTCACTACTGTATATACCTTGCACATGATAGTGAACTAATTAAAATAAACCTGCCCTAGAAGGGTAGGTCTATTTCATCATCCAAGATGTGGTCTTCGTTACATTCTATAATAGATATTACTTTAAAGAATATGTCACCCAAATTGTCAAAGCTGTCAAGCTCTTCAACCTGTTCGACTAATTCTTTATAAGTTCTAATGTTGAATATAGTAGCTACATCACCTTGTGCATCACACACAAGAAGTTCGCAAGGATAATTGATAACGTTGCCATACTTGGCAGTCTTTAATAAATCAGCTGAGTTCAGCATATTGTTATAAGGATTAGTTAATAAAAGTTAATTATATAATAAAGAATAACACACCCTCCTAGAAAGGAAGGTCTGCGTTATCCATAACGTCTTGCACATGATGGTCATGCAAGACAAACTCAACAAGTCCAATGTCTGAATTGAACTTATTTAGAGTATCTTTAATGTTTCCATTAATGTCGTCTTTACCGTCGTGTTCGTAATTGTAAAGATTAGACTTGTTGATTAACTCTTCGTGAAGCAACAGTAGAGTGTCACTTGATAAGTTGCTGAGTATTCTAATAGCTTGTTCGTTCATGATTTTGTAATTTGTTTTTGTTTTAATATAAGTAGCTCATTCTCAATGAACTTGTCGTATACATTGTACTCCTCTGAGTTCATAAGACTGTTAATGTCTATGAAATCGTTTTTGTCTTTAGGTAAATTGTAAAGTTGCGAAGGAGTTAGATTATCTAAAAGATAATTCATGAACTTAACTGTGCGCATTGTGTCCGCACAGAAGTCCAAGAGAGTTGTTTTTTTGTTCATGATTGTGTTCTTTATGTTAAGTTAATTATAAGAGAAAGTAAAACAGGAGATGGTTAGTCTCCTGCTTTAAGTTTATACTATACGTGCTAGACTTTCCTTAAAGCCTGTAGTACCGATGAAGCCGACTGTGTCGACTAGCCACTCGTTGAAGTCTTCTAATGAAGAGAACTCCATTTGAACAGGGCTGTCCATTGGTAATACTAACTCTAGTGTGATAGGGTATATGATGCTTGTCACATCAAGATACTCACACATTTCAGGTAAAGTAATATATTTCATTCTCCATAGTTGCCTTTAACTCTAATAAGAGCTCGCTCACAACCTCACGATATTAATAAACTTGTTTATATGATAAAGTATAACACACTAAACCTGTTAAGGCTTAGGTGTTCTACATACTGTTGCAATAACAACTCCTTGCTCGTGAGGGCAAGGTAATACGCTGTGCACTTTCACGCTGAACTTATGTTTCCATTGGTTCAACGTCTTCTGCACAACAGTATGATTGTCGCGAAGTATTTTAATATCGTACATACTGTATAATATTAAGATGAGCGATGAAAGTCGCTCTGCTTGCAAGCACATTATAGTGCTTAATTATATTACAAAGAATAACACGAAAAGGTACACAAAGGGTAGGGTACTAAAAGTTTTTGCTAAAGTAGGGGCGATACTAGGAATACATCCACACTCAAAAAACTATAAATTTTTTTTAGGTATATTTGACCAATAACAATAAAAAAATATAATCATGCCTGGAATTTTTAAGAAAAAACCTAAAAAAGCTAAAGGGGCTAGAACAATAGATAAAGCAAAACGTAAATTTTCACAGTTTAAGAACCGTAAAACTGAAAAAGCTTTTAAACGTACACGTAATACTAACTTGCAAGATAAGCCAAGGTCAGGTAATTCAGGGGTGTACAGTGAAGGTGGGTTTATTCAATACGACTAGTTATGCCACATAAAAAAGGACACAAACGTAAGAAAACATCGAATAGTATTTCTAAGCCTACACGTCCTAATATATCTTTAGGTCCTGATACAACTTTTACTGCCTCTAGTAGTGACCAACAAATAGCAAAAAGGAAAGTTGAAAGTAAGGTTAAAAAATATGGTAGAAGCCCAAAAGAAACTAAATATTCTATTAACAAGAAAACTGGTAAATATACAGCTCATAATACTGTTAAGAAATTTGGCAAGGGTGGCTTGATTCAATACGACTAAAAAAATTAAAAAAATAAAATTATGCCTGGAATAATAGACAAGTTTAAGAAAGCTAATAAAAAGCGTAAAGCAAAAAAAACTATAAGAAAAGCTAAAAAGAATACTACAGTATCTCCTTACATGAAAAGTATTGCATCTAGAACAAAAGACCCAGTAAAAGGTGGTTCAGGTGCTATAAAGAAAACAACAACAGGACAAAAAATAAGAGGTAAGGCGCAAAGTGTTTTATCTACAAGAGCAAAAAAGAATCTTTCTGCTGGAAACAAAATACTATCTAAAACTTTAGGTTATTCTAAAGGTGGACTAATTCAACACGACTAATGGCAAGACTTAAAAAATTTGGTGGACGTAAAGTATCTAAACAGACAAGAAAAGCTGCTAGAAAGCTTATGAGAGGTAAATCCACGGAAGGAGGAGACTATTCTCGTAACACTAAAGGTATGAGTAGACGTGATAGGAAAAGAGAAGCTGTTGCATCAGTGTACGCATCTAAACGACAAGCTAAGTTTGGAAAACCAAGTGAAGCTAAATTAGGTAATGATGTATTAGCTGGGTTAGGTGTAAAAAGAAACTCTTACAAGAAAGGCGGTTTGATACAATATGACTAGTATATAATAATGATTGATTAATAATTTGTTTTTTGGTTAAAGAAGGGTGCAGTTATATGTACCCTTTTTTTTATTAACTTTACAACATGGAAACAATGGACAAGCAAAAAACGAAATTCGGTATAATAGAAATTATGCCAAATGGTAAAATCTATGGGTATGTTAATGTAACAGAGTTTACTGATGCCAAAGAAATAGAAATTATTGAAGATTATATTGATATGGGTTATCTACCTAAAAAAACTACATATAGTTTAGTTGGTGGAAATGTATCTAGTATAGATTTTAAGTATTTAGATGAAGATGGGTTTCCTCAAGAAGGTGAAATGCCTTATGTAAATCATGGAATTCTATTAATGAAAACTGTATTAGATAAATATGTACCTACTCAAAATAAGTAAAACAGGTAAAGTTATAGAAGACGACGGTATTTTTGGTATACCAGAGTTTAAAGATGTTATTGACTCTAAAGCTTATGGTAACAGAGGTTTAATGTTTGTTGCTTACATAGCAGATTACGATTCTCCCTATAGACATTTTACAGAAGATGAACGAATGCGTGCTGTTGCTAAAGACTTATACGGAACGTATGAGTGGAAAGGTATTAAAAATAAAAAAATTGCTGACGCAATTGATAAGTATAAACAACTTCAGTATGACCCTTTGGATGCGCAGTTATCTGCTTTTAATGAGAAGATTGATGAATATACAACATTGCTTGATAGAACTAAAATTAATATAGACAACGCAGCTGATATACAGAAAGTTATGATTGGTGTGGAGAAAATATTAGCTACAAGGCAAAAGTTGTTAGACTCTATAGAAAGACGTGGAGAACGTTCTAAGATTGCTGGTAATAGAGAATTAAGTTATTTAGAAACTTTACAGAGTCAAAAGAATGTATGATATAAAAAAATATCAACCTCTAATATATAAAGGCGTACCTGACCTAAATCCAGACAGTGTTGCATTTAAAGAGTTTTGGGATATGCAAATAGACCGATGCAAGAATGGTTTCCAACCTAAAGGAATGGATAAGATAACTGGTAAACATTATTACTATCTTAATTTTTATAAAATTTTAGGAAGTGACGGTGAAGAAGGTAATAGTCGTAAAACACTTATAGCTCCTTGGTATCGAGATATGGACAAAATCTATTTCGATTTGTTTGATAGATGCAAAAAAGAAAACAAAGGTATGATTGTAATTAAAGCAAGGGATAAAGGCTTTAGTTATATGAACTCTGGTATTCTTGCTCATGAATACACAATGTATCCATACAACCACGTAGGTGTAGCAGCAGGTTTACAAGTGACTGCAACATCTTTTTTCGATAAAGTAAAAGCAGGACTCAATAATCAAAACTCAAACTTTAGACACTCCACTTTAAAAGAAGGTGAAGAAGTATTAAAATCTGGTTATAAAATAAAAGACAAAGATGGTAAATGGGGTGTAGGAGGTTTTCAATCTGTTATACACTGCCGTACTATGAGTAATCCTGAAGTATACAAAGGGGAACGTTTGTCTGTTATGGTATTTGAAGAAGCAGGGGAGTTTAAAGAGCTTCTAAACGCATATATGTCATCTAAAGCATGTTTTATGGATGGTGATGTGCAATACGGCGTTCCTATTATTGGAGGTACAGGTGGTGATATAGAAGCAGCATCTAAAGACTTTATGGAAATGTATTATAATGCAGAAGCATTTAATTTAATACCATTGTTTATACCTGCATCTATGTGTTATCATGGGTATTTTGATACTAAAACAGGTATTTCAGACGACGAAGGCGCAACTAAAGCGCTTAAAGCTAGAAGAGAAAAGTTACATAAAGCAGGAAATCAAAAAGGTTATAATTTAGAATTACAAAATTATCCTTTATCTGTAGAAGAAGCGTTTTTACAAACTAAAAATGCAAGATTTAACGCTGCTAAAATAAATGCACAAAGAAGCGAAATACTAAGCAACGAAGACTTACAAGGTCAAATACAACACGGTAGATTAGAGTGGGAAGGCGATGGTATGCAAGTTAAATTTATTTTAGATAGAAATGGGCCGTACAAAATACTAGCACATCCTAAAACAGAGCTTAAAGGATTGGATATAGGTGGTATAGATTCTTATGACCAAGATGAAGCGTCTACTTCATCGCTTGGTAGTGCTTTGATATTTAGAAGATTCTTTAATACAGAAATACCAGGAAACTACCCTATAGCTGAGTATACAGACCGTCCTGAAACTGCAGAAGACTTCTGGGATGGATGTCTAAAATTAGCCGTATATTACAACGCGAAAATGTTGATAGAATACACTCGTATAGGTATCATAGGATATTTTCAAAGAGCTGGTGGTAAAAAATACCTAAAAGAACGTCCTACAACTGCACATTCACCTAAAACTGTAAATAGAAATAGATACGGTTTGCAAATGAATAAACATACTAAAGCAGTTATGGAGCAATTTATGGAAACATATATAGAAGAAAATTGTGACGATATATGGTTTATAGATTTGTTAGATGAATTAGGTAGTTATGGTTTACGGAATACGGATAGAGCAATAGCATTTGGATTGTGTTTAGTGCACGATATAGACTTATACGACAAGCAAGTAAAACAAAACGAAGAAACTAAAAAAGATATTGGTTTTGTTTACTATAAACGAGAAAATGGAAGATTAATACCATATAAAAATTAAAAAATGAGTGAATTTCCAAAACAATTTGTGCCTGACAGCGAAAAAAACAAAGAATGGTGCGAAAAAAACATTGACGGTATAATTAGTCAGCTTGAACAAAACAATAGTGAAGGTTCTGTAAGCGATTACGACAAAGACGTTCGTAATTACAGGTTATATAATGGTGATTTAATATATGATGACTACAGTTATGTAACTGAACAGTATAATATGCCATCACCAGCAACTATGGGTAACTATCCGTTATCAAAAAACAAAATTGACCTTATATGTAACGAAGACCTTAGTAGACCGTTAGATAAAAGTGTTTTTGCTGTAAACCAAGATGCTGCTATACGAAAAGAGCAGTTTAAAGTTTCTTTAATAGCTAATGACTTGTTAAAAGAAATAAACTCTGAGCTAGAAAATAGTTACGGGATGGAACTTGACATGGATAACAAAGATTTTCCTATTCCTGATGATATAGACAGATTTATGCGTTTTGAGTATAAAGAAGTTATAGAAGAATCTATAAAAGATGGTTTAGACTATTTAGCTGAACGTTATCAAATGAAAAAAGTATTTCATGAAGGGATGCGTGATTTATTAGTTACTGGTAAAGAGTTTTACAAAATTTACATAAAAGATGGTGACCCTTTCTTTAGAAGAGTAGACCCTAGAACATTTGTATATGATAAATCTATAGAAAGTGACTTTATAGAAGACGCACAATGGGCAGGTGAAGAAAGATGGCTAAGCGTAAATGAAATATTAGACGAATATAGAGATGAACTAGAAGACGAAGATGTTCGTGAATTAGAAGATATGCGTCAATCTACTACAGAAAACTTAGATAGATGGAATAACAAACACAATTGGGTTGAAATAGATAATTATAAGTCTGTTAAAATTAGAGTTGTTTCAGCAGAATGGAAATCTATTAAAACTATAAGAGTTAAGGTATCAGAAAACAAACATAATCCTGAACATCCATTTCATAAAGTTGTAGGTGAAAAGTACAAAAAAAGAAAAGGCGATGTTATTAATACTAAACATGTTGATGATATTTGGGAAGGAACTAAGATAGGTGGTAAGATACTTGTTAGATGTCGTAGAAGACCTAATCAAGTACGTTCTGTAGATGATGCAGGTACAACATCTTTATCGTATGTAGGTGTAGTTTTTAACCATACTACAGGTAAATGTACAAGTTTAATGGATATTTTACGTCACGTACAAATGTTATACAACATAGTAATGTATCACATAGAACTTGCATTAGCTCGTTCAGGTGGTAAAGCGGTTGTATATGATGTATCACAAATGCCTTCAAATATAGGTATGGATATGCAAGAAGTAATGTACCATCTTAAAAATGATGGTATTATACCAATTAACACAAGAGATGAAGGTGGAGATACAGCATCGTTTAATCAATTCCAACAAATTGACTTTACTTTATCACAATCAGTTCAACAGTTAATTAACCTTAAAATGATGCTTGAGCAAACTGCTGGTCAAATATCAGGTGTGTCACCACAGAGAGAAGGTGCAGTAGAGCAATATGAATATGTAGGTAATGTGCAACGTTCTGTTGTTCAGTCATCTATATCTACAGGTGCTTGGAACTATTCTCACGGAATGGTAAAAAAACAAGTAATGGAAAAGCTTGCTAATCTTATGAAAATAGCTTGGGCAGGTGGAAAGAAAGCTGCATACATATTTGGTGATGCAGGATACAAGATGCTAAACATATTGCCAGAAGTTGCATTAAATGACTACGGTATTTTTATGGGTGACTCAGGTAAAGACGACGCCTTAAAAACACAAGTACAACAGATGTCACAAGCTGCGTTACAATCAGGTACTATTAGCCTTTTGGATGCTCTTAAAGTTCTTAAAGCTGATACAATGACTGAAGCACAAGTTATACTAGAACAAGGTTTAGACGCAATGAAGAAGGAGCAGTCTAACATGCAAGAACAACAACAAGCTATGCAACAACAGCAAGCTGAAGCTGAACAGGCTAAGATACAAGCCGAAACAGAGCTTAAGAGAATGGATATTGAAGGACGTATACAAGTGGCTCAGATAAATGCAGAAGCTCGTATACAAGCTCAAGAAATAGCTTCAGACGCAAGTAGAGATATGGACGACGTTAGAGAGAAAAACAAACTCACAGTAGAAAAAGTAAAAGCTGATTTTAACTCTCAACAAAAAGAAAAAGACAACGAACATCAAATGAAAATGGAGTCAAGAAAAAATGTTGAAAAAAAATAATATATTTGTAAACATAAAATAAGCAAAAAAATGGCAGAAGAAAGCAAAATAATTGATGAGGTATTAAGCAGTACCGAAGAAACACCTAAAAGTGAGGGCTTTGACCCAACATCTTTTATGACAGGCTCAGAAGATAATGTTAATAACTTATCTGAACAACCTCAATTAGAAACAGAGCAATCTGAAGAAACGCAAACACCTGATAATGAAGACGATGGGTTTTCATGGGAATCAGTGGAAGTCGAAGAGCCTGTAGATGAAACTGAAAAGGTTGTAGATGAAGTTGTTGAAGAAACAGAAGAAGATTGGGATTCTGATGAAACTGCAAATGTAGAAAGTCAAGAACCTACAGCTCCTGAGTTAAATTGGGAAGAAATAGGTAAAGAAACTGGTATTGAGGCTGCATCTAAAGAAGAATTTATTGAAAAAGTAAAAGACGCTTTAAAGCCTGCTGTACAAGAAAATGATGTTATTAAAAATTTAAATTCTTATTTAGAGTTGTCTGATAAAGAATTAGTAATAGCAGATATGCGTGCAGCTAAATACGACAATGAAACTATTGAAGACACAATAGATAGATTAGACACAGCTGGTCTTTTAAAGCGTGAAGCTACTATGGTAAGAAGTCAACTTACTAAACATATTCATAGCGAAAAAGATAGAATTCGTCAAGAAGAAAAACAAGCTGAACAACAAAAAACTGAAGGTGCTACAAAGTCGAGAAAAGAACTACAAAACTTTATAAAAGGTAAAGAAGAGTTTTTTGGAGGCAAAGTATCTCAGAAAGATAAGAAACAATTATACAATTATATAACTAAAGGGAATTTTGCCCAAGAAGTATTTGAATCTCATGCCAATGTTGCGGAGGCTGCCTTCTTATGGCGAAACAAAGAAAAGATTTTTAAGATGGTTCGAACGCAAGGCGTAGAACAAGGAAAATCTAGAATTCTGGATGGTATAACATCACCATCAAAAGGAAGTCGTTCTTCTAAGAGTTTTGAAGCTCCAAAGAAAGGCTTTGACCCTAAAAAGTTTTTAACGTAGAAATGTTTATAAAACGATTAATAAATTTTAAAAATTAAAACAAAATGAAGGTTTATAATGCAAAATATGACCCTGCGTATAACACGGCTGACAATTCACTCGTGCAAAATATGCTAAAGTACCCTGAGATTGCGAAGAAAATCATTGAATTGTACCCTCGCTACTCTATGACGTACTTACTAGAACGCCTAGGATTTGGTGCTTCTGAAAAAGTAATTGGTGGAAGCTCTTTTGAGTGGAAAATCATGCAACGTTACAAAGCTCCTGCTGTATTAGAGGTTGCTTTAGCTGCAGATAAAGCTGTAGGTGCAGAATCTACTCTTTCTATTCGTTCAACTGTAGCTAATGACGAATATTGTATGTTAGCTGTAAATGACGTAGTTCGTTTTGAATGTGGTGCTACAGCTCTTGTAACGTCAGTTGGTTCTATTGTAGACACTGGAAATACAGATGTAGTTGTAAAGCACATTGATGCTTTTGATTTTTCAGCAACTAATGCTGCCCCTGCACAAGTTGTTGCTGTAATTGGTTCTGCTTACGGACAAGGTTCTTTAGGTGACGAAGTAGGTGAAGGATACGCTTATCCAGAAACTCACCGTAATCACTTAACTCTTTCAAGAAGAAAGTGTAAAATTAACGGTATTGACTTACACGATGTAACGTGGGTTGAGCACAATGGTCACCGTCTTTGGTACTTTACTAAAGAACAACAAATGACTGACCAATTCATGTACGAACTTGAATTGAACAGATGGTTTGGTAAGAAATCTATTGCTG
>Ga0206682_10005221_pt1 | contig 10306 bp, 3 predicted proteins | sample M240m12015metaG_FD_155444 | JGI IMG/M metagenome (GOLD analysis project Ga0206682, IMG submission 155444) | Ammonia-oxidizing marine archaeal communities from Monterey Bay, California, United States - M2 40m 12015 | ecosystem: Environmental > Aquatic > Marine > Intertidal zone | place: USA... | reverse complement strand
GTACTCGTATTTGCTTTGTAAAAAAGGTAAAACATTTTACGTAAATATGTGAAAAAAAGGGCCCGTGGGGCTAAAATAAGTCAGTTTGTGTAACACGTTGGTAGTCAGGGGGTTAGTAGCAATGCTTTAATTCCCTATAATTAACAGCTTTTCAGAATGAAAACTGTGACATAAGGCTATTAAGGTATAAGAGTAATAGGCTATTGTCACACTATTGAGATATACATCTATATATAAGAGTAAAATCAGTGCAAAACCTGTAATATTACTAACCATAGCGCGCTTCACAAAAGTCCGTAAAAGAATAATGCAAATAAAAAAAGAAAAAATGGCAATAATCTATTCATACCCCACTCTAGTACCACAATTAGGCGACAAAGTGCTTGGATCTAACATCGTAGATTCAGCAGGACAGCCGGTTTTGGGTAATCCCACGGTACAATACACTCTAAACGACATAAAACTACTAGTTGATCAAAACTACGTACAGCAAATAGAATCATCTTCAGCTGTTGCTTCACAAGCATCGGTTGTAAACCAGCCTTATAGCATACAATTTGGCGCTGAAGCAGGTACATCAGTTGACAATGTACAATTATTAAAAACAAGTGGTAGTGATGCTGGAGGAAACAAGATACAATTCAATACAGCAGGTACATATGAGGTAACATTAACATATTCTGTCGGTGTTAGCCAAGGTACTAATATACCTTACTTAATATTCAGAACATTAAAAGATGGTGCAGCACAAGAAGGGCCAACTGTTGTTGTAAACAAGGCTTTCACTGCGGTATACAACCCTATCCCACTTATTATTCCAGTTACAATACATGTAACAGAACCTTGTTATTACAATTTTCAAATGATGCGTAGTAATGCTGGAGCAGATGATGGTGGTTTGGTTAAAAACGGTACACCAATAAATGTTGCGGGTGTTACAGAGCCTAGCATAGCAACAATAAAAATATCTAAACTAATATAACATGGCAATAATATACTCATATCCCGTAGTAGATCCTACACTTAACGACCTAGTATTAGGTACAGATGTAGATGCACAGGGAAAACCTACGAAAAACTTTACTATACAAAGTATTGTAAGTTTAATTCAAGGTAGTGCAACAGGTTTAGAGGCTGTTTTAGCTGATAGTCCAGATGGTGGAGGCTTAAACATACTAAATATAGGAAATATAACAGGTTCTGGTGTTTCTACCTCAGGTTCGTTTGCAGACGGTACAATGACCATATCTAGTGGAACCGGTACTGGTTTTGTTAGTATACAATCAACAGATTTTGCAGGTAACTTAACAGGTGTTGTAAAAGCTGGATCTAGCATAGCTGGTTTAGCTGGTGGAACAGATGCTCAAAATGTGCTTGGTGTCACACAAAATGTTGGAGATAATAGTGCAAGACTTGCAACGACAGCTTATGTTATGGCAAAAGTAGATCCTTCTATATTAACATTCATCGGTACATCAGGAGGTAATCAAACTGTAAACTTAGCTGCTCAAACATTTAGTATACTTGGAACTGCTAATCAAATAGAATCTGTAGGTACAGCACAAAAAATAACTTTTAGATTTCCTACAGCAGGTGTAACTTTACCCGATGGTTCAGTTGCAACCACTCAAGCTTTAACAGATAATTCTACTGACGTTGCTACCACAGCTTTTGTTCATGGAAAAAATGATGCTCAAGATTTAGATTTTACAGGAGATACTGGTACATCGTCAGTTCTTTTAAATAGTCAAACATTAAACTTTGAAGGAACAACTAATGAAGTTGTAACAGCTGTAACAGCTCAAAAGGTTAAGTTTAGTTTACCTACTGATGTTACTATTGGAGGTATATTTACAGGTACTACATTTTCAGGTGATTTAAATGGAACTGTAAACACAGCAACTATTGGTACAACTCAATCTGCTGGTGATGACTCAAATAAAATAGCTACGACAGCTTATGTAGATGCTGCGGCTGGAGCTAAAATATTACAATACCAAGGAGATACAGGTGGACCATTTGATTTAAATTTAAAAGATGATGATCTTGATATAGCTGGTGGAAGTAATATTTCTACAACGGCTGCTACTGTAGCGGCAAATTTAGGTGTTATAACTATAGATTTAAATGATAGTGTTACTATTACAGGTACAAGTAAAGCAGACACGTTTACTACTACAGCTGGTACCGCAACATGGGTTACAACAGTGTTGGATGGGTTTACAGCTATTACATCAGACTTGTTTACTGGACCATTAGCGGGTAATGCAAGTTCAGCAACAGCTTTAGCATCATCAGGAGCTATTGCACTCACTGGTGATACAGTTTCTACCGGTGGTCCTTATACTTATACATCAGGTGGTGCACTTAGTATAGCTACTACAATAGCTGATACTACAGTAACTGGTAAAGTTCTTACAAACTTAGCTACTCCAACTTCTTCAGCGATTGCTGCCACAGATACTATACTTGCTGCAATGGCAAAACTACAAGGGCAGATAACTGGTTTAGCCGGAAGCCTTGCTTTTGAAGGAACATGGGATGCTAGTGCTGGTACTGCACCAAGCGCTACACCTTTAAACGGTCAATTTTGGATTGTATCGGTTGCTGGTAATACAAACTTAGATGGAATCACAGATTGGTTAGTTGGTGATTGGGCAATATATGTAAACAATGGTGCTGGTACAGATGCTTGGCAAAAGCTTGATCAATCAAATGAAGTGTTGGGATCTGGTGCTGCAAACAAAATAGCCAAATGGACAAGTACAAATACTTTAGCAACTGGTCTTATAACAGATGATGGTACTACGGTTACTGTTGGTAATTCTGGTAACTTTGTAGTTGAAGGTAATACAACGCTTGGTGATGCTGATACAGACAGTACAACTGTAAAAGGTCCTGCTGTTTTTGAAGAGACATTAAGAATAAACGAAGGAATTAGTTTAGGTGCTGCAACTTATGGTACAGCTGGACAAGTACTAACATCGGGCGGTGGTTCTGCTTCAGTTAACACATGGACAACACCAACAACAGGTACAGTTACAAGTGTAGGTTTAACAGAAACAGGTGATGCTCTCACTATAACTGGATCTCCAGTAACTAGTAGTGGTACAATTAATATTGCAGGCGCTGGAGCTTCTACAGATTATATAAACGGTGAATTAAATTTAGTTACTTTCCCAACTGTAGATAATTATCAATACTGGATTTTATCTGATGGAACAAATACAACTAATATAACTACAACCGGTACGGCTACATTTGCAAGTGGTGCAGGTATAGTAAATACAGAAGCTTCAGGTACTATAACAACAGCTATTGATATAGTAGGTACAGATAATGCAATTGCAGGATTAACCGCAGCAACTCCTATAGCAACAGATACTTTATGGTTTAATGACATAAGTGATTCTAATACTATTAGAAAAGCTACTATAGCAGATATTATAGATTTAGGTAATGAAAATTTAACTCAAGTATTAGCTAACGGAAATAATTCAGGCGGTACTAATTCTATAAATATGAACGGTGCTACTAGTAGTATACTGCTTCCAGACTCTGGAACCGCTGCTGCACCCGCTATAGATCAAGGTAGAATAAAATTTGGTGGAAGCGCTGATTTTCAAATATATCATAATGGAACTCATGCTTACTTAGCGAATACAACTGGAGGCTTAATAATGTCGGGCGAAACTAATGTTAATATTGGTTTTAGTACTGGCGAAAATGCAATCACAGCTATAAAAGATGGTGCTACATCTATAAAATATAATAATTTAGACAGAGTTGTTACATCAAGTGCTGGTATAACGGTCACAGGTGATCAAACTTTAAATGGTGGAAAATATATTGGTTATGATGGTAGCGGTTCTCAAATACAACTTTCAAGAGACAACACACCAACTATAGCTGGTCACAATTTAGGTACAATTAACTTTGGAGGTGAAAACTTTACAAGTGGCTCTAATATAAACACAGCAACTATTGTTGCAGAAGCTGAAGGTGCGTGGTCAGCAACAAACAATGATACTAAGTTGACAATGTTCTTAATGAACGGTACAACTAGTAGATGGGTTTTACAAGCTAAATCAAATAGAGAAGTAGATTTTGCAGGTGACGTTGATATAGCCGGTAATTTAACTGTTGATGGTAATATAATTAATGGCAAAGGTGGTAATTATATAGGTGACGGATCATTTACTGATGGTGCGGCTGCTGCAAAACTTTTTGACATACAAAGAGCTAATAGTGGTGCTTTAGTATTTGATTTAATGTTAACAGTTGGATCAGCAACTAATAGATCTATTGCTAAAAAGTTTACAGTTGTTCATGCTTATGGAGCAACTCCAATTTTTGTAAAAACACTAGACACTGGGCCTGATAATGGTATAGATTTTGCAGTTACATTTCCTGTTAGTACTAATACTGGTTTACAATGCAAGATTGCTGCTTCAGGTGCTGATTTAGATGTTTATTACTCATTGAATGTTGGGCATGGAGAATTTTCAATAGTAGTATCATAATAATAAAATATGGCTAATTTATATAATTTAGATAATAAGTTCCTAGTAACAACTGGAGGTAATGTATTAATTGGTCAAACAGGTACTATAGGTTCTTCTATATTTCAAGTTACTGGAAACTCAACTTTTGCGGGAAATATAACAGGAGTTGGAGCATCGTTTATTGGCGCAGCGGCGTCAGGTGCTGCATTAGTTACAATAGAAAATAATAGTGGTTCAACCGCTACATCTTATGGTTTATTAGTTATAGGTGGTGGAAATAGTTCAAATGGTAGAACATTCGAAGTTAGAGATGCTTCTGGAAATAGTGATTTAATTGTAAAAGGAAACGGTAACGTAGGAATTGCGGCAGCTACACCTACAGCTAAGCTTCAAATCAATAGTACAACAAATTCGGCAGGACCATCTGTAGCGGCTTTTTTAGTTAATTCAAGTGTTAGTGTTGGTACAGAAGTAAGATTAGCTTTTGCAGCAAATACAAATGATGATACAGCAACGGGAAGATACTCATATATAAGTGCACTTAATACTAGCGGCTCAAACGGCCAAGCATTAACGTTTGCGACTAATCAAACAGGTGCTTCAGCAGTGGAAAGATTTCGTATAGATGACGTCGGAAGTGTATACAATAGTGCATCATCAGGAACAGTAACTAAATATGGTTTTAATGCTTTAAATGGTACTAGTTTTGGTGGCGATGAAAGTTCTGCTTTTGGTACCAATGCTTTAGGATCTTCTACAACTGGTAGAAACCATGCGTTTGGTTTTAGAGCCCTTCAAGATTTAACAACAGGTGGTTACAATACTGCAGTGGGTGGCGAATGTTTAGAAAATAACATCGATGCTAGCAGTAACACCGCTGTTGGTGCTTTTGCAATGAGAGTTTTAACCACTGGTGGTAACAACACCGCTGTTGGGCGTAGTGCTTTGTATAACAATAATAACAGTTATAATGTGGCGCTTGGTTTTTACGCCGGTTTAGCTATAACTGACGGTTCAAGAAATATTGCTATAGGATCTCAGTCAATGGAAAATGGAAGTGGCGTAACTGGAGATGATAACGTAGGGGTTGGTCATTATGCTTTAAATTCTGTAACAAGTGGTCATTCCAATACAATGGTTGGAAACTATGTTGGAGATGCGGTTACTACTGGTCTTAACAATGTTGGTATGGGTTATAAAGCACTTTCTGCAATATCAACTCACAGTAATAATGTTGCTATAGGTAGAACAGCTATGCAAACCGCCCTCGCTGAAAATTGTGTGGCTATAGGTAATGACTGTTTAGAAAACACTACTGGATCTGATAACACGGCTGTTGGAGCTTTTGCAGGAAGAGCAGTTACTTCGGGTATTTCTAATGTTTTAATAGGTTACAGAGCAGGATATGATGTAACAGGAGGTAGTTATAATACTTTAGTAGGAAGACAATCGGGTGGAAGCATTACTAGTGGTCAACGAAATACAGGTATGGGTTATGCTGCGTTAAATGGTAATACCGGTAGTTATAATACTGGTGTAGGTATGGAAACCTTAAACGGTGATACCCATAGTTACAATACAGCTGTTGGTTATGAAGCCGGTAGAGAAAATAATGGTCAAGAAAATACATACATAGGTTACCACGCTGGTAGATTAACAACAGGTGGTAATGAAGGAACATTTATTGGTGCAGGTGCAGGTTATAGCAATGCTTCTAGTGATAATACAGCTGTTGGTCGACGTGCTTTATATAATAACACAGCTGCATATAATACAGCTATTGGTCATCAAGCTGGTTATGGAGTTACAACCGGTAATTTTAATACTTTTGTTGGAGAAAGAACTGGAGGTTCTATGGCAACTGGAGCAGGAAACGTAGCGGTGGGCAGAAGATCAATGTTTGTGGCAACTGGTAATAATAACACTTGTTTAGGTATGCAAGCTGGATACGGCTTAACAAGTGGAGATAATAATATAGCCATAGGTAATGGTGCTATAGAAATAGCATCAACAACAGGTGATGACAATATAGCTATAGGTGTAAGCTCAAGCACAAATTTAACAAGTGGTGCTAGAAATATAGCTATAGGGAATTCTTCAGCATATAATATAGAATCTGCGGTTAACACTGTTGCTATTGGTCATGAAGCATTAAAAGCATTAATCGGTGGAGCTCATAATGTTGCTGTAGGTGCGTATGCTTTATTACGTGTTACAAATGGAGGCGTTAATGTTGCTATGGGTTTATCAGCTGGTTCTAATATAACAACCGGAAGCCATAACACTTGTTTAGGTTATGATTCTTTTCAAGCTGTAACTGGTGCAGGTTATAATACAGGTATAGGTTCAAGCACTGGTGTTTATCAAACAGGAAATTATAATACAGCAACGGGTTATTTTTCTCAATATGGTGTTAGTGGTCAATCAAGTGGAAGTTATAACACAACTAGTGGATATTTTGCAGGAGCATATAACAGAGGGGAAAACAATACATTTCTTGGTGCTCTTGCTGGTAGATTTAATTCAACAGGTGATAGAAACACAATTGTTGGATCCCAAGCTGCAGATAACGTTGCTATAACCGGTAGTGATAACACTTCTTTAGGTTTTGGAAGTGCACATAATATAGGAAGTGGATCTAACAATGTATATCTAGGTGCAAATGCTGGTTTTATAAATACAGGCTCAGAAGGAAATGTTGCTATAGGATCTTCAGCTTTATATTCCGGTACAGGAGGTGGGAATATTGCTATAGGTAAAACTGCTATGCAATCTGCAACATCCGCTTCAAGTAACATAGCTATAGGTTATGCAGCTGTAGGAGGTGCCGCAGCGACGGGTTCTGCTAATATTATAATAGGTGACGCTGCTGGTTATAACCTTACAAGCGGTTCAAATAATATTTTAATAGGGCAAAATGCGGGTAGAACAGGTTCGAACAGTCCAGGCCAACTAGGTTCAGTTACTACGGTTAGCAATGAAATACAAATGGGTAATACTAGTCATCAAGGGGCTTTTATTCAAATTGGTTGGACTACTGTTTCTGATGCAAGGGATAAGGGGCAAATTAAAGATCTGCCTCATGGATTAAATTTTATAAATCAATTACAGCCAAAATCATTTGAATTTAAACCAGATAGAGATTCAGAAGAAACTGATGGAATCGAAAGATATGGATTTTTAGCTCAAGATGTTTTAGAAATAGAGGGAGAAAGTCCTGTTGTAGTAAATAAAAATGATGAGAATAAATTAAAAATGACTAATGATTATTTAGTTCCTATATTAGTAAATGCAATACAAGAACTAAAAGCTGAAATAGAATTACTTAAAAGCAAATAATTAATGGCAATATTATTTAATATAAACGGTTTATTCGCTATTGATTCCAGCGGCGCAATGGAAATCGGTGGAGCTGCGGGTGCATCAACCTACGTGTTAATGTCTAACGGTGCGGGTAATGCAAACAGCTGGTATGATGTTCAAAGTAAATTTGCCGAATATTTACCTTTAACAGGTGGAACACTTACTGGTAACTTATCTATTAATGGAACTAACACTTTAAGCGTTGGTGGAAACATAACAGCTAATGATGGTTTGTTTATATTGGGTAGTTCTTATTGGGTGGTTTCATCAAGTGATGCCGCGTTACAAAGAGTAGATGCAAGAGATGATGCCACTAATTTTTCAAGGTTACATTGGTATGGTGAAAGCGACGCGGGAGCAACGTCTAATTTTAGACATGCTTATTATGACGGGTCTTCATATATAGATGTTACTGCATCAGCTGGTATAATAACTTATACAGGTGGAGCTACATTTACTGGATTAGTGAGTGGAATAACACCCACTGCTGCTGCAAATTTTGCAACTAAAGCGTATGTAGACGGAATAGGTGGAGGTGTTAGCAAAATAATAGCATCAACAAATATAACAATATCACCAACCACTGGACTTGGAGATGTTACTATAAGTGCTACAGACACTAATACAACATACTCTGCTGGTAATGGTATTACGTTTACTGGAACGCCAGCAACTGTAATAAACGCTGATATAAATTATATATCATATAGTGGTACTAACAACTTTATAGTTTATGGTACACAAAATAGTGAAGGTACAACTATACCAACAGGATCTCAAATTGTATATGCAGATCCAAGTGGCACACGAATAGTTAATAGAGGACTTGTAAGTGATTTACCTTTTACAAATAATACTGGTGATCTTACATCAATAACTTTAGGTAATGGATTGACTGGATCAAGTTTAACAGGACCTATACCTAATATACTAATGTCAGGTTCTTACACTGGAACTTTTACAGCAACAAGTTTAGCTTCAAATTCATTTTTAAATAATGCTGGTAGTTTATTATTTTCAGCTGGACAAACTACAGGTACAGCTAGATCTTTAAATTTAAGAACTGCAAGTGCAACTGGTGATCCATCAAGTTCGGATATATCTAGTTCAACCGGTATTACATGGGGACAAAGAACTGATAGTAATCCATATTATATAATATATCCAAATCTTGAAAATTGGAGTTCAAGTGGCAATTATTCTAAATTAACTATTGCTTGGCACACAGGTATAAGAATAGGTGCAAATGATGCTTATGGGGGCACAAGATTTTATGATGATTCACCTGATATTTCAGGCGCTGCAGTAATATTAAATGTTGGTGTTGGTAACACAAATGTTGGTGTCGTAAATAATTTAACAGTTGGAGGTGATATTCTAGTTGACAACGAAATCTGGTTAAGTCGTTCTAACAATAGCAGAAACTTAAGAATGACTGGAGCAAGTGGGGCTGATGGTGGTTTTGCTGGTTTTTCTTCTACTGGAGCTAACCTATGGCAACTTTACGGGTCTGGTAATAGTTATGGGTTTTTAAATGGTGAATGGGCAGCTTGGGATTTAGAAAAAGCAAAAGGTAGTAACCTGTACATGAATAATAATACTACTTATTATTTAAATACAACTTCTAACAGTAATTTTGCTGGATCATTAAATATCGGTTCTAATCTTTTAGTAACTGGATCAGCATATCAACCTGCTAGTGGTGGTGGTTATATAGGTAAACCTTACGGAGGTGATTTTTACACTACACAAAATGTTTATACTGGTGCAATACAAGTAACGCTACCAACTGGTGGTACAGGGCTTGATGATATGCTTAAGTTTGTTATAGATATATTTGATTACGCCACACAAGAATCTGTAACTGTTTTTGTAGGTGGTTATACTTATCAAAATGTAGGTTCAGGTAACAATACTTGGTATAATGTTCAAGCTCAGGTTATAGGTCAAAGTTCTGCACAAAATTACACAGTAAGATTTGGTGATAATGGCACATCACATTGTGTTTGGGTAGGTGATACTAATAGTTCATGGAATCATTTACAAGTTATAGTTAGAGATTTTTTTGTTGGATACGGGGCTAACATAAGCAATTGGATTGGTGCTTGGGATATTAGCGTTGTAACTACACAAACTACAGTAAATAACACTTTAACAAACAATTTTCCAATGTCATCAGGTGATATTGGAGGACCTTATTTACCTTTAACTGGTGGTACACTTTCAGGTAATTTAACAAGTAGAACTTTTGGTGTAGCTCAAAGTAGTGGTACTACTGGTCAAGGAATTTCTTTATATGGTGGTGCTTCGGCTGGAGAACCAACTTATGGAATGATGTTTATGCAAACTGCTACTTTTGGCGGTTATGGTTTAGTAAATGGAAGTTGGGCAACTTACTTTACTATGAATAATGATAACGCAAGGGGTTGGATTTTTAG
>Ga0206682_10005216_pt1 | contig 10314 bp, 7 predicted proteins | sample M240m12015metaG_FD_155444 | JGI IMG/M metagenome (GOLD analysis project Ga0206682, IMG submission 155444) | Ammonia-oxidizing marine archaeal communities from Monterey Bay, California, United States - M2 40m 12015 | ecosystem: Environmental > Aquatic > Marine > Intertidal zone | place: USA... | reverse complement strand
AGGGGGACTAGGAGTGCCCCAAAGGATTCCCAAGTCAAACAGGTGGTACCTTCAGTCACCAGGAATGACAGGAAGCGATCATCATGTGATGCGGGTTGAATTTGGAAAAGAAAAAATGGATTACGAGGTTATCCTGCTTGATGGTAAACAGGCTGATCATTACGAATTTTTTCCTCGATAGTAACTCCATTTAGTGGATTAAATATTCATGCAAGTAATTGCACGAATCTTTTTGTGTTTAATTTTTCTTTTTGGTTGTGCTAAATCGAGTCGCTTTCCGGAAAAAAAACCAATTCACCATACCGATAAAGGTTTTAAAAATAATTACTTACCGCAGAAGATAATGTCGAAGAGTTTATCGGATGTCTTTCGATGGCGGGTCACTCGAAAACCTCAGAAACCTATTGAATTCAAACGAGTCGATCCGAACCTCTCTTTTTTACAAGCGAATCGAACCGAGACTACTTTAACATGGATAGGGCATTCGACTTTTTTATGGCAACATCAGGGGGTAAACCTAATAACGGATCCACATTTAACCAATCGAGCCTCCCCCGTTGGTTTTGCGGGTCCTAAACGTGTAGTTCCTCCCACTATTTCCCTACAAGATCTTCCGCAGATCGATATAGTAGTAATTTCACATAATCATTATGATCATCTAGATAAAAAGTCTGTGCTCGGTCTAGTAAAGAGCCAAAAGAAAAGTCCCCCTGTTTTTTTGGTACCTCTTGGAATGAAGGGTTGGTTTAAAAAAATTGGTATTACTGTAGGAGTTATTGAACTAGATTGGTGGCAAAGTCACGAGGTAGGTGAATGGACATTGCATGCTGTTCCGGTTCAACATTGGAGTCGACGGACATTCGGTGATACAAATCGGGTTCTCTGGGCGGGGTGGGTGATCGAGACGCCGCACCAAAAACTTTTCTTTGCTGGAGACACTGGATATTCAAAAGACTTTTTAGATATAGGAAAAAGGTTTGGAGAGATAGACCTTTCCCTTATTCCCATAGGAGCGTATGCACCCCGTTGGTTTATGAAGGATATGCATTGTACTCCGGAAGAGGCCGTTCAAATTCATATCGATGTGGCAAGTAGAAGATCCATAGGAATGCATTGGGGAACATTCTTGGATTTAACTGATGAACCAATGGATGAGCCGCCTGTACGATTACGAAAGGCAGTGGCTGCGAAGAAACTGGATCCCAAATGTTTTACGACCATCAAGCATGGAGAAACATTACGGGGATTATAAGTCCCAAACTTATTGAGTTATTCGAACGAGTAAGCGCTCCTCTGTCTTAACGGACGATTTAAGTCCTCGCGGAAGGCATTCGGTCCGACTTGATCAAATTGGCAACATGATAGCTCGGATCATCTGGAAGTACAATTACATCAATCATACTGCCCGCTTTTTTGAGAAGTTCATGACAGTTCCCGCTGATATGTTGGAGCTTGATTGACTTGCCTACGGTTTTGTATCGAGCCCCCAACTTGTGAATCGCTTCCAATCCGGAATGATCCCAAACTCTTGAATCCATCATATCCACAATCACTTCATCGGGATCCTCCGCTGGATCGAACCCCTGATTAAAATCTGTGATTGAACCGAAAAATAGCGGGCCATGTAAGAAATAGACTTTTGTTCCATCCTTCCGAATTTCATCTGCTCGGTGGATATGCTGTGCGGATTTCCATGCAAACCCAAGGGCCGATACAATTACCCCGGTGATCACGGCCAGGGCTAAGTTGTGTGTAACCACAGTAATGCCTGAAACTAGAATAATTACAAATGCATCCGTTTTAGGAATCTTTCTTAGAATACGCAGACTTGACCATTCAAAGGTTCCAATTACGACCATAAACATGACTCCGGTGAGAGCCGCTAGTGGAATTTTTTCGATAAGAGAACTGGCAAAAAGAATGAAGCATAACAAAAAAGTCCCAGCTGCTATCCCAGATAATCGTCCACGACCACCGGATCGAATATTGATAATACTTTGTCCAATCATTGCGCATCCACCCATGCCTCCAAAGAAACCAGTGATTACATTGGCCGCACCTTGTCCAAGACACTCTCGGGTACTGTTACCTCGGGTTTCTGTTAATTCGTCAATTAGGGTTAGGGTCATGAGGGATTCAATGAGCCCGACCGCAGCGAGAATGAAAGCAAATGGAGCAATGAATTGTAGGGTGTCCCAATTGAAGGGTATGGTGAACGAGACCAAGCTAGGAAGTTCCCCACCAATGGATGCCATGTCCTGCACAACCAGGGTGTCTAGGTTTAGTCCAATTACGAGACAGCTGATTGAAACAATAGCAACTAATGATGATGGGATTTGTGTAGTGAGCTTGGGGAGGAAATGAATAATTCCCATGGTTAGGGCAACTAGCCCGAGCATGAGATACATATCATTTCCAACCAACCAACTGGATCCTGGGGTGGTTGGACTTTCTGTAAACATAGGAAACTGGGCTTCAAAAATAACGATGGCCAAGCCATTAACGAATCCAAACATAACCGGTTGAGGAATAAGCCTGACAAAGCGTCCGAGCTTGAGAACACCGCACCCAATTTGAATGACTCCCATAAGGATTACGGTGGCAAATAGATATTGAGTTCCCATATCTGGACCGAGTCCAAGTGCTTCCCCTTTCTCGTTTCCAAGAATGACCAAAGATACCATAATCACGGCCAGAGCACCGGTTGCTCCCGAAATCATTCCTGGCCTTCCTCCTATGACTGCCGTCACTAGGCAGATGATAAATGCGGCATACAATCCAATAATGGGGGTGACTCCAGCGATGATTGCAAATGCAACCGCTTCAGGAACCAATGCTAAGGCAACGGTTAAACCGGAGAGAATATCATCCTTTGCTTGCATACGATTTCCGAACTTTCGATAAATAAGATTAAACACTGTAATTTTGGTTGGTTGGATGAGATGAAAAATTTTTAAGTTTGAAGTGAAACAAATCCCCAAATTTTCGTTAATTGAAAATTTTGATTATTTAGAACCACCACAGTCAGGGCCACTCGAAAGTGACCAAAGGGACTAGCATAAAGGAATGATCAATGCGGGACAAGTAGATCTTTAATTTGATTTCCACTGAGAGCAAATTTTGACTTTGGATTTTCCATTCGACATTCTGCGTTTGATCTCCACGTTCAACCACTATGATTTCATCTATCATTACTCATCCTGGAGGAGCTCATAAAGACGACTTTCTTGCCTGCTCTGTTTTTTTGCACGACCATCCAGTTTCTATTTTTCGACGGGAGCCAAACGATTCCGATCTGTTGGATTCCTCTATAGCAGTTTTGGATGTGGGGGGACATCATGAACCAGAGAAATTTAATTTTGATCACCATCAATTTCCCCGCGAGCATGTTCCTACCTGTGCCTTGTCTCTTGTTCTTCAATATCTTGGTATCTACGAGGATGCTCGGGAATTCTGCTCGTGGTTAGAGGTGGCAGAGTGGTTTGATTGCAGGGGGCCCAAGGATACAGCTGAATGGCTTGAAATGGACCGCGATACTTTAGGTAAATTAAATTCACCCCTCGATATTACCATGCTGAAAAGTTTTGCAGCTCAAACGGAACATCATCCCGGGGAACCCGTTTGGGAAATAATGCGAATGATTGGCCGAGATCTTTTCGAGTTTATAACAGGACTTCGGGCACGGCTGAATGAGGTATCAAAATATACTGAAGTTTGGGATATTATGAGAGGTGAATCTGGTTTTAAAGTATTATTTTTACCTCGTAGTGATTCCTTGCCGGATGATGCATCAGGAGTTCTCGGATATCAGGTGAAGGCATTGGGTTTGGAAGAAGAGATCCTTGCGGTTGTGGCTCCAGATAGTCGTGGGAACGGCTATGGAATGCGTCGATTTAATGACGACCTTCGTCTAGACTTTAGTAGGCTTGAAGGGGAGGCGGATATTCACTTTGCTCATGCTCGCGGATTTATTGCCAAGACATCGAGCGATCAAGTGGACAGGCTAAAAAATTTGCTGAGCCAGGCTTACATCGGCTAGTACTAAGCCCTTCGCGACCTTGTGAATTTATTTTCCCAAAATACCTAACTGTTCGCCCTATCAAAATTCATACTAGATGAAGGAATTCTTATTATTAGTATTTTTCCATCGGGCATCATTTTGGAGTTTTAAATAAAGGGATCGGACTACAAATATCGAAATAGCGATTATGGGTATGCCTAATCCAAAACTCAGTGAATAGCCACCTTGGGATGCAATAAAATAACTCACACTAGCCCCTAGCATCATCGCAAATACACCAATGCAATCCATGGCGGTATAATCTGTGCCACCCTGCCGTTTTCTACTCCAGTCCATCATTAAGGAAAAAAGTGCGACCGTGGTCATACCTGATATAATATGATCAAGCACAACAACTGGTAAAATTGAGAAGATATTTACTGTTGCTATGCCATTACTCAGTAACATGTATCCAAGTGCCGAAAAAATTTGCATTGAACCAAAGATCATAAGAGCCCGAAATCGACCGATTCGGTTAATGAAAAAACCGGCAAATAACGCACCAACCATAGCGGAGACGGGAGCCAAGACTCCCAGTATTAAACCAATTTCTTCAAACTTCATTCCCCAATCCTTGAACATGGTTGGAAGTAATGATCTAATAAACCCTTCGATTGCCCTGAATGTTGCTACCAGTGTCAAAACTTTGATAACGTTTGGCTGTACCAAGAAACCCAGTAATCCAGAGAATTTTTTTGATGATTGTTTCTGCTCGGTGCTAATGTTTGGAGTGGATCTTTTAATTAATAGAATTGGAATAGTAGAGAGGATGGTAACGACTGACATCGCTACCAATACGACATTCCATCCTAGTTGGTTCAATAGCATTAAAATAACCCCTCCTCCAACTACATAACCGACCCAAAAAGTTCCGACTTGTATTGCATTTCCCCATCCTCTTTCCTGGTGCCCCAAAAGTTCTACTGCGTATCCGTCCGTGGAAATATCTTGTATGGAACTAAAGATATTAATGAGGGCAACTGCTAGAACGAAAATAGAAATAGGTGATCCGAATTCCCAATTTGCCAGTGCAACCATTACCCCAGCAGTAAGTATTTGCAGGGGTATTATCCATGACCGATATTTACCCTGTTTCTCAGAATGAAAACGTTCGACAAAAATAGACCAAATAAACTTAAGCATCCAAGGGGCATAAAGAGCGGGGTAGAACAGGGCAATTTGCTCTAGGGAAACTCCGCTATCACGAAAAATCACCGGTACTGTGTGCCTAAAAAATCCGTTAGGTATACCCTGTGAAAAATAAAGAGCGCTAAGTAGAAAAAATTTAGAGGATGTTTTGAAATTCATCGAAGTGAAACGAATTTAATGATTAGAACAAGGGGACATTTAGTATGAAATTGCATTTATATGGTAAACTCTTTTTGTATAAATTTATATTTCTATGATCGAAGGCTCCTTTAATAAAAAATACATTTTGAGTTTAGTCATCATTACACTCCTATTGTTTTCCACAACTGTAATTCACGGAAAAAAACTACTAATTAAAACTCCCCAAATCAAAGTACTCAGCCAAAAAGTAGTTCGGCATGAGGCACCTATAATTGATTGGCATAAATCATATAATGGAAGTGGGGAGGAGAGCCATCCACACTATGTTATTCAAACCAGTGACCTAGGTTTTTTAATGGTTGGGGAAACTGGTTTTGTGGAAGACCGAACTGCGAAGATTTTTCTGGTTAAAACAGACCAGCTCGGAAAATTGATTTGGAAAAAAGAATTTGGTAAAAGAGGATACAACCTTGGTAATTTTGTTTTGGAAACAAGGGATGGACATTATTTAGTGGCAGGAAGTTTGAACCTGAATGCGGCATTAATCAAGGTGGATGCACGATCGGGAAATGAAATTTGGACCCGAATATGGAATCTCGGTAAGGAAGATGCATTCGAGAGCGTGACCCAAGCCGAGAATGGAGATATCTGGGCAACTGGATACCGGGACGGATTAGCCGAAGGGACTTTTCTAAACTGGGGCAAGGGATTATTAATTAAAACGAATTCGGATGGAAAAGAAGAATGGAAAAAGGATTTATTGGCATACACATCATCCGGATATCGGATTAAGCAATCGGGCGGTCATTTTCTTTTGGCCTGTCATCCCAAAGATGAAGAGTCACCTGATTATAATCTCTTACAAATTGACCAGAACGGGAAAATTAACTGGGCTAAAACTTACCACACAGTTTATTGGGGTTTCGATACAGGTCTTGAGCAAGAAATTCTGCTTGCCGGTCATACCCGTAAAAGTAACCTGAGTAAAAATTGGGACATTGAGCTTACTTCACTTAATCAAAATGGCGAAGTCATCTGGACCCGTTTTTTTGGACAGCCTCGCGGTTATGATGGTAAATGGATTCACGATGAAGTATGGGGAGCCCGTTCAACTCCGGACGGAGGTTGGTTGGCCGTTGCGGGTACCGGAGATGAAACTCAGCGGTATGAAAAAAAAGGACATATTTCAGGCCCGTCCGGTCAATGGAAGATTTATTTAGTCAAGGTGGATCGGAGTGGAACATTACAATGGGAGGGTATTTATGGATCGAACGAATCAGATTGGGCAGGGGAGGATGTTTGTATAACCGCAGATGGTGGTGCTTTAGTTGCAAATGATTGCGGTTCATTTGGCTTCACTAAGATTTCCCCCTGGATGACCAATGAAAAATAAAAAACCGCCTCTTTTTAATATCATCTTGCGTAAGAAAATTTTTTCTCTGTCATATGTTCTGATAACTTAGTCCTATGAAAAACCTACTTGTCCTCTTCCTCCTTTTTCCATTCGTTTTATCTGCTGCCCTTCGTTTTGATGTTCAATTGTTACACAAGGACAATATTGAATCCTGTGCAGTGGGTGACCTTGATGGCGATGGTGACCTTGATATCGTAGCTGGTGAACGCTACTACCTGAACCCAAATTGGGATCCGATTAAATTTCGAAGTATTGAACCTTTTGGAAAAGATTATATGCAGGACAACGGGGATTATCTACACGATGTGGATCTTGATGGTGATCTTGATGTGATTGCCGGGCAATTTACTCTATCCTCGGTTCTTTGGTTTGAAAATCCGGGAAAAGAGGGCCTGATAACCGAGGACGCTTGGCTTAAACATGAATTGGTGGAAACAGGGTATAAGCATAATGAGATGATTTTCTTTAGGGATATGGATGGAGATAAAATTCCAGAGTATGTGGCCAATAGTTGGAATGCCAAAAACCCTATGCTTATTTGGAAATTTAAGGGTAAAAAAGGATCTCAAGGCATGAGTAAGCATGTAGTTTCCGAGTCTGGAAACGGCCATGGCCAGGGCTTCGGAGATATCAATGGAGATGGGCATGAGGATATTGTCTTTATGCAGGGATGGTACGAAAGACCGGCACGAAATGCCTTTGGACGGCCATGGAAATGGCACAAGGATTTTACCCTGCCTCACGCGAGTTGCCCTATCCTTGTGAAGGATTTAAACGGTGATGGAAGAAATGATCTGATCTGGGGGGATGGTCATAATTATGGACTTTACTGGCACGAACAATTGGAGCCTAGGCAGGATGGCACCACAGTTTGGAAACACCACTTGATTGACAAGAAAATCAGTCAGTTACACGCGATGGCTTGGAGTGATTTAAATAATGACGGACAGCCCGAAATCATAACCGGTAAGCGTTATTACGCACATAGCGGACGAGATCGTGGAGCGGAGGATGAGATTGAGATCGCAAGTTTTCAGCCCAAACGAGAGATTGATGGGACGGTGTCTTTTAAGAAAGAAATTATTCATACCGGTCAGGCGGGTACGGGTCTTTATATACAAGTAGCTGACTTAAATGGTGATGACCTTAGGGACATTGTGGTTCCGGGAAAATCCGGTACGCATATTTTGTGGAATAAGGGAGCGGCGAGAAAGAAACCTAAGAAGTAGCCTTGGTCTGCAGGTTGCTTAATTTATCCGCTTCAATTTCCCACTCGTAATTTCTTTCCTTTAATCTCCGGGCAATCCGGGATGCCTGTTCGTTTAGTGATTTTCCTTTTTCCGGATCGTTGTACGATTCCGGACTGGCCAGTTGTTCATTAAATTCAGACTGTTCTTCTTCAAGAGAGAGAATTTCTTTCTCCAGTCTGCTTATCGTCTGCTCGATTTTTTTTCTTTCCCGAGAGGCTTTTTTATGAGCCTCCGCTTTGTGCCTCCTTTTTTCTTTGGCACTCAGTACTTTGGTTTTACCTGAATTTTCAGAGAATTCACCCGGTCGGGCGTCCCTCAGTCCTTCGACCAAACCCTGTTTTTCGGAAGCGGATCCAGATTTCCATAGATAATAATTATAATCTCCTGCAAAATTTGTGGTTCTGCCCGCTTCAATTCGAATTGTTCTTTTGGCAAGTGCGTGAATGAAGTGCAGGTCGTGGCTGACAAAAATTAGGGTGCCGGTATAGTCCTTCAGTGCTTGAATGACAGCATCAATACTGGGCATATCTAGGTGAGTGGTAGGCTCATCAAGCAGCATGAGGTTGGGAGGGGAGAGTAAAAGTTTAACCAGAGCAAGCCGGCTTTTTTCACCACCGCTTAAAACCTTTACTTTTTTAAACACATCATCTCCACGAAACAAAAAGGTTCCAAGCATTCCACGAACATCCTGTGTATGAACCTGACTTTTTACTTTTTGCATGGCTTCATCCAGTACGGAGTTTTCCAAATTGAGGAGATCGACCCGTTGTTGAGAAAAGTATCCCACACTTACTTGATGCCCTAATTCCCTTTCACCCGATTCGATTGGAACTTGCTCAGCAAGAATTTTGAGCAGGGTGGATTTGCCAGCCCCGTTCGGCCCCACGAGTACAATCCTCTCCGTTTTTTCAACTTCGAGGTTGAGGTTTTCGTAGACCACATGATCTCCGTAGGCCTGTTTTACTTCGGTTAGGGTTGCCACCCGTTGGCCACTTCTTTCGGGTTGGGGAAATCGAAAGGAAATGGTTTCCGCTTCCGCTTCGGGTGGCGGAATTCTTTCCATCTTTTCAAGTTGCTTGATGCGTGCCTGTGCTTGGGAGGCTTTAGATGCTTTCGCTCGAAAGCGTCGGATGAAATCTTCGTGGTGAGCAATCTCTCGCTGCTGGTTTCGATAGGCAGCAAGATGTTGAGCTTCTCGCTCTGCCTTTTGGGATAAATAGCGGTCGTAATTTCCCTGATAGCGATGAAGTTTGCTGTGTCCGATTTCCAAAATGCCGTCACAAATTCCGTTTAAAAATGCTCGGTCGTGGGAAATCGTCAAAATGGCACCAGGGTACCTTTTTAGCTCATTTTGAAACCAGCCCAGAGTTTCAAGATCTAAGTGATTGGTCGGTTCGTCGAGCATTAAAAGATCAGGTTCCATGACAAGAAGACGGGCGAGATGAGCTCGCATAATCCATCCACCGCTCAGGGTTCGTGCGGTTTTATCATGGTCACTTTGCTGGAAAGCAAGCCCAGATAGAATTTTTTTGGCACGGGCCTCGAGAGTAAATCCTTCCTGCTCGGCAAATTCTTCTAAGGCTTCAATTCGGTTGGGATCATCCGCATCCGGGTGGAGGCGTAAAGTTTTCTGGATTTCAGAAAGTTTGAGTGAGACCGCAGTCGCTAATTCCAGCACGGTTTCATCCGCAGTGGGAGCACTTTCCTGTGGAAGAAATCCAATGGTCTTACCTCTTTCCAGCTCCACCTTGCCGCTGTCCGCTTCCAATTCACCCAAGATAATGGAAAATAGGGTAGTTTTCCCTGCTCCATTGGGTCCGACTAATCCGAGTTTTTCTCCCCGAAGTAGGCGAAGAGAAACTTCTGAAAAAAGGGTTTTCGGCCCATAGGCTTTGCTCAGGTTGGAAAGGATAATCATGAGTGAAAGATAGGTTCTTTAATCCAGGACATTTGGCAAAGGAATAAATTTAAATTTTATAAAATAACCTATATTTATGATTGATTTGAGTGTTAAAGATAGATAATCGGAATTCATGTCCAAACTTTTAAATCGTCGTAAATTTATCCAAAATACCGGAAAAATAGGACTTGCAGGTTCTTCACTTCCTTTTTTAGCAAAAGCGAAACATCATAACAATAAGCGGTTCACTCTGGGTCTTTCCCAATATTCTCTTCGTGCCCTTCTCAAAGATGGATCTTTAGATGCTCTCGATTTTCCAAAGTTTACGGTCGATCAATTTGGACTCCATGCTATTGATTTATGGGAGGGCGGTCTGCCTAAGGATAAACTGGATGATTCT
>Ga0206682_10005213_pt1 | contig 10316 bp, 8 predicted proteins | sample M240m12015metaG_FD_155444 | JGI IMG/M metagenome (GOLD analysis project Ga0206682, IMG submission 155444) | Ammonia-oxidizing marine archaeal communities from Monterey Bay, California, United States - M2 40m 12015 | ecosystem: Environmental > Aquatic > Marine > Intertidal zone | place: USA... | reverse complement strand
GCTTGGGGGAGGGCAAAGTCACGGAGGTTTTACAGGTAATATGAAAGAAGCACGTTTTAGCTTAAGTACTGCTGTATACACTGGAAGCGCTCCCACTACACCAACAGAGCCTCAAACCACTCCTAGGTCTACTGACGCATTTTTTACCGGAGTAGGTTTAGAGGTAAAAGACTATTCGAGCAACAATCGAACTTTTACTCCTCTCGCAACACTAAAGCTACAACCAATAGCGCCATATGATTATACTCAGTACTCTTCTGCAGATAATGGAGCTTCTCTGCATCTTGATGGGAGTGGGGACTATATTAAAGCAACGACTGCAACCCTTGGCACGGGTGATTTTACTTTAGAAGCTTGGGTGTATAGAACAGCAACAGGAGCCACTTGGCAAACCATAATCGCACAAAGAACTGGAACCTCCGCAAACGCTGCTCAATACAACATAGGAGTTCATAGTACGGGCTATGTTTACTTTTATGCAGGAGCCCAATACGCAAGCACCCCTGCTGGAGTGATAGGCTTAAATAGATGGCATCATATAGCATGTACAAGAAATGGCACTACAGTTAAACAGTTTGTCGATGGAGTTGAAAAAGTATCAGGCACCTGCAGTAATAATCTTACTTATACTGAACTAACAATTGGAGCAAACAATACTGGAGTAGAGCCTTTTACTGGTATAATATCTAACCCCCGCGTTGTAGTTGGAACTTCGGTATATAACTCCGATTTTACTCCTCCTACGTCTCCTCTTACAGCGGTTACAAATACAGAAATTTTAGTTAAAGGTACTAACGCTGGCGTCATCGACAAGTCGCAATCTGTTCAAGGAGTTACTCTTTATGGAGCTGCACAATCTTCCACTACTCAAACTAAGTACCTTACTTCCTCAATGTATTTTAACCCTTCAGCAACTTCAGCAACTAACTATATCGTAGCAAAAGACTGTAGTGCAGACTTTGGAACAGGAGACTTTACAGTAGAGTGCTGGATCTGGCCCGAATCAGTTAGTACTTCATACGCTACTAGCAATTTTGCAACAATACTAGATTTAAATGTATCTGTTAATTCTGGTACGGCGTGGTTTGCATTGCACCAAAATAACGCAGGACTACAATTTGCTTCCAACTCTGTAGCAGTAATAAATGCTACTAGCGGGCTTACTGCTCAACAGTGGAATCATGTCGCTGTAGTTAGAAACGGTACCACTATAGCTATTTATGTAGATGGAGTTTCCCAGAATACTGTAACTTACTCTAGTACTATAGGCTCTGTCAGGGACTTATATATAGGCAGACAGGCTGGCCAAGCCCGTTGGTATGAAGGATATGTAAGCGATGTACGAATAACAAAAGGTCTCGCTCGCTACACCTCAGCATTCACACCGCCTACAGCGGCATTACAAGGATAATATAATGGCTACTAACTTTCCAAACAGTCCTTCAAACGGAGATACTCATACTTTTGGAGGCGCTACCTATACTTACAACTCTACACGAGGAGCATGGCTTGGTCCCTCCTCTGGAGGAAGTGGTGGAGCATCTGTAACTGTATCAGAAACTGCTCCCACTAGCCCAAGTGAGGGAGACCTTTGGTTTGACCCAAGTGTTCTCAAAACTTTTGTATATTATAACGACGGTACAACAAATCAGTGGGTACAAAATAATCCTACAGGTGGAGGCGGTAGTGGAGGCGGGGGCGCATCTGTAACTGTATCAGAAACTGCCCCAAGTAGTCCTTCTGCGGGGGACTTGTGGTGGAGCTCTTCTGAGGCAGTTATGTATATTTACTATACAGATGCAGACTCAAGTCAATGGGTGCAAGCTACAACTCCTGGTGCTGATGGAGCCGCTGGAGCTGATGGAAGTGCTGCGGTATATGCAACAATAGATCTTTTACCCGCAAGTGCAAATACCGGAGATCAGGCTTTTGTAACTGGAAGCAATAGACTATATCTTTGGAATGGTACTGGGTGGTACAACATTGCTCTTATCAATACAAATCCAAGCATAAGTGGAGTATCTTCAAGCTATGCCCTAGCCATTGATGGTACTGCTACGACTGTAACGATTGTTGCTTCAGACCCAGAAGGCATACCAATTACTTACTCTCTAGCGTCAGATACTTCTGGCAGCATAGCAACAGTAGCTCAAGGAACAGGCTCAAATACAAACGTTTTTACAATTACTCCTTCGACTTCAAGTGCAAATGCAGGAACGTTTACTCTTACCTTTAGAGCAAGTGATGGAGTTAATCTTGCATCAGCTCCTGCTGAGTTTAGCTTAGAGTTTTCAGTAGTAAATAGTAATTATACTTCTGCACTTATAACTTCCGTAGGTGCTGATAACGCTGTAAATAACGCTTTTATCGATAGCAGTAGTAACTCTCATACTATAACAGTTTCGGGAGACGCACATCAGACTACTTTTAGCCCTTATCGACATGGAGGATACTCTTTAGAGTCCGACGGTAGCGGAGGTGGGTATATAAAAACTGATACTCATGCGGATTTTGTCTTCGGAACAGGGAACTTTACGGTAGAGTGTTGGTATAAGCCGCTTTCAAAAGCTCAAAACTATCCTAGAATTTTACATTTTGGTAATTATTGGTCTAATACTAAATCTTGGGGCATATTAGATAGACATAACTCTAGTAATACCACATTCACCGTTCAGAGCTCCGCGCTGGGCACTATTTTACAGTCAACAACTACTGTTACAAACAATCAGTGGTATCATTTAGCTGTTGTAAGAAACGGCACAACAATTACGTTCTATATCGACGGAGTAGCAGAAGATACTTATGATATTTCTACTAATAATTACCCTGATGCCTCTTCAACTAGCTGGTTAAATTTACTAAATGTGTCAGATGGTTCAAATTTAAACGAGGCCCAAGCTAACGGCCAGTTGCGCGACGCAAGAGTAGTGAAAGGCACAGCAGTTTATACAGCAGACTTTACTCCTACTACTGAAAGCCTGACAGCAGTAACTTATACAACTTTTTTGCTAGGAGGCACTCCTTACCTTGTTGATGCGTCTACTTCGGCACACTCATTTACAGAGTCTGGAGGGGACTACACTTTCAAACCTACCGGGCCGTACGATTATAGTTCGTACTCCTCGGCAGCTAATGGAGGCTCCCTAAAGTTTGATGGTGCTGGTGACCGACTGGAAGCCCCACAGACAAATGTAATCGGAACAAATGATTTTACACTAGAGGCTTGGGTGTATCCGGAGTCTTTTGGGGCTACGGAAGCTTTTTTCTGTACAATGCCAAGTGGTTCGGCCTCTCTACAGCTTAATGTGGCCGCAGCAGGGGCTTTAGAGCTTTGGTACAGTGGTACTGCTACTTCAAATCGCGTGTCAATAGCAAACGTATTTAATGAAGACACTTGGCACCATATTGCCGTAGTAGGAGACGGTACAACAAATGAAATAAAAATTTACAAAAACGGAGTGCAAATAGGCACTACTATTAGCTATAACTATAACTACTCTGGATCAGGTAATTATAAAATAGGCGTTAATAGAGGCGGGACCACTTATTTTCATGGGCACGTGACTGATGTAAGACTTGTAGTCGGAACAAAACTCTACACTTCAACATTTACTCCCCCAACATCTCCTCTTACAGCAGTTACAAATACAGAGATTTTACTTAAAGGAACCAACGCAGGCATTATTGACAAGTCTCAAACGGGTAAATCTATAGCGTTAAAGGGCAATGTTAAGTCCTCTACTACTGCGTATAAATATTTAACAAGCTCTATGGCTTTTGACGGGACTGGAGACTATATAGATATTCCAGTAGAGGATCAGTTTGGGTTTGGAACAGGTGATTTTACTGTTGAGTTTTGGTTTAACTATACTGGTACTATGGGGACTAGACCTATGCAACTAGGGACAGGAGTTAATGGTAGCAGCCACTATTCGGGGTGGGCTGTAAGAATAGAGAGCGGAAATAGCTTACAGTTTGAGAGGTACTCTGGAGGCCACACTAATTATACATTTGGTACTTTTTCATCTAGTGCAGGTAATTGGCATCATTTAGCTATTACGAGAGCGGGGACAACTCTTAGAGGCTTTATTGACGGTACTCAAATAGGCAGCGATCTAACAAGCTCTTTATCTTTCGATGCTCACAATACAACAGACCCTCTGCGTATTGGCTGGGGCTATGATGGTAGAGGTAATTTTTATTGGAATGGATATATGTCAGATGTAAGACTTACCAAAGGTCTCGCAAGATATACGGCAGCATTCACACCACCCACAGCGGCATTAAAAGGATAATATAATGGCAGCAATTAATTTCCCAAACAGTCCTTCCGACGGGGACACTCACGAGGGTTTCGTATATAACTCTACTCTAGGAGTATGGAAGAGTACTGCTTCTAGTGGGGGTATTACGGTACAGGACGAAGGATCAGCACTAGCGACCTCAGCCTCAACTATTAATTTTGTAGGCTCGAATGTTGTTGCGTCAGGAACAGGCTCCACCAAAACAGTTACACTTAGTGGTGGTGGAGCGGGAGAAAGCCCTATTGTTTATACAGAGCCGCCTACGTCCCACACTTTAAATACCGATGGAAGCACTAGTACTGTACAAATGCAGGCAGTAGATCCGGAAGGTACAGCAATTACTTATGGTATTGCTTACGCAAACTCTACAAATGCCAGACCCGACCAACTTGCGGCAGATACAACCATAGATCAATCAACAGGTACTTATACTTTTGATCCTTCTACAAATACTGCTCATGACGGAACTTTTAAAGCGCGATTAAGTGCCTCTGATGGCATAACCCATGCTACTCGTTTTGTAGATTTTGATTTAGCTTTTACTTTTTCAAATCTACTTACTACATCAATGGTATTTGACCACTATAATGCTGCGGGGAGTGCAACTAGATTTCCAAATGCTGCTTATGGAATGACGTATAATCACTTAGATGCTACTCTGAGTACAAGTCAGTTTGGTGCTCACAATCAAACGGTCCCCTCGTACTTAGCAGTTTATATTGGCACTGAAGCTAAAGCAGTAAACCAAATAAAATTTAATATTCACTCCAATCATTTTGGAGACTTTGAACTACAGGGTAGTAATGATGCAAATACGTCTGGAACTTTTTATAATACTGGAACCTGGACAGCCTTGACATGGGCTTCTGGCACTATTGGTACAACTGCCCTGACAAGTCAAAATGCGGGTGGCCGGCTAAATGGTTTTGCTGATCATACTATTGTTACTAATAACTACACGAACTCTGTTGCATATACTCATTACAGAGTTGTAATTACTAATGCTTATAACTATTCTAGCGGCTCAGGAACGGGCGGCTGGGCCTCTTATGGCTGGGAAATGAATCGAGTATAACAATTTAAGGAGTAAAAAATGGCAGTAGTAAATTTACCAGATACCCCTGCAGACGGCACAACACAAGATGTCGGGGGAATTACATATACTTATAGCTCTAGCAAGGGCTATTGGACAGCAGCCGCCAGTTCCGGCGGAGGCGGCGCTTCGGTGACTTCTTCAGACACAGCACCTTCATCTCCTAGCGCAGGAGACCTTTGGTATAAGTCCGATACTAATGCTCTGTATGTTTACTATACCGATGCAGACTCAAGCCAATGGGTAGGGATATCAGGACCTGCAGGTGCTGATGGAGCCGCTGGAGCCGCTGGAGCCGCTGGAGCCGCTGGAACGGATGGAACTGACGGAACTGATGGTTCCAGCGGTATAGTAAATACTGTATATACCGAGAAAACAGATACATTTTCTGGGGTTGCTAACGGAACTCCATTATTGGTCACAGGAATGGCAGCATCACTTACTCCCGCGTCTACCTCAAATAAAATACATTTAACAGCTCAGATTTCCTACTCACAAACAGGCACTACTTATAAAGCCTGGTTTAAGAGAACAATAGGCTCTGGAGCAGCCACTGATGTACACATTGGGGATGCAGATGGAGTGAGACAAAGAGCAGGAATTCCTTTGGCTTTAGCTAGCGATGCAAACCAGGGAAACTCTTTTATACTACAATTCATAGATGAGCCTGCTACTACAGAGCAGGTTACTTATCAATTATATGTAAATAATGATAATGCAGTAAATTTTAGACTGAATAGAAGTCAAACGGATTCAAATAACAATACTGGCGGACGGTATATAAGCACAATTATACTGCAAGAACTAGGGGCATAAGATGGCAATAAATTTTCCAAACAGTCCTTCTAATGGCGACACACACACTGCTGCCGGACAGACTTTTACATATGATGGTACAGCAGGAGTATGGAATGCTGCGGCCTCTAGTGGTGGAGGAGGAGGAGGAGGAGTAACTTCCTACGCAAATCTTGCAGCATTTCCTAGCTCTGGAAATACTGGAGGGGACTTAGCCTTTGCACAAGACACGGGAGCTGTTTATGTGTGGGATGGAAGCGAGTGGGATCGAATGGCTGCAGGTAGTGATGAAAGTCCTGTAATTCTTACTGATCCCCCTACCACGCACGACTTGGACCATACAGGAGGTACTACTACCGTAACAATGACTGCGCAAGATCCAGAAGGTTTTGATATAGAATATGGAATTGCATACAATACTTCAAATAATGCAAGACCTTCTCAGCTTAGTGCTGATACAACTATTAATCAAACTACAGGAGCATACACGTTCACCCCCTCTAGTACTGGTTCTGACGCAGGAAGTTTTAAGGCAAGATTAAGTGCTTCAGACGGAGTAAAGAGTAGTGTACGAACTGTGAGCGTTGCTCTTGCATTTGATGCTTTAGGAGAGCTTCTTCTTGCTGCTGGTGGCGGTGGTGGTAACTCTTGGGGAGGCGGAGGCGGTGGTGCCGGGGGTCTCGTATTAAATACAAACTACACTTTTACTGCTGGTGTGACAAATACTATTGTAGTAGGTACTGGAGGAGCGGCCTCTCGTAGTGTTCAAGCGACTCGAGGAGATAATGGTACAGATTCTACATTTACAGCAGGGTCTACATTAGTATATACTTCTGTAGGAGGCGGTGGTGGTGGTGGCTACCCCGCAGATAATCAAGGTGATGGAGGCTCTGGTGGTGGTACCGGTAGAGCCGGTATTGCAGACAACGGAGTATCTACTCAAAATGCTTATGGAGGCGTAGGTTTCGGACATGATGGTTCCGCAGTTACTTACAGCAACAAAGGTGGCGGTGGTGGTGGAGGTGCTGGAGGTCCAGGACAGGGCGCTACAACTTCTGCGGGCGGAGACGGCGGAGCTGGTAAAGCTTCAACAATTACAGGATCTAGCGTTTTTTACTCTCCTGGAGGCCCTGCTGGCGGATATAGTACAAGCATAGGCTCTTATGTAAGTGGCACTTTTTCTGATTATGGAGCCGGAGGAAACGGTGGAAACTATAGTGCAGCAGCTTCAAGAGATGGAGCGGCAGGGGTTTGTATAATTGCAACTCAACAACCCGCAACAGCAACAACCGGGAGCCCTACAGTAGATACTAGCAATAGAAGTGGTTGGTACGTATACACCTTTACAGGCAATGGTACAATTACTTTTTAAAAGGCAATAAAAAAGGGGCTATTGCCCCTTTTTTAATTCTTCTTGAAGAGAAACTGCAAAACCTTTTATCGCCATCTCAAGTCGTTGTACTTTTAAGTACTCTTGTTTTAGCTGCTCTTGCAGATCTTTCATTTGACTAAGATACCCTATTGCTTCCTCTGAAAAGTTTTCAGGATTTATATCCATCTTAGGTTCTTCAGCAGTAGCGCCACTTTCGTCCTCCCACTCACTTTCGTCTGCTAGAGGTATTTCGACCCCGTCGCTACTCATCAGGGGTCTCCTCCTCTGGTTTTGGAGGGCTTGTATGCCCTATTTCTTGTTTAAGTAAGTCCACAAAGCCTATTCTAGCGACTTCGGATACTTCAGTTTTTAGTTGAAATTCCCTAGTTTGCTTAGTGCACTCTTTTATTTGGCTAATTATGTGTCTAGCCCTGTCAGATAAAGAGTCTACGTCGTAAGAAGTATTATCTATCTCTATTGTTTCGCCAATATCGCTCATTTAAAAACATCCTGCCAATTGCCTGTCGTGCTAGCTCTTGCATACTCTGTAGCACGGTTCTCAAAGAAGTTGGTATGCTCAACTGCGTTTAACATATAATCTAGCCACGGCAAAGGATTCTCTTCGCTGTGAAATATTTTTTTCATTCCTAGACCAAGTAGCCTACGATCTGCAATGTATCGAATGTACTCTTTGATTTCTGCTGCTGTGAGGTCTGGCACATCCGCGCCTTCAAAGCAGAGATCAATAAATGCATCTTCTAGCTCTACTGTACGTTCTGCTGCACAGTAAATTTCATACTTTAACTCATCGTTCCACAACTCAGGATTTTCCTGTATGAAAGTACGGAATAATTGAGACATTCCTTCTACGTGTAGAGTTTCGTCTCGAATAGACCAGGTAACAATCTGTCCCATTCCTTTCATAAGGTTGTGTCGCGGGAAGTTAAGCAAGATAGCAAAGCTACTAAATAACTGTACTCCTTCTGTAAACCCAGAGTAAATCGCCATAGTCTTTGCAATGTTCATGGGCGTATCCATACCAAAAGTAGATAAGTGTTCGTGCTTATCCATCATTGCTTTATGGTCCATGAACTTTTGATACTCATCATCTCCAAACCCAAGAGTTTCGAGTAGTAGTGAATATGCTTCTTGATGCACTGCTTCCATTGCAGCAAAAGCAGAAAGCATCATTCTTACTTCAGGCTGCTTAAATGTTGGTAAGTAATGCTTAGCGTACCCACAACATACATCTACGTCGGCTTGTGTAAAGAATCTAAAGATCTGAGTCAATAGTTTTTTATTGCCTGGTGTAAGTTTTTCTCGAAAATCTTTCAAGTCGTCTGCAAGATTGACTTCATCTGGAAGCCAGTGCATATGCTGCTGACTCTTGTAGTGCTCAAAAGCCCAAGGGTAGTTAAAAGGTTTATAGTATTCTCTTTCAGTGAGAAGATTCATTAAAAGCTCTCCATGACTTCTTCGAAGTCGCTATATCCTCCGACCCATTCACCATTCACCAATATTTGAGGAACGGTTTTAGCGCCGGGAAATAATCTACTAAATTCAATTGTTGCTTGGTTGGCGTCAATATAAGTATAATCGAGGCACAACTCTTCTGCCAGGTCTACGGCTTTATCACAAAAGCCGCACCCATCTGCTCCATAAATTTCTACGTTCATCTTAACCCTCACACGCTAGACATTCATTCTCGTCCATAGAATCAAAAATACGCTGTCTTAGTGCTTCGTCCGATACTGTTTCCGCTCGCTTATACGCTTCGCTTCGTAAGTAATATAAAGTTTTTACTTTCTTTTTCCACGCGGCCATATGAACAGCGTGTAGCTCTTGTTTTGATACATCCGAGGGGAAGAAGACATTTAGAGACTGACTTTGGCAAATGTGTTTTTGTCTGTCTGCTGCCATGTCTATAACCCATCGCTGATCTATCTCTACGGCAGTTTTAAACACATCTTTTGTCCAGTCATCAAGGAAGTCTAGATGCGCTACTGATCCGCCATTTGTAACAATACTTTTCCATACATCATCAGTATCCATTTCTAGGTCTCGGAGAAGATCCTCAAGATACTCGTTCTTTTGTAAAGAGGTACCACTTTTAGTTTTCTGTGAATATGCGTTAGCACGGTAAGGCTCGATACTAGGACTAGTGTTGCCGCAGATAATACTAGACGAAGCATTTGGAGCAACAGCCAGCAAGTGGCAATTACGCATACCCGTACCTTTTGCATCAGGTGCTTCTCCGCGCTCCACTGCAAGAGTGCGCGAGGCAGTTTCCGCAGCAGATTTAATGTGCCAGAACATAGCCATATTACGTCCTTTCGCCATTGCCGATTCAAACGGAATGTTGTGCCGTTGTAAATAGGCATGGAACCCCATCGCCCCCAAGCCAATACTTCTCTCCTTTTCTGCACTGAATCGTGCTTTCTGTAGCTCATCTGGAGCGTTCGCAATAAAGTGAGTAAGAACGTTATCCAGCATTCGCACTAAATCAGGTATAAAGTGAGGATCATTACTCCAAGAGTCATACTCCTCTAAGTTTACACTAGATAAACAACATACTGCTGTTCGGTCTTCACTGGTTACAAGAGTAATCTCACTACAAAGATTTGACTGATGTACTTGTAGTCCTAAGTCTTTTTGGCACTGAGGAAGAGCTTCCTGTACAGTATCGCCAAACATAATGTAAGGCTCCCCTGTTTCAACACGATTTTGTATTAATTTTACCCAAAGTGTCTTT
>Ga0206682_10005211_pt1 | contig 10317 bp, 19 predicted proteins | sample M240m12015metaG_FD_155444 | JGI IMG/M metagenome (GOLD analysis project Ga0206682, IMG submission 155444) | Ammonia-oxidizing marine archaeal communities from Monterey Bay, California, United States - M2 40m 12015 | ecosystem: Environmental > Aquatic > Marine > Intertidal zone | place: USA... | reverse complement strand
GTTACATCTGCTGAGAATAGAGCTGACTTACGAAGTGGTGGTAAATACCATAGAGTAAGAATACACCCTACAGGAGTTAAATGGACAAATGCTGTAGGATTTGATTTAGCTGTAACACCTCAAGGGAGTAGATAATGGCAAAGAAAGGTATCATGTACCGCATACTTCCATTTAATGGAATATGGAATAATAGAAATGTATCTGAAGTAGTTAATGGTATCATGAATGGTAAAATTAATGCAACAGGTGAAATGACTGTTTATCCAGGCACTAATATATTAGTAGATGAAAGAATAGCAGCTGAATCTGTTATTCTATTTAGTGCAAGGTCTAATTCAGAGTTTGGATTACCTTACATAGAAAGTAAAGGTAAGGGTGAAGCAAAAGTAGGTTATGTAGGTGAGAATGGAACTAAATTTGATTACGTAGTTTTAGGATAGTTATGGGATTATTAGGAAACCCTTACAATGGTGGATTAAATGCAACAAACAGACCTAACCCGTTTGGTTTAAGAGCATTCCCATATAAAGACGGTTATGGTGGTCAAATGATGCCAAAAGAAAAAGGCTTTCATGGTTTAATAGAAGGATTAAGTGGTAACAATATAACTGAATTTTCTACAGGTGGTGTTAATGGTGAGCCATTCTATCCGCTAGTAACTGAGAAGCTTTATGATGGCCAAATAAACGACATTAAGAATTTAGAAGGTGGTTTACTTGGTAACGATTCACCAGAAACACAAAGACTATACGAGCACGCTTATCAAGAGTATTTAAGAAGACAAGCATTAGGACAGGACGCATTTTATAACAATTAATAGGGGTAAGGATGAAAGCACAATTAATAGTAGTACCGCAGCAATACGTTCATAAACATTGGCACTTAGCTGAGCCATTATTAAAGAAAGCAATAGATAAAGGGCAAGACGAGTTTACATTAGAAAACTTAAGGTATGTATGTAGCACGGGCGGTCAGCAATTATTATTAGTAATGATCGATAATGTATGTAAGTGTGCTTTTACAACTATACAGTATAATTTTCCTTCATATAGGTCAATGTATATAAGCTATATTGGTGGTAGAAACACAAAAGAGGGTTGGCAAGCATTTCTTGATTACACAAGAGATCAGGGATGTGATAGAGTAACAGGAAGTGCAGTAACAGAAAGTGTAGCAAAACTATGGCAGAAGCTCTATAACTTTGAGCGAAAATATATAACAGTCGAATTTAAATTACCAAAGGAACAAGAATGATATTACAATTGAAAGTGTGGTTACTTAAAAAACTGCTTAAAGATGTATCTAAGCATGGTATTGAAGGTGATACCAAATTAGCACACATAAATAAGTTTGAAGATAAATTACTTAAAGCTGTAGGTGGCGAAGGAAGTATTAATCCTAAAACTGGATTAGTTCAATATAAAGGTGGAGGTGGAGGTAGCTCACAAACATCTAACGAACTAGACCCTAATGTAGTTCCTTACGTGAGAGATGCTTTATCAGAACAACAAAAGCTATACAGAGAAGGTGCTCCAAGCTATTATGGAGGTCAGACTTACTTAGACCCTAACTCAGCACAACAAGGAGCAATGGCTCAAACGCAAGCACAAGCTAGAGCTGGTAGTCCTGAGCTAAGACAAGCTAATCAATTAGCTCAACAAACAATGAATGGTGATTTCTTACAGAATAATCCTAACTTTGATGCAGTGATGAATACAGCTGGTAGAAAAGCAACAGATTTATATAATGGCGCTACTAACAAAACATTCTCAGATGCTAGTATGGCTGGTAGATATGGAAGTAATGCTCATGCAAATTTACAAGCTGGTAATGCTGGTAAACTAGCACAATCATTGGCTGATACTGCTGGACAGTATTCGTATCAGAACTATGCTAATGAGAGACAAAACCAAAATGCAGTTATGAATAATGCACAAAACTTTGCTGCTAATAATTATTATGATTCTAATCAACTGATGAACGCAGGTAATCAACAAGCTGGTTTCGACCAAGCCGCTCTAAACGCTGACATCGCTCGACATGACTATGGTCAAAATGCTCAACAACAACACTTAAGTAATTATACACAAGCCGTATGGGGAGCCCCAGGTGGAAGTAGAAGTACAACATCTCAATCTGGAGGAGGTAAATAATGGCTGAATCAGTCTTAATAGGAGCTGCTTTAGGTGGTGGAACTGCAGCTTTAAGTGGTAACGACATGTTAACTGGAATGGCAGTTGGTGGAGCAGCTGGTGGAGCAACTGCTGGATTTGGAGGAGCTGGTGTAGACAGTGCAGTATCCACAACTAACCCTGCTTTGGTTTCAGCTGGTTCAACAGCGCCTGCTTCTACAGTAGCTACAGGAGCGACTACGAACCCTGCTCTAACAAACGGAATGGGTAAATCATCTAATCCATTTACACAATTTGGTAGAGATGCTAGTGATGCATTTAGTAATGTAGGTGATACAATAGGACAAGGTTTTGATTGGATGAATGACAAAACTGGTATGGAAAATAAAGATTGGACTCAAATGGGTTTAAGTCAAGGAGCTCAACTTATGCAACGTGACCCACAACAACCAATACAAGCAGCACCAATGGGACAAGGTATATCAAGACCTAATGTAGATTTAACTAAATCTGCAGGAAGTTTATTGACATCTAATCCTCTTTTACAAGAAGAACTAAGAAAAAGACAAGGACTATTATAATGGCAGATGAATGGTATAATAACTTATTTGGCACAGGTACTAATATATGGGGTGCTGGAGGAAATGGTAATACTCAGAAGATGATAGATGCTGGCTTACTAGCACCAGATGCTAAAGAAAAAGCACAATCTCAATCATTAATGAGAGGTCTATTAGGAGCAGGAGTAAGTTACCTATCTCAACCTCAAAATCAAAACTATGGTAGCATTACACCATATATTGGTAAAGCTTTAGGTGCTGGTATGGAAGCAGCTCAAAAACCTTTTGATAACTTAGCTAAAACTGCAAATCAGAATAAAACATTGAATGATTTAATAAAAGCTAAAGAAACTGAAACTGCAGTACAAAAAGCTAAGGATAATCTATATGTTACTTTACCTGGTTATAGCCATACTACAAACAAACCACAAGCTAGTATAAATAAAATAGGACCTGATGGACAAAAAGCTATCGCTCCAAGTTTTGGTTTAGATTCAAACACTGTTGATGTACCTGAAATGAAAGTGTTTAATCATAAAGCTCTAGCAGATTTAGCTGTAAATCACCCTGAAGAAGCTGCTAAGATATTAGCTAATAAAAAGACAATGAAAGAAATACAAACTATGGGTCAATCTGATGCACCTGATAGATGGACAGCAGCTGAACCTGAAGAAGCAGCGAAATATGGTGCAGTCAACGGACAAATAAATAGAAAAACTGGTAAGTTTGCTGGTACAGATAAGAATGGGGATAGAATAACTGTTGACGTTCCAATCACTTTACCAGGCGAAAAAGAAGAGAAAAGCCAATCTGAAATTGCTTTAAAAGAACAATTTGTTAAAGATTATCTAGGATTAAGAAATGATAGTGATGCCGCTATTGAAGATGCATCATCTGTAGATACAGCTTTAGACTTAGTTAACAATCTACCAAGTAACGCAACAGGATTTGGTTCTGATGCCCTTGCAGGAGTAAGTGAGGCTATGAGCGTTTTAGGAGTGCCTATCCCTAAAAACTTTCTTGACAGAGGTCAACTTGGTCAAAGAGAGTTCTTAGAGTCTATCGCTAACAGACTAGCATTAGGTATGAGAAAGAAAGGTTCTGGTGTTATGACAGATAAGGATTTTGAGGTATTTAAATCCATGGTTGGTGGTTTAGGTAATACTAAAGAGGCTAACGAGTTAATATTAAGCTTTAGAAACCACATTAACCAAAGAAAAACTGAAATATATGAAGCTGCAATGGAATACAGACGTGGTAACACATCGTTCTTAAAAGACGAGAATGGAAATGCATTTCCTAAAAAATCTGGTGAACTAGATGCTGGTTTTGAACGTTGGTTACATCAACAAAGATTAGATTCTTATGAAAAAACAAAGCAGTGGAAAAGAGACTGGAACGCTAGAAAACTTGGGCCAGGCACTAGAGCAGTAACTGGCACAGATGGTCAAGAAGGGTTTATTACAGAAATTGTACCAGGTATGTCTAAACCAAAAGGAAATAAAATATGAGAAAAGTAAAAGTCACAACATCAAAAGGTAACACAGTAATAGTCATCGTTGAAGAAGGTATGACCGACAATGATATATTCAAGCAAGCTTTAGTACAAGAAGAGGCTTGGCTTGAAGCAAAACAAGAACGACAAGACCAAATAAAAGCAACAGAAGATAATTCAGTGATAGGTTACATAAAAGATATACCTGGTAGGTTAAGTAATAATGTTGATGAAATTGTTGGAGCAGCAGAAGCAGCTGCGTCAACCGCCACATCAATTGTAAATGCTCCTATTGGCTTGGCTTATGGTATACTTTCTGGTTCTGAGACAGAAGCTGAAATTATAGAAAAGATGAACGAGTTTACATACCAACCTAAGACAGAAAAAGGTCAAAGGAATATGAACTTGTTAGCTAAAGGTATAGACAAGTCTAAGTTAGCTGGTATGCCACCATTTATCAATATCCCTGGTAGGTTTAAAAGTGGAGCTGTAACAAAAAGAAAGCTTAAAACTAATGAACTACCAACAAGAACTACCATTAAAGATGAATCAGCAGCAGCTTATCAATTAGCTGACGAAATGGGAGCTACTCTTAAAACAAGCGTATTTAAAAGTTTTGCTGAACAACTTAAAACTTTGCTACATAAGAAAAATTACAGAAAAAATAACAAAGACTTAAGCTCAATTACCGTTATCGTAGAAGAGTTAGACAAGTTTAGTAAGCAAAAAGGTGGTGTAACACTAGAGAACTTACAAACATTAAGGGAACTAAGTGGTGGCGCAGCTGGCAAATCTGACGCACAAGCTGCTATGTTAGGATTGAATGCTAAAAGCGCTATAGATGATTTCTTAAGTATAGTTGACAACACAAAGTTAAACAATGGTAGCCCACAAGCGTTCGCTCAATGGAGAATAGCTAGAAAGAAATGGGGCCAACAAGCCAAAATAAAAGAGATGGAATGGTTACAAGAAAAAGCTGAGCTAACAGACTTAGGTAAAGAAGTACCTAGAGATGCTCAAGTTGAGAACTTTAGGCAAGAAGTAGTAAGGCTTTTAAAGAACAAAAAAGAAATGAAAATGTACTCAACAACAGATAAAATAGCTATGCGTGAGTTTATCCAAGGAGGCACTGTTGACAAGTTCCTAGGTACATTAAGTGGACTTGCTCCTAAGAGTACGGCTGGCAAATTAGGCTTAGGTGGTCTTACAGGTGCTGCAATGGGTACATACGGAGCTGACAGCTTCTTAACTGCTGGTATATTAGGAACTGGATACGGCCTTGGTAAAGGAGCAGGTAAGATAAAAGACTCAAGAACTGCAAAAAGGTCAGATAACTTAATGAACAGGTTGAGAAGAGGAGATGAGCATGATGGCAATGAATATGGTATAGGCCAGATGGATATATACAATTCAGCTCCATTAGCTGTAGGCGGTGGCTTATTAGATGGTGTATATGACCAGTATAGTGGAGTTAACGATGCAATAGAGGGTTCTTCTTACGAGGAAGAAATACCTTTATAGCTTGGAGTAGGGAGTTTCTTTAACTATATAGGAACTATTTATATGGAAATGTTATGGACAGTATCAGCACCAGCTTGGCAGTGGCTACTCTCGGGTGTAGTAGCACTTTGGGTCTGGGAAGAGTACTTGGAACACGTTTGGTACAAATTTAAACACTGGGTGACTAACCATCCCCATAAAAAGTAAGGATAACAAATGGAAATAGCAACACTTTTATATTTAAGTGGTGCGCTAACTGGGACAGTAGTGGGTGATGCATTAGACCCACTATCCCTTAATGAAGAAGAAAGCAAAAATGCTACAATTCAGGAGTTATGCGAAACAACCACAACTACAGATTTTAATGGTTTAGTGAGCAAAACAGAGACCTGTAAGACATTTAAAACAATTAAATAAAACAACAACTTATATCCGTTTTTACCCATCTATAAAGCAATACTAATAAAGGAGATTTAAATGAAACCAAAAATACTAGTTATTGATATTGAGACGGCACCAGCTTCTGGTTATATATGGAAGCTATTTGACGTTAATGTATCTTTATCTCAATTAATAGATACAAGTAAGGTGATATGTTTTGCTGCAAAATGGGTAGGTGATAAAAAAGTTATATTTCACTCTAACCAAGAAGATACACATAAGAAAATGATAAAAAAAGCATGGGACTTATTTAATGAGGCAGATGCTGTAATTGGATATAATAGTAAAAACTTTGACTGTAAGATACTTAATAAAGAGTTTATACTATCTGGCTTTCCACCACCTGCTCCATATAAACATATTGACTTACTACAGACTATGAAAAATAAGTTTAAGTTCATGTCTAATAAGTTAGACCATGTATCTCAAGAATTAGGAATAGGTAAAAAGACTAGTCATCAAGGATTTGAGCTATGGCAAGCATGTATGAATAATGACTCTAAAGCTTGGAAACTAATGAAGAAGTACAACATTAATGATGTAAAACTGACTGAAGAGTTATATGATAAAGTAAAAGGTTGGCTAAAAACTACATTCAACTTTAATGAACACTCAGAGTCAATGGTATGTCCAAATTGCGGGTCGCACAACCTAACTAGAAACGGCAAGTACTTATCGCCAAATAGAGCATATCAGAAGTATGTATGTAAGGACTGTTTTTCACACTCTAAGAGCAATATTAGTTCTAAAACTAAAGTTGAAGCTCTAAAGGCTATTTAATGAATAATTACATAAAAAACCAACATAGAAGAGTATGGACAGAGGCTAATGGACCAATACCAAACGGTATGGAAATACATCATATCAACAGCAATAAGTCTGATAATAGAATAGAAAACCTTGCTTTAGTAACACATAAGGAAAACTGCAACAAATCAGACTTTTGGAGGAAAGGTTATGCTCACTATCCTTTAAATAGACATGGTAATAAATCGTCAAGGCCTTATGTTGCTAAGAGAGTTGGTAAAAGGTTAGGTAGCTTTGGCACAGCTTGTGGTGCTTTTATGGCTTCTAGAATGTTTTTCGTAAACCGACAGTTTTAATAACTTAAAAAACACTTAAAAAAAATAGGTGTAGAATCAACCACTTAGAAACAGTCAGCTGATCGTCTCGTGACCGCCAGCACATTTGTTTTTTTAGATGTATGTTTTATCATATACAAACAGCCAGGGACTACCGAAAGGAATGTCCCTATTGCTGTCTGGAGAAATAAGGTGTATAATCAATAACTTAAGTGGCTATTTGTTATATTATGTAAAGCAAACAACAATAACAATAAAGGAGATATATTATGGACGCACACGTAACTGAATTTTGGAATTGGGTGGAACGTACTATCGAGAGTCATGACTATGGTTTAGGTCGTAACAACGATGGTAGCTTTATCAAAGACTAATTTAAACTTCAAAAGGAGAACGTTATGAAAATGACTATAGAACGTGTGAAAGAAAAGTACGCTGAATTTATAGACACACGAGTTTACAAAGATAGAAAAGACTTTCCTGACTTTTTCGCACCAGACGAATGGGACGACATCAAAGGTGGTTACTTCTACGATGATAACTCATGTTACATTATGGTGGGTAACGACAACGCACCTACAAAGTACTACCTGATGATTGAGAAAGATGAATACTTCAGTGATGACTTAGACCATCTTGAAAACATCCTATATGATGAGTATTACTTAACTCTGTAAAATAGGTGTAAAATCAACAACTTGGTGTACCGTTTGTTAATATATGTAAGCTGCATATGCTAGAAGTTTGGGCTATGATTGCAGTTTACACTACTCGAAAGAGTGCTTTTGGATAGGATAGTATAATAGCTAAATGTGTAAGTGACTTAGCGCGATATACCTCTCAATAGAGGTTGAGTTAGCTAACACTTAATTGCAAAGCACACAAGTTAATACGCTAAATCAAGGTTATGCATGACTTTGACAAGGAAATGAAGGTGAAACTCCTCCTCCTATCCATAAGCGCTCTTTCATTATAACTATGGAGAATAAAATGAAAAACAATAGAGAACACATACAAATCTTAGAAAACCTTCTAAGACGTAGAAAACAAGCTACTGATGCTAACGCTGCTAGAGACGTAAAGATTCTAGAAGCTCAGCTAGAAGAAGCTAAATTCCAACCTAGAGTTGGAGTAACAGGTATGATTGATGGAACTAATGGTAACAGAAATGCTATCGACATCGAGTTCATACGTAAAACGTTCGACGTAATAGACGGCGAAGTGTATCACATAGCTAGCAAAAAGCTTGCTACATGGAACATGAAGGTGTCTAAAGACGGTGAGATGGAGAAAAAGCACGTAACCATCGACACTAAATACTTCAATGCGCATAGAATAGTATACGCATGGCATCATGGAGTAGATATCGATAATGTAGACATCAGCCACAAAGATGGAGACTACATGAACAACAACATCGATAACTTAGTAATAAAATCGTAACAAGTGTGGGGTAGCTATGGTTTCGACAGCATGTAAAATTAATTTAGCATGTTGGACGCGAGTTCGATTCTCGCCTACTCCACCAATTTTATAGGAGCATTTATGAACTACAGAAAAACTAAAGCAAGAAGAAACAGATACTTCACTTGGAACATGGGTAACTCTAAAGCAGATTATGCTTTATTTACTACTGGCAGAAGAAAAAATGCTGCTAACTTCAAGGAAGCAATGTTTGAATTAAATGAGTATAAATGCAAAATTGATTAACTAAATCGAGGATACTATGATATAATCTAATGTAAGACTTCGAAGGACGAGTCTATAAATAAGCTGTACCGGATGCCAGCGGCCCTTGAGATTACAGGGTCGGGCTCTTTAACTAAAATGGAGACTATATGAATATTTTTTATCTTGATCGTGATGTAAAGCTTGCAGCGCAATATCATACTGACAAGCATGTTGTTAAAATGATTCTTGAGTATGCTCAGCTTTTATGCACTGCTCATCATGAGCTTGACGACGACGTCGATAGTAGACTATATCGTCCTACTCATAAAAATCATCCATCAGCAAAATTCACTCGTGCTAACATTGGTAACTACACTTATGTGTATAACTTATGGACAGCATTATGTGATGAATATACTTATCGCTATGGCAAGGTTCACCTGAGTGATTCTAAGCTTCGCCGCTTACTTATAAATCCTCCGATGAATATCCATATTGGTGATTTTAGCCGAGTGCCACAGGCTATGCCAGACAAGTATAAGTGTTATGATAGTATTATTGCTTATCGTAACTATTATCGTGCTGACAAAAAGCACTTACATAAATGGACAAAGCGTGATGTCCCAACTTTTATAGGAGAATAATATGAGTGAAGATAAAAAAGAACTATTAGGATTAATCATTAATAAACTTAATAAAAGTTCTGTTTCAGATTTACATCAATTAGTAGAAATACTATATGAAGAAGAACTAAAACAAATTAACGTAACTAACTAAGGAGAATAAAATGTATAAATGTAAATTTTTAGACTGGAAATCAGGTGACTTACCAAAGTCAGAAGTATATAAGCCTCTTCAACCAAAGAAATACTATGGTAAAGAAGCTCTAACATCTAGACAAATGCGACAATATGATGTTATGTGTGGACTTGGAGACGATACTATTTCTACTCCATTTCCTACATGGGAACATAGACAACCAAATATTCCTGTGCGATCTGCTTACGATGAGATGCATGAGAAAATTGGTGCACCATTATTTTACAATAAAAATAGGAGAGTAAAATGAAGTTATATGGACTATATAAAAATGGTAAGATAGCTAAAATATCTCAAGATGGTAACCACTTAGAATCTGACGCGTGGGAGCTTACTGAAGATGAACAGCTACTGAACCTAACTAAAAACAAATGGACAGTTAGAGAGATACCAAACGACTTAAAAGCTAAACCTGCGTTTAGGTCTAACGTTTCTCTCGGCTTACGAGGTGACGGAGGACCACGTCTTACACAATCTACTAGTGATGCAATTGGTAATGCATTAGAAAGATGTGAAGACCCTATGGTCAACTGGAACGATGATAGTGAATTCAAATCTAGAAAAACTATCGATAAAATCAACAACATGGAGTGATAAAAATGGATAATAAAATAACT
>Ga0206682_10005207_pt1 | contig 10319 bp, 2 predicted proteins | sample M240m12015metaG_FD_155444 | JGI IMG/M metagenome (GOLD analysis project Ga0206682, IMG submission 155444) | Ammonia-oxidizing marine archaeal communities from Monterey Bay, California, United States - M2 40m 12015 | ecosystem: Environmental > Aquatic > Marine > Intertidal zone | place: USA... | reverse complement strand
CGCGAAGACGAAAACCCTAAACCCGCCGAGGACAAACGAGGCGGCGCCCGCGGGGTACTCGGCGGCGACGCGCGCTCGGCTCGAGCGGCTCGCCGCGAAGAAAAGAAGTCGGTAGGAAGCCCACAGCGCGACTCGAACTGTGTGTATACGATACGAAAAACAGCGTTCGAACGAATCGGTGCGTGTCTCTTACGAACGAAAAGAACCAACACCGCCTACGCCGCGCGCGCGCGCGATTGCCACCCGCACGCGGCGATCGCGCGCGAAAAAAAACGCGACGGAGCGCGCGTATACGAGAGTCTACCCCTCCCCTCCTCTTTCTCTCTACCCTTAGTACAACCGACGTCGCGCCGAACGGTGCGGTGCGCGTCGGTTTTTTTTGGAATGCTTTTCATGGAACGCAGTTACCCTTACGGTACCTTCTTCGAGCGTCACGGCGTGATCACGCGCGATCACGCCGCGACGCCTTGCTCATCCTCGGGCCCGCCCGCGGGCGCGACGCACGATCGCGCGACGGATTCAAACAGCCGCTCGATATCCGGCGCGCACCGCGTGAACCCGTGCCCCCAGAAGTTGTACCGCGGGTTCTTGATGAGCTCGATGAACGTCACCAGCAAACCCCAGGGGTGCGGCCGGTTCACGATCAGGCGCTCCAGCAGCACGCGCGTGATCTGCTCGCGCACAGCCTCGGAGGCGCTCTCCGAGAACAAGTACAGCAACGCGCAGGAGAAGTAGTGCGTGTGCGCGTTGGGGAACCGCAGCTGATTGGCGACGGCGTTGAGAAACGCGTAGCGCCCCTCGGCGTCCAGATCGGCGGCCAGGCGCTGGAACACCTCCATGGGCGCGGTGTGCGCCAGGCGCGAGGCCACCGAGTTGGCGGACGCGCCGTCCGCGGACGTGCGCGCGGCAGCCGCGTTCGCCGCGACGCCGCGCGCGCCGCAGCGCAGCACGACCGCGTTGACCAACGGCGCGTCGTAGCGCGCGCCCGCCGCCGCCGCCGCCGCCGGCGACAGCGCCAGCGCGCGCCGGAGCCGGTCGGGGAAGCCCGCGGGCTGGCGCGTCTCCAGGAACTGGTCCAGCTCCGAGCGCAGCGCGGGGAAGCGCGTTTTGAGCGCGTCGTCCGCGCCACACGTCACGCGCGGGCTCTGCGAGATCTCCGGCAGCAGGTCCACCTTGAGGTTGGGCGTGAACGGGTCGGGCAGGCGCATGGCGCGCGGGAACGCGCTGAGCACCAGGTTGCGCATCTGCACGCAGTTGGGCGGGATGACGTCGCACAGGTCCAGGTGGTGGTCGCACAGGAACTCGGGGAAGTCGTGCAGGAGCACCAGGAGCAGACGCAGCGTGCCGCGGTACAGCAGGCGCACCGTCTCGCTCAGCGCCGCGGCTCTCAAGAACGGCTCCAAAAACGTGAGCGCGGCGACGAGCAGCCGGCGCAGCGTGGGCCACCCGGCGCGCTCGCGGTCGGCGAGCAACCGCGGTAAGAAGCACCGGTGCGAGATGAGCTCGAGCCACGCGTACGCGAATCCCGGCGCGCGCGACGGCTGAAGCGCCAGGAGCGCGCCCGCGAACGAAGCCAGCACCTGGGGGTGTGAAGCATCGAGCGCCACGTCCGGCGCGTGCATCTCCACCATCAGCCCTAAAATCAAACGGTGGTACGGCCGGGGATCGAACGCGGCGCCGCGCTCGTCCGCGTCGCGCGTCGCGACGCGCGCCGCCGCGGCGAGCGCCGACGCCAGAAGCGCCGGGCGCTTCTCCGGCGAGATCTCGGCGCGGCGGCACAAGGACGCGATCAGGCGCACGAACGCGTCGACGGCAGCGAACGACAGGCTTTTCTTTTGAGCCTTTTGAGCCTTTTGAGGGTCGTTTGTCGATTCGTTCGCCGGTTTCGAAACCGGCGTGACACCGAAAGAGACCGGGGCGAGGTCGGGTTCGCCTCGCGACGGCTCCGACCCGAGACAGTGCGTCGTCGCCAGCTCGACGAGGATGCGCGCGAACCGCTCGCGCGAATCCTCGAGGAGCAGCTTGCTCTTCGCCAGCGCCGAGAGGAACGTCTCGACGGCGGCGTCGCCGGAGGGGAGCTCGGAGACACGCGCCCACTCGTCGAAGTGCTTCGCCACCAAATCGCGCATGCCCGCGGGGTCCTTGTCGTGGGACAGACGCGGCGCCCTCTTGGCGCCGGGCTCCGCCGCCGCCGCGCGCGCGCGCGCGCGCTCCACCAGGACGGCGAGCCCGGGCGGCGCCGCCGCCGCACCGGCGAACGCGGCGAGCGCGTCCAGCGTCGCCTCGAGGTCGCCCGCCGCGAGGCAGGGCTCCACCAGGAGGCAGTGCTGCGCGAGGTACGCGCCGCACGCCGCCGCCTTCGCGGCGCGCTCTTTGTCGTTCCCGCCGGCGTCGGTGATGAGCGACGCGAGGTGCGCGTCCAGCTCCCGCATCGACTCGGGGTCGGACAGGCACCCGGCGCGCACCAGGGACTCGCAAAACGCCTTGTCCAGCGAGCGGTCGTCCTCGGCGTACACCAGCCACCCCGCCACCTGGCGCGCCGCGCCGCGCGAGCGCTGGCACAGCGCCGCGAGCGCGGCGGCGTGCGCGGTGCGCCGCAGGCGCCGCGCCGTCAGAGCCGCCGCGGCGGAGCCGCCGGCGGCGGCGGCTCCCGGAGAGGGATCGTACGCGCGCGAAAAAACCTTCTGCGCGACGGCGACGACGGCGGCATCGTCGGCGCCCGCGCCGCGCGCCGCCGCCGCCGCCGCCGCGAGCTCTGCCACGGCGGCGCGCGCCTCGTGCGTCTCCGGAAGGAGCGCGAAGCTCGCGGCCGGGTCTGACGCGCACGCCGCGTCGAGCCGCGCGAACGCGAGGCGCGTGCGGTCCAGCGCGGAGGGGTCGGAGCCGGCGCCGTCCGCGCCGGCGTGCTCGGGCGGGCCGCCGGGCGGCGGCGGCGGCGGCGCGCCGCCCGGCGCGCCGGGCGGCGGCGGCGGCTGCCCGGGGTAGGCGCCCGGCGGCGGCGGCGGCTGCGGCCCGCTCTGCAGGTACGCCGCGCCCGCGCGCGGCTGGCCGTAGGCGCCCGCGGGCGGCGCACCCGGTGGCGGCGGCGGCGCGCGGGGCACGTTGGCGAAGTCGTCGTAGATGCGCTGCGGGCCGGGCGCGAGGTGCCCCGGCCTCGGGCGCAGCGACTCGGGTAGCGCGCCCGGGAAGCGGCCCTGCAGGTATGCCGGGTCGAAGAAGGGCGGCCCCGCGGGGCCGTGCTTCTCCCTGTGCTCCCTGCGCGCCGCGGCGGCGGGTGCGAGCTGCTCGTCCATCTCGCGCACGGCGCGCTCGGTGGCCGCCTGCTCGATGAGCGAGCAGCCCAGCTCGAGGTTGTCGGCGGCGGCGGTCTGCACGGCGTGCTCCAGCGCCTGCGCGGCGGCGCCGTCGCCCGGGGGCACGGCGCCGGCTTGCTGCAGCAGCGCGCGCAGCTGCGTGGCCACCGACGCCTTGAGCGGCTCGCGGCACGTCACCAGCGCCAGCGAACCGGCGAGCGAGCTGACCATCAGATGCGCGGCTTTGCGCAGCCGCGCGCCGTCCGGCTCGACCGCGAAGTCCTTCAGCACGAGCTCGCGCGCCGTCATGCACGCGATGGTCACCGAGCGCTCCACCACCGGCGACACGATTTCCCGCACCGCCGCCGTCAGCGCCACCGGCGTGAGGCGCGCCAGCGCCACGCGCGTCGCCTCGGGCAGGTTCGGCGCCGGCGCAATCTTGATGTGCTGCTGCAGACCGCCCGCGGCGGCGTCGTCCGCGGCGGACAGACCGCCGGACAGACCGCCCTGTTGCGCAAAGGCGTCGCCTCGAGAAACGCCGTGGCCGCCCGAGGGACCGGGACCCGGCGCGCCGATCCCCGGGTTGGGCGAGCCCATCGCCGCCGGCTCGTACGGCGTGCCGACGCCGGTCATGGACCCGAGGCTGCCGCCCGAGCCGGCCATGGCCCCGAGCCCGCCTCGGCTGTCGACCGCGCTGTTCTTGTCCGCCACGAAGTCGGGGTTGTTCACGCGGTCGCGCCGGACCTGGTGCAGCAGGTACGAGGGCTTCTGGTCCTTGATCTCCACCTCGAGGTGCTTGAAGAGGCGCTCCATCTCGAACTTGAGGTTGAGCTTGAGGTCGCGCTCGCTGTAGATCTCCTTGAGCAGCCCGAGCACCGCGGCGGTCCAGGGGTTCGGCGGCTTGAAGATGATGGAGTCCTTCGCCGGTTCCAGCACCTTCGCGACGAACGGGATGACGGCGATCATGTGCCCGGTCTGGTACGACTCCAGCACCAGGGCTTTCAGATCGAGGTCGCGCATCAACACCGGCTGGTTGCGCGAGATCGTGAGGTTGCCGAGCCAAGATCCGAGGTTCTTGAGCAGCGAGCGCTCGCCCGAGTTGGTCTTCACCTTGTTGCTACTGAGCAGCGCCTTGATGTTGCTGTACGAGGCGTCCAGCACGAGTCGGAACAGCGTTTCGTCGCCGATGGCGTCCAGCAAACCGAGGTACAGCACGTGGAAGTTGGGCTCGATGGACGCGCGCTTCACGACGAGGTACACGGCGAACCACCCGAACTGCTCGGGCGAAATTCGGCGGAGCACCTCGGCGGCTTTTTCCGTCATGTTCTGCGTCGACAGGTTGTTCACCACGAAGTGCACCTTGTCCACCGTCTCCGCGTTTGGCACGTTGATGTTCTGGTTCGACCCAGCCGCGAGCAGCGTCTCCAGGTTCAGCGACGTGGCGAACCCGGAGCCGCCGCCGCTGGAGGGTGCCGCGGGGCCTAGGTTCGCCGCGCCGCCGGCTGAGTTGAGGAGCCCGGAGGCGCCCGAGTCACGAGACGAGAGCAGCCCCGAACCGCCCCCGGGCTTCATCGCCGGCATGGACTGCGCGTGCTGCAGCCCGCCGCCGTCCGCGCCTCCCGGGGGCGCGCCCGGAGGCGCGGGCGGCCTCGGCGTGGGTGGCGGCGGCGCCGCATTGGCGCCCACGCCCGTGCCGTCCCCGGCCAGGCTCACGCCGGCGACGCCGGCGGCGAGGCTCTCCGGCCCGTCGGCCACCGAGGGCTCGTCCCTGCCGAGCCGCGCGGCGCCCCTGCGCTCGGCGGCGGCGCCCAGGAGCGCGGCGAGGTCGGGGTGCGCCTTCGCGAGGTGTGGCACCGCGGCGAGGTGCTGGCAGTACTGCGGCCACTCCGGCAGCCTCTGCTTGAACTGCTCCAGCGCCTCCGAGCCGAAGGCGAACATCTTGGTGCCGAAGGGCTTGCGCAGCGCGTCCAGGACGCAGCGCAGCGCGACGCCCAGCGTGATGCTCGCCACCAGCTGCAGGTCGATGAGCCGCCCGAACAGCACCGCGGTGACCCGCAGCTCCTTATCCGGGTACTTGGGGAAGAATCTGTACTCGTCGAACAGGTTGTGCACCATGCACCCGAAGACGTCGCGCTCGCGCGCGTCGCGCGACGCGCGGAACCGAGCCAGCATCTCCGCCGTCTGCTCCGCCGTCCGCGTCCCCGAGTACAGCCGCTGGAAGTTGGCGTTGGCCTCCGCCTCGACGTCCGCGGGGAAAGAACCTCCCGCGGACCCGACCGCGCCGCCGCCGACCGCGCCGCCGCCGCCCGGCACCGCGACCGGCGCGCCGCCGCCACTCGCCGCCGCCGCGGCGAGCGTCGGGTGCGCCCGCGCCGCCGCCGCCGCGACGACCTGGAGCTCCTGGCGCAGGTCCGGGGGCAGCCCGCCCGCGCCCGCGTGCAGCGTCTTGAAGAAGATGGCCATCGTCTCAACGGCGAGCTTGGGAGAGCCGGGCGTCGGCGCGCCCGCGTCGTCGCCGGTGGCGCGCGCGCGCAGGAATCGCAGGCACGCCGCAGCGAAGGGCGCGCCGCTCGCCGCCGCGCGCGCCTGCAGCCACTTCTCCAGGTTGAGGTACTCGCGGCGCGCCGCCAGCGCGGCGAGCTCGACGGCGAGCGCGTGCGGCGCCCTGTCGAGCGCCGCGGAGAGCGCCTTGAGGTCCTGGCACACGTCAAGTATGCGGGGCACAGCGGGCCCGCCCTCGCGCTCGTGCGTCGCCGCCATCGCCATCGCCACGCACTCCTGACCCCCCGGCCCGGACGCCCAGACGCGGTGCAGCACGGCGGCGGAGTTGCCCTGGCCGACGCCCGAGGACGAGAGGTACGCCGCGATGGCGTTCGCCATAACCTCGGCGAGCACGCCGCCAGCCGCCGCGGGCTCCTCTGCCATCGCTGCCGCCGCGCCGAGCGCCACCACGTCGGGGCACGCGCCGAGCCCGGCGTCGAACGCGCGCCGCGCGCTCGCCGCCGCCGAGCCGCCGCCGCGCGCCACCGCATCCAGCGTCAGGTAGAGGTCCAGGCTGAGCCACGCGTGGTTGGGCGTGCCCACCGGCGAGGCGCCGCCGGACAGACCCTCCACCGGGGGCATCACGCGCCGGCACGCGCGCCAGTCGAACGCGTCCGCGGGTGCGCTCGCCGCGTGCGCCAGGAACGCGAGCTGAGCCTCGGGCGCGCTCTCCCACGCCGCGCCGGCGCACACCGCCGCCACCGGGAATGCGCCTCCGGCGGCGCGCGCGAACATGCGGAGCACAGCCTCGGGCGCGCGCGCGTCCACCTCCCCGAGCGCCTCGCTTCCTTCCGACTCGCTTCCTTTGGCGCTCCACGCAGCGCCGGCTTCACCGAGGTGCATCATGGCCTCCGCCCAGTCCGCGTCCGGGCGCGCCTCGCGCAGCGCGTCGGCGGCGTTTTCGTAGTTCCACGTCGTCGCCGCCTGCGGCGTCTCCAGCCCGACCGCCGCGGCGAGCGACGCGAGCGTCAGGTTGGTGGCCACCGGGTCGAGCGCGTCGCGCGTCGACGCGAGCGTCGCCACGACGCGCGCGAGCTCCCGCGCGCCGAACGCGGGCATCAAGCCGATGACTTTTTTAAAGTACTCCTTGCTCGCCGTGCACCCGTACCCGAGCTCCTTGATCGCCTCCGAGGGAGACGTCGAGGCGCTCAGGCGGGACAAGATGTCGCTGCCGGAAGGAGGCGACATCTCCGCCCCGAACCGAGAGGACTCGAGGATCCACACCACCTCGCTCGCCGAGTGGCCTCTCTCTAAAAAGAACGACGAGAGTGCACTCCGCGCGCGCGCGCTCGGGGGCGCCTTCAAAAAATCCTCCGCGAGCGCGTACTGTTCCACGAACGCCTCGCCCGCGTGGTCCCACCCGTCTCCGCCGTGCCTCGCGAGTTGCAGGCCGAGGTCGAGCGCGAGTTCCTGTCCCAGTCCCAAGACGTCGCAGAGCGTGGCGAGGTACGGGACTTCGTCTCCCTCGTGGCCAACCTGCGTTCGCTCTACCACAAGCAGAGCGAGTCGCTCGGGGAACGAATCCGGCCACGAGCGCGAGAGGCGGGCGGCGACCGAGGCGAGAAGGACGACGTGCGGATCGTCCCGTCTCCGCCTCAAATCGATATCCACGCCCGCGTCCGCGTCCGCGCGGAGGAACACCTGCTCGAGCGCGAGAAACGAGCCTTCCGCGCCGTGAAGCGCCGCGGCCTGTTCCGATCACGAGGGGGCTTTTGAAGTCAGATCGCGGTGATTTTCACCGAGCGACGGGATTCGCGCGCGACGAGCCGAGGCGCGCGAGACGGACGCGGGCGCGCGCGCGCACCTCGAGGATGTCCTCCGCGGTCGCGACGACGTTCGAGCCGTCGAGTCGGTCGAGCAGAAGAGAGACACGTCGGGTGATGACAGGCGCGAAATCTATCATGCACCGCCCGACCGATCGCGCACGCACCGAGCTGGCGCCTGTTCAGCGGCCAAACCCTGGTGGCGCGGGTTCACGCGCGTCGCGGAGCGCGACCCCCGGTCAAGACCCAGCGCCCGCGCAGACCTCGTGCACGAGACCTTCGCCGTTAAGGGTGATCGCTCGCGTATTCAAGCCACGCCGTCCACCAACGTGCGCGCTCTAAGGTATGCCCCCCCGCGCCCTCGCGTAATCCCGAAATGCCATCGCTCGCGTCTCCGAACGGCGGGAGAATGGGGCGCGTGTAGGGCGCGAAAGGGAAAACGCCGAATCACCGATGGACGATCGTCCTTGTTGACCGAGTCGATCGAGTCGAATCGGCCAAAACCCGATCAAAGACCGTCCTGACGGAAGCCGTCTCGTCGATTCCCGAGCTTTTCTTCAGATCTGGACGTGCCGATGACCGATAGCGTTAGTTTTGGCGGGAGGTCGTGTCATAGATGCTTCCACAGACGTCTGCGCCTTTCCCGCCCGTCCGCGACGGTCTGTGAACCACCAAACGTGTTTCGATTCTTTTTGGTTCCTCCGAGTCCAGAAAAATTTCGTGCCAGCTCGCCGCTTTTTGACGACGAGACGTCGCGCCCCCGTCTTCTACGCACACCGGCACGCGCGAGCACGCATCGCGCGCGACCTCCCACGCGCACTCCCAGACGAGGTCTCGTCTGGCGCTGTGATGTCTGGACCTGTCTCGTGCCACCTGCCCGTGGACGCGAGCCTCCACTCTTTCAACTCTCTGGACTACGGGTTCGGAACCGGCGAATCACCCTTCCTCGCGGGGTCCTCGGACGCGACGTGCGGCGCCGCGGCTGTGCGCGCGGTGTCGCAGTACCTCAACCTCGAGCCCATGCGCGCGGTCGTGTCGTTCGCGGATACGCCCGGGCAGCTCGCGCAGCCGGCGCCTTCCGAGGCGCTCGTCGCGCGCGAGCGCGACGCCGCTCGCGGCGACCGCCCCTGGGAGGAACAACAGCTGGGCGTGGATGAGCTCACCGCGAGCGGGCGAACGGGCGCGGTGGAGGACGTCTCGACCTCGCACGACGTCGCGGAGGTACGTCTGGGTCTTTTTCGAACACCCCACACGCGCGATGCGCCCTCGATACGCGGTTTCGACGCGCACGCGACCGCACGCGCGGCCTTCTCCGGACGCGCGCCTGACCGCGACTCTTCGTTTTCCCCCGCGCCACGGCCGACACATCCCGCAGGCTTTCTCTCCCCTGAACTTCGGCGACTTGGACGTCGAACAACAGGCGGACGCGCTGTTCAGCAAGGTACGTCTTCCCTCCGGCTTCGCCTCCCCGCGATCGCCCCGAACGCCGCGGCGACCGACGCTCGCGCCTCCGCACGTCGCCTCGTTTTCGGAAAGCGCGAACACGTCACTTCGTGTTTTCGTCGATCGACGAAAACACGCGCCTCTGACGCCTTTTTCCTCGACGCCTCGCGCGCCGCGCTCCTCCGCGACGCGAAACAGGGACCGATGCGCACGCTCTCCGCGCGCACGTTCGAGACGCTTCTCGATGAATCCAACGTCCGCGAGAACGAGGTACGTACCCGCCCCGCGAACGAGCCGCGATACGCCCCGAACGCCCGTTTCCTCGTTCGAAACGAACCCCTCGCGTTCCCTGAACCTGGCACCCGAAAAACGCGCGTGGCGTCGCGCCGTCGACGCACGCCGCCCAACCCGAGCGCCACACGTGGCACATTTCCGAATCGGAACGCTTTTTCGTTTTTCGTACGACGTTTCGCTTCGGCGACGAAGCGTTTTCGCGCGCGCGCGGAGACGCGCTCGATCGCTCTTTTCCCCGCTCGTTCCCGCGATCGGTGTGCTGTGCCCCCCTCCGTTTCGACGCGCCTCGGATCGTGATCGATCACGCACGCGAGCTGACCATCACGCGCGCCCCTGAACGTCGCGCTTGCAGGAATGGACGGCGCTCCAGAATTTGCCGTCGCTGCCGCGCGACGTGACGGCGCTCGGCGCGGAGGATCTCGCGCCGTCGGCGCCGACGCCCTCGCGCCCGGCGCGCGCGGCGCCGCGCGACTTCGATTTCGAGTACGACGACGACGGCGGCGGCGCGGGGACGTCTCCCCGAGGCACGGACGCGGATCAAGCGTTGTACGGCGGAATGGATTCAAGAACCGACGAACGCGCGCCCGAGTACCTGGACCTCGACGCGGCGGCGCTCGAGGAGGCGCGCGCGCGCGCCGCGGAGGCGCGCGCGCGCGCCGAGGAGGCGCGGCGCGCGGCGACGCGCGCGACCGCGACGGCGACGACGCTCACCATCCGCGCGAAGGAGATGCTGGACGTGGTCTCCGTGCGCGCGGAGGCTGAGGCGCGTTCGGCGCGGGCGACGACGCGCGTCTCCTCGCGCGCGCGAGACGCGCCGCGGAAGCCTCTCGCGAGTCTTTCGCGCGAGAGCTCGGGCGTGCGCACGCCGACGCGCTCCGAGCGCGGCGGCGAGTCGGGCTTAGCGAGCGCGGACGCGGACGCGGACGCGAGCTCGCCCGCGGTGACGCGCACGCGCGCGCGCGGGCGCGAGCCCGCGCGCGCGCGG
>Ga0206682_10005205_pt1 | contig 10320 bp, 2 predicted proteins | sample M240m12015metaG_FD_155444 | JGI IMG/M metagenome (GOLD analysis project Ga0206682, IMG submission 155444) | Ammonia-oxidizing marine archaeal communities from Monterey Bay, California, United States - M2 40m 12015 | ecosystem: Environmental > Aquatic > Marine > Intertidal zone | place: USA... | reverse complement strand
GCCGGCGGACTCGGAGGGCAGGTCCAGAACCTCGCCCTCGCCCTTCGGCGAGGCGGCCTCTTGCACGGCATCCTCCGAGCCGACCTGTTTCCCGGAGCTCTGCTCGGCGCGGAGCTGCGAGAGGAGGCGCGCGGGGGATGGACGATTTGATTTGTGGAAAATCGGTACAGTTCGTCAGTGGCACGTGGCACGACGGGGCGGACGGGGTTTGCGAGGATCGGATCGAGAACGCGACGCGACGCGGGGACGCGCGCGGCGATCGCGAGGTGAGGCTTGGCGCGCTGTGGAAATGCGGCCGGGTCGCGGCGTGGAGGCGAGCGAGGACGCACCGGACGCGTGGCGGATCCGCGGGAGACGCGCAGGGTCGCCTGTCGCGCGGAGCTCCACCTTCCTGACCCAGTCGCGGCACCGGCACCGCGGCGCGCGGCGATGCCGCGCGCGGCGCGGGGGGCAGCGCGAGTCGCCACCGCGGACGCGGTGACACGAGACGCCATCATCGACGCGGAGGGCATCCTTCCTGCCCCGAGCGAGTCTTCGCCGCGTGCGCGGACGATGTGGCGACGCGGATGGACGACGAGGTCGTCTCTATCCGCTTATCGCCGCCCGAAATCGGACGCTTCTTCAGGCATGCTTTGGGTGATATTGTCCCGGCCTGGGGGTTCACGGGAACACCTCGAAACACGAAGTGGTCCCGTCCTCGCTCTCCGCCGGGGAAACATCTTCGCCCGCCTCTACTCTCTCCTTCGCCCTCCGCTCACCCTCCATCGCCCACGCGTCGTTCGGCCGCGCGTCCCTGAGCTCCCCCGCGAACGTGCGCAGCGCGTCCCGCGGCTTCCCGGCGCGGAGCTGCGCTTCGCCCAGACACAGTTTCGGCGGAGCGTACCAGTGCTCGGGTTCCATGTACGGCAACGAGTCGTGCACCGCCGCCGCCGCCGCGAGGGATTCGATCGCCTCGTCCCACTCACCCGCGCGCGCGTGTAGCGCGCCGCCCAACACGTGCGCCGCGATCAATGCCAACCTCTTCTTGACGTGCCTGAACGGGCTGAACGCGTGGAAAGCTCCGGCGCCGCCGCGCGCGGACACGCCGGGCACGACGGTGTGCTCGTCGAAATCCGAAATCTCCGGCGACGCGGCGAGATTTCGCAGGTGCGCCAGCCACCGCTTGGGCGAAATCTTCGCCGCGGCGGCGGCGGCGATCCACGCGTCGTCGCCTTCGTCCATACCCTCGGTTCCGATTCGAAGCGAATCGTCCGCGCGCTCGGCGTCCACGAACGCGCGCGACGCCGCCAGCCCCATGACGTACGCCCACTGCGCCCGGCCGTACGGCGTCGAGGAAACCAAATCGGTCCAACGCTCGGCGACGGCGAGTCCGTCAAAGTCGGCGGGGAGTCTCTTCGCGCGAAGAGACGTTTTCTTCGCCGTCCCAAACTCGGCGAGCGCCTCGTTGACGGCGCGGCGCTCGGCCTCGGCGGCGAGCCTGAGGACCGAGCGCCACCGCCCGAACCTCGCGGCGACCAGCAGCTTCGGGACGTCGTGGAACGCGGTCAGGAACCCCGCGTGCTGGTCCAGGAACCCCGAGGGGTTATCCGCCGTCCCCGGGTCCACCGCCGCGGAAAACGCGACGCGCTCGCCCTCGGGGCCGGAACTCGCCGCCGCCGCCGCGGCGACCAGCATGGCGCGGTTGTGCGCCTCGCCGTACGGCCAGACGCACCCGCGCGTCAGCGCGTCGTCCGCGCGCGTCGCCGCGAGGCTCGCGTCGACGGCGCTCCGGAACCGACCCACGCGCGCGTAGGTGTGCGCGGCCATGTGCGCGAGGTGCGGGGAAACGCCGGCGCGCGTCGTATTTTTTGGCGACTTTTTGGCGAAGGACGCGAACAGCGCGTCGGCGGCGGCTTCCCCCAGCCGCGGGCTCGCGGCGACGTCGCGCAAGGCATCCTTCCCAGAGCGCAGGGAAGGGTTCAGAGACGCGCGCGGGTACGTACCCGTGCCGTCGCGTTTCACGTCACGGCCGTCTGAACCGTCTGAACCGTCATCTGAAGATAAAGCGTCCCCGCCGGGTTCGATTCCCGCGAATCGCGCGTTGCGGATCGGAAGCGACTCCGTCAAGTGCACGAGCGCGTGCGCGGCGAGCGGGTGCGACGCGTCCGCGCTTAGCGCTTTGGTGAGCGCCGCGAACGCGTCCTGGGCGCGCGCGCCTTTGGACTCGCGAACCTCGACGTACTGCTCGTCCGTCGACGGTCCCGGCGCTGGCAACGTCCAGTTCCAGTACTGCCACGGGGTCAGGTTCATGCACGCCTCGCCCAAAACGGCGAGCAGGTCGGGGTCGTCGGTTCGCGTCCACGCCGCGCGGAGGTTTTCTTTTGTAGGTGGTGAAAAATCTTTTTCTTTCGCGCGCGACGCCGCCGTCTCCGGGGCGAGCGCCTCGATGCCCATCTCCAGCACGCGCAGGTACCTGTAGTGCGCGTCCGCCTGCGCGAGCTCGCCGTCGGGGTGGCCCAGCGCGTCGTTCGGGTCCTCCGCGGTCGACCCGAGGGGGTGGTCGAACACGTTCGTGCCGAAAAACGCCGCCTCGGCGTCCGCGAGCACCAGCGTCTTCGCAGCCGCCGCCTCGCGGCGGGCGTCGCCTGCGTCTCTCGCCGCCGCAACGTCCCGCGACGCGAGGGCGGCGGCCGACGCCGCGGCGACCCGCCCCGCGGCGCGCTGCCCCCTCCGCGTGCGCCAGTCGTTCACGTCGGGGTGCAGCGAGAAGGCGATGCCCCACAGGCACGCGGCGCAGTCGCGCCCCGCGCCACGCGCCAGGCGCGCCGCCGCCAGGAAGTGCCGCCGCGCCTCTTCGCGGTTGAACCCGAACTTCAGCGCGAGGCCCTGCGAGAAGTGCTGCCGCGCGCGGGCCAGGCGCGGGTCCCGCGCGGGCGCGTTGAAGTCCAGGCGCAGGCCGCCGACCGGGACGTCCTCGGGGAACCCCTCGGGGTGGCCGTGCGCGCCGAACAGGTCCGGGAACGCCGAGACGCGCGCGCACTCGGGCCGGACGTCCGCGCGAGACGCGGGGGGCGCGAGACGCTCGATCGCCGAAAGAGCACCGCGCACGTCGAGGGGATCGAGGGGTGCGCCCCATCCGCGCCTCGCATGCTCCGCCGCGAGGAGGACCGCGGCGATGGCGAGAAGCACGAGGAACAGCGCGCGCGCGATGGACGCGCTGGCGGCGGCGGTGCTCAGCTCGTTCGCCGTCTTCGCCCGCGAAAGTCCTCGGGACGAATCACCCTTGACGCCGTCTCTCTCCCGCGCGGACGAAGCCGGCCTGCGACGTGTCAGCGCCGCAGTGACGCCCCCGACGACGCCCAGGGCCACCGCCGCGCCCGTCGCCGCGGCGGCGACGTCCAGGGGCGCACCCTCGAGCTCGCGCATCACGCCGCGAGGGAAGCGCCGAGCGATGTGAGAAGGTCGAGATGTGTCGTTTCCGTTGTTAGTTCCTGACGAGCTTTCTTTTTCTTTCCTCGGCTCGTTATCTATCCGACGCACCCCCCGTTCTCAAGGCTCGTCGTGAGCGTGTTGACCGCGTCCAGCGCCTCACGCGCGGAGGCGTTGTCCAGCACCGCCAGCAGCGACGCCGCCTCGTCGACGCTCGCCTCGACGCGCGTCACGTTCTTCGCGAGGCGCGCGAGGCGCGCGCCGAGGGACTCGTGGTAGGCGTGCGTGTACGCGAAGTTGGCCTCCACCAGTGTGCCCAGCGCGTCCGTGGACATGCCCTGGTACGGCCCCCCGAACGCGTCCAGCAGCGTGAGCGCGACGAGCGCGACGAGGAGCGCCGCCGTCGCGAACGCCGCCAGGTTCGCGCGCGCGCTCACCGTCTCGGGTGCGGCGTCCAAGAGATCCTCCGGGTCGCGGCTTTCCCGGATGGCGGCGAGCGCCGCTTCCAGCCGCGCGCGCTCGCGTTCGCGCGCGCGCCGCTCGCGCTCAAACGCATCGTTTCGATCGTCGTTCGGCGCCATCATCTCGAAGTCCTCCGCGTCCAGGGCCATGCGCCACCGCTCGCGCGCCAGCAGCGCATCGTCGTCCGCCGAGAGCCGCGCGAGGTGCGCGGCGACGCGCAAGAGCACAGCCAGCGGCGCCGCGAACAGCGCGGCCAGGAAGCAGAAGGCCACCGCGCTCGCGTCCACGCGCGCGTGCGGGGAGGTGTGCGCGCGCACGGCGGCGAGCCCCGCCGCGAGCGCGCACGCCACGGCGGCGCCAGCCAGGTGCGCGACGCATAGCGCGACCCAGCGGCGCTCCAGCGCACGCGCACGCCGGAGGTGCGCGCGCAGGCGCACCCACGGCAGGGACGCCTTGCGCAGGTTGAGGAAGGGCACGTCGCACGCCGCCGCCTCGGAGGGGTCCGTGACGGCGGCGAAAAGGCGCAGGCGCACGTAGTGCGCGTGTGCGCGCGAGGTGATCCAGCGCGTCGAGGTGAGCGCAGCGTACGCGCCCACGGCGGTCCACGCGGCGGCCGCGGCGACGATGGCGGCGCCCGTCGCCGACCCGGCGTCGCCGGCGCGCGCATCCGCGCGCACGGCGTCCGCCGCGCCCGTCAGCCGCGGCGAGTAGTCGGCGTAGTCGGCGTCCGCGGCGTAGTCCGCGTCCGTGGCGTTGGCGGCCGAGGAGGAAGCGCACGGCGCGAGGCCCAGGAGCGCGCTCGCGGCGTCGGGCAAAAGCCGGTCCACGCATACGAACGCGGCGTCCGCGCCGCCGAAAAGCTCGACGCCGGTGCCGAAGCGGTGCGCCGGCGGGATCGCCGCCACGAGCAGCGCCGTCGCCGCGAACGCCAGTCTCTGGCGCGCCGTCAGCGGCGCCGAGCCCAGGTACGCGCCGAGAAAGCCGCCGCGCGCGGACAAAGAGGCTGTCTCCTCAGCTGCGCGCCGCATCACGGCGTCCGCGACGTCCTTCTCCGTCGTCATCGCCGTCGCCGTCGCCGTCGTCGCGCCCTCGACGTTTTCCGAAAAACCCAAATGTCTCTCTAACTCGTTCGCGGCGCGCGCGTCCAGCCCGCGCGCGCGCCCGGCGGCGGCGAGTCCCCTGCGCCCTTTCCTCGAGCGCCGGGGCTCGCCGTCCAGGCCGACGCCGGCGGACTCGTCGAAGAGCACGTCGACGTCCGTTTCGCGCGCGTTCGCGGCGTCCGCGTCCGACGCGAGGGCGTCGGGCGGCGGCGGCGGCGGCGCCGCGCCGGCGACCCTCGCCGCGCCGAAACTCCCGAACCCGGCGTGGGTCCGCGCCGAATCCGCGCCCGAGGACGCGGGACGAAGCGTCTCTTCGCGGTCGGCGGGCGGGTTCCCGTTCCCTCCGGGCTTCCTTTTGAAGCCGCCGCCGCCTGCCCGCTCCTGATTCGGGAGCTGATTCGTGCTCCCGCGCACCACCCGCGGGTCGTCCTGCGCGACGCGCGCGGTGTCGTCCGGGAGCACCGCGCGCCCCCCCGGGAACGCGTGGCTCGGCCGGACCTTCCCGCTCTCGCGCCGCGTCGACGGGTCCGCGGCGCCGAAGTCCGCCGCCGCGCCCGCGCACGCCGCCGCGAGCGACGTGGTGAACGCCGCGAACACGGCAGGCACGAGGAGGTCCACCAGCAGGTGCTCGGGCTGCCTGAGCACGTACAGAAACAGCGCGACCACCCCCATTGACCAGTACGGCGCGGCGACCAGCGTGAGAGGCGCGGCGACCGCGAAGGTGGTCTGGCTTCGCCGGAGGGACTCGGGGAGGGCGAAGCGCGAGACGTACCACGCCTCGGCGTGCGTCTTGAAAGGCCCCCGCCGGCGCGACAGAGGCGCCAGCACGGGCAGCGTGAGGAACGCGAAGCAGAACCGCGCGTACTTCGACAAGGCGCAGAGCGAGCCGAACGCGCCGAAGAAGGCGGGGTCGGGGAAGCCCGCGGAATGGCTCGCGCGCGCGTGTTTGGCAACCTTTGCGTCTGACACGGCGTCGGCGAAGGGGTCACGCGAAGTCGCGCCAAAAACCGCCAGCGCGCCGGCGCACGCGCCGCGATCCAGCGCGCGCTGCCTGGCGTCCCGCACGTACCGCGCCCAGTGCCTGCGCCACCGGCCGCTCTCCACCACGCGCAGCAGCTGGTGCGCGTCCAGCGCGTCCGCGGCGGCGGCGCGGCTGCCCGGGCGCCCCGGCAGGCAGCACGCGTACAGCCGCGCGACTTCGCGGGCGTCCACGCCCTCGGCGTCGCCGCCTCTGTGCACGAACCTCTCAAAGTCCTCCGGGTGGATCACCGCGACCGCGTCTTCCTTACCGATGTCCCGCGAGATGGACAGGCACCGCCGCCGTCTCGCGCCCGCGCGCCTCGCGAGCCTCGCGGCGAGCACGCCCCGGGCCAGCTCGGCGCGCGCCTGCGTTTCGTCCATCTCGCGCTTCTCGCCGAGCGCGTCGAGCGCGTCGAGCGCGTCGTCGTCGCCGTCGCCCATGTGCAGCACCGTCTCCGCCACCGGGTCCGCCTTCGGAACCGCGCTTTTGTTTCGCGCGCCTTCGTCGCCGTCGTCGTCGCTATCGTCCACGGCGACGTCCGCCAGCTCCGCGGCGCGGTCCTCCTCCTCCCGGCGCTGACGCTGCTCCTGCTTGCGCCGCTTTGCGCGCGCCTCATCCACAATGACGCGGAGCACGTCGTCGGGGAGGCGCTCCAGCTCCTCGCGCGTCTCCGCGCCCGCGTGCGGGCGGCGCAGCGCGTGCTCGGTGGAGGCGCCGCCCACGCCGCCGCGCGTGCCGAACATGCCGCCCCGGTTCGAGGCGTGCGACCGGGGGAGCGAGAACACGGACGAGCGGTCGTCCCGCGCGCCGGACCTGTCCCCGGAGGAGACGCGAGATCGCGAGAGCCAACCGGACTCGCTCTCGGAGTACCGGGTGGTGTGGCGGTGCGAGGTCCGCTCGGAAGACGCGTTGCCGTCCGACGCGGGACCGAGCCCGAGGGCGCTCTGCAAGGGGGCCAAGCGGGGATGGAGGGGTCAGCGGCTGGGTCGAGGGGAGACGCGGGCATCCCGACGTCGCATCTAGGTCGATGTCAGCGTCGTAACGGCTATGTGCGGTGCGCGACCCGCGGGGCGCGGACGCGCGCGGGAAGCGCCGAGACGCGCTCGGCGACGTACCATGAACCCCATGGCGCCTCGCCCGACGAGTATCGGTCGCCGCGCCGGCGACAGATCCCGCCCGCGCGCTTGCGTGTGGTGGCTGAGATGAGCGAACGAGTCCGGGTGCCGTCTCGTCTCGGATGCGGCGAAGAAAAAGAAAAAGGTCAAAAGGCGAGCGCGAGCTGCGAGGCGGCTGCCGGCGGCGCGTTTCTACTCGACGCGTCCGCGTAGTACTTTGCGGTAGCGTAGTCTTGGCTACGCTACCTACGGTGGACGCGTTTCGTCCCTGTTTGATATTACTGATAGTACATGTGTACACGTGACTCCTTTTGTGACTCCTTCTTCGCCTCACTCCGCTTTGGCCTTCGTCCCGAACATCGCCTCGGCGGTGACCTTGTCGACGTGCGCCCTCGCGACGATCGGCACGCACCGCCGCGTCGCCGCCGCCGCCGCCGCCGCCGCCGCCGCCGTCGCCGCCGCGCGCGCGCGCCGCGACGCGATCCCGGCGAAGACGCCGCCGGGTCCCGCCGCGAACGCCGCGGCGGCGATGAGCGACGTTTCAGACCAGAACGCCTTCTCGGGCGCGATCGCGGAGGCGACAAGCGCGAGCGCGAGCCGGAGCGAGGCGACGCCGCGCGCGACGCCGGGATCGGACGCGTTTGGCGAGATGAAGAAAAAGGCGCGTTCGGCGGCGAGCGCGGCGACGAGCGCGGCGAGACGCGCGCCGCCATTTTTCCAAAAGGCGCGGCGACGCGACGCGGCGGCGGCGGCGGCGGCGGCGGGCGCGGCGACCGCCACCGCCAGGATCCCGACGGCGGCGGGACTCCACGTTCGTGTGCTGTTGGACGAGAAGAGCACGAGGAACACACGAACGACCGATTCCAAAAGCGCGAGCGCCGCGACGGCTTTCCCGCCGTAGACGCCCGCGCACACCTCGTCGGGCGTCGGCGGCGGGAACCCGGCGGGCGACGCGCCTCCCCGCAGCCACGTCTTGGCTTCGTCGCGGCTCGCGTCGCCCCGCGCGGCGTCCAGCGCGCGCGCGCGCAGCGCGTCCCACCCGCGGCGAGACCCCGGGGAAAGCAACGCGACGGCCATGACGTGCGCGCACGAGCCGTCGTACAGCAGCGCGGCGGCTGTCGCGGCGGCGGCGAAGTGCGCGGGCGCCTCTTCGGGGCGCGCGAAACGCTCGAAACGGCCACCCCCTGAGGCGTCCCGCAGGTGCGCGACGGCGCGCGCGACGGCGCTCGCGAGCTCGTCCAGCACCTTCTCGTCCATCGCGGCGAGCTGCTTTCCGAGCGCCTTCGAGCGCGTCGCCGTTTCGAGCCCGGAGCCGCCGCGGCGCAGAATAGCGGACGGCGACGCGCGCGCGGCGCCGGGAGCGGCGGCGACCCACGAGAGCGGGTCCGCGGAAGCCTCCAGCGCCTGGACGGCGGCGCGCGCCGCCGCCGCGCCGCGCCGCGGCGCTTTCGCCGTCGCGCTCGCGACGGCGTCAGCGGCGGCGTGCAGAGGTGTCCAGTCGCCGCCGATGCCGATGGCGTCACCAGCAGCCAGCAAGTCGCTCACCACGACGGCGCCGAAGCTGCGGATGACCCAGGCAATCACCAAGCGCACGGTATCGACGTCGCCGGAGCTGCACGCCGCGCGGAGCAGCGTCGCCGCGCCGGCGCGCGTCCCGAGCTTGGGCGGCGCGCACCAGGCGATCGCGGCGGCTTCGTGCTCGCCGCGTTCGATTTCGAAATAGTCCACCTCGGAGGAGAAGTCGTCCGTGGCAGTGTCCGGGCTCTCCGACATCGACGAGTATCGGTCCGCGTACCCGCGCAATCCTTTGGAGGAACCCCCGCGCGCCGATTGGTCGGCGTCGGCGTCGAACGCGTCGACGACGCGGCGCGCCGCCTCGCTCCAGCCCATGGAGGCGGCGGCGCACGCCGCGTGGAACACAATCTCCTCGCGCACTTCGGCGGATTCGCGCGCGTTTCGGTCGGCGGCGCCGACGGCGGCGCCCGAGGCGCGCCCCGTGATGGCGGCGCCGATGTTGAAGAGCACCGGCGCGTGCTCGGCGCGCGCGCCCGTGCGCGTGCGCGCGAGCTCCGCCGCCAGTTTCGGGTCGGGCGTCAGGAACACCGCCGTGGAGACCAGCGGCGAGACGTCGTTTCGCGTCGCCGGCGACTCGGCCGAGTGCGCGTCGGCGACGAGCTCGAGGAACCCCAGGCCCTCGGCGTTGGTGGGCGTGACGTGCGCGACGACGGCGCGCTCGCCACCTCCCGCCGCGGCGTACTCCAGCAGCGGGACGTACGTGCCGCCGCACTGAAGCACGTACCCGTACCCCTCCGGCGGGGAAGGCAACGTCAGCGCGTCGTACCTGTCCGAGCGGAGCACGGGCATCGGCGCGCGCATCACCTCCGACGAGCGGAGGCTTTCGGCGTCCCCCTCCCGCGCTTTCCCGGCGCGGCGGTCGAAGGAAAGGCGCCGGCAAAAACCGGCGAGACCGCGAGACCTTTCGCGGACCGACTCCGACTCCGTCTCGTACCGAGACGAGCTCCGCCCGGACACGGGGTCCACCACGACGAAGTCCACGACGCCGTCCAGGCCGCGCTTCACCCCGGCGGCGGTGAGCGCGCGCGCGGCGTCAAAATCGCGAACGAAATCGCTCCCCTCTCGTCGCGAACGCACCTCGTCGTCGCCGCGCTCGGGGCTGACGTCGCCGACGCGGGAGGAACCCGCGCCGCCGTCGCCCTCGCGCAGCCTGGCGCCGATGTCCACGGTGAGCAGCGTGCACCCCGGGCGCACGGCCATCTCGGCGTGCAGCGCGCACGCGCCGTCCGGTAGCGCCGAGGCGAAATCGGCAACCACGCCGCGCATGCGCGCCGCCGCCGCCGCGGGGCCCTCCGGCGTCTTGTACCAGGCGCGGAGCGACACGTCGCGGAAACCGCCCCGGCGCGCGGCGACGGCGGGAACGCGCGACGTGTCTGGCGCGTCCCGCCGCAGGATGTACGCCTCGCGCTCGGTACCGCCGCACGCGCCCCCGGCGCACCGCGGCGGCGCGTGCACGCGGCGGCACATCACGCAGAAGTGCGCGGCGCCGCCGATGTTCGCGCACCGGAACGGCGCCTCCGCGAGCAGGTGCTCGCGGCACAGGCTCAGCCCCTCCGCGAGCGCGTTCACCGAGCGGCCGACGGGCGCGTCGCACCCCTCGGCGCGACACCTGGGAGCGCACAGAGCGGAATCCCGCACG
>Ga0206682_10005203_pt1 | contig 10321 bp, 9 predicted proteins | sample M240m12015metaG_FD_155444 | JGI IMG/M metagenome (GOLD analysis project Ga0206682, IMG submission 155444) | Ammonia-oxidizing marine archaeal communities from Monterey Bay, California, United States - M2 40m 12015 | ecosystem: Environmental > Aquatic > Marine > Intertidal zone | place: USA... | reverse complement strand
CATCGGCCTGCAAAATTTCCAATCCAGCATTTTCATAAATCGGAAATTGTTGGCGAATAGAAGCCGCCATTTTTTCTAAATCCATCCTCGTCTCCTATCTCTGAGGCAATGGCGCCAGGCTTAAGCCGAAGCCGAAGCCGAAGCCGAATCGGTGATTTTAGATACGATTTTGGGCAAGACATAAATAATGCCGACCCCAAATAAAATACCAAAGCCATAATTTATCGGCATCGCTATTCCGGTCTCCTCAAGCTCGAGGGCGCGCGGAATTCGCGTCATCAAGGCCATCCAGACAAAGCTCAGACCGGTCAATCCGCTGGCCACCAAAAGCTGCACGATGCGCGGGCCAGGCAGATTTACGTCACCGCCCCGCATCCAATAGCGACCCAAAAGCCAACCCATCATAGCGCCCGCAAACCAAATGGGGGCGTGGTGGTCGACGTGGCTTGGATAGAAAATCGTATAGATAAGGTGCAGAGCCAAGAGACATCCCACCGCTTGCGCCATCGGCAATTGCGCGATGCCGCTGGAGATACGCGGATGATTTTGCGCCGCGATATAAGCGTAAAGACATAGGCAACCGATAACAAACCCCGAAGCCACATCGCCCAAATCATGCACGCCCAAATAAAGCCGCGAGAAACCTTGCAGAGCGATAAAAATACCCGCCGCCCAATAGGCCAGATTTTTATACGCCGTATCGCGCACCGAATAAGCCAGATAGCCCCACAGCACGACGGCAATTTGCATATGTCCGCTCGGCCAGCCATAGCTTTTGCCGACCCCGCCATCGAGCGCAAACTCGGCCGCAGGACGCGGGTCTTGGCCAATGTCTTTGAGCCAACTATTCACCAGCCCCGCCGCCATCAGCAACATGGCCGTATGAAAAAACCGTTTCGAGCCGAGCGCGAAATAGCCAAAACACAGAAACATAACCAAGAATAAAGGGTAGCCCATCAAAGTAATCAGCTCGAACATCTGATTTAAAAAAGGCGTCCGCAAAGCTGGCACCCAAGACATATCATTCCAAATCGACATTTTCTTCTCCCGTTATTTCGTTTCAAATCTTAAGGCTTGGCCATTTTTAGCCGCCGCCACAATGGCGCCATCGCGCAGAGCAAATTTCCCATTCACCAAAACATGCACAATGCCTGTGCTTTCCGCCAGCCCATTTTTATAGGTCGCTTGGTCACTGATTTTGAGGGGGTCAAAAATCGTAATATCGGCCACCATCGTCTCTTGCAAACGGCCGCGTTCTTGCATGGCTTTCAAGCCCATATTGCCCAAATAAACCGCCGCATGGCTCGACAGACCCGCAATCAATTGCGCCATATCCAACCCATGTTCGCGCGCCAAACGTAAAGACCGCGCCCGCGTGCCAGCGCGGCGCGGATGCGTATTGGGCATGGTTTCATGGTGTTTATCCCAAGCGCCAAACAGCGGCATGCCATCGCTGCCAATCGCAACCCCCGGCAATTTCAGCCATTCGACAATTTCATCTGGGCGCGACTTGTAAACAATCACCTGCCGCACGGGGTCAGATTTGGCCAATCGTAAATACTCGGCCTTGGTTAAAAACTTATTGAGAGCGGGGTCGAAAAGTTGTTTCTCATAGGTCCAGCCGAGGCGCTTTTCAAATATCTCAGGCTTGAAAAACACCGCATTGATGGAAGTCGAACCCGCCACATAGGGGTAAATATCGCCCCAGACGTTCAGCCCTTGGCCGCGCAAATCGACCAGCAAATCTTGCACTTTGCGCCAGCCCGCATTGTTGAAATGATTGATACAAGCCGGCGCTTTTAACGCCGCCGCATTGGCCAGAATTTCTTGCGCGCCATTAATCTCTTCATCGGCATGGCCAGGCGTATGGCGCAAATGTACGCAAGCCTGACGGCCATAGGCCGCCGCCAGTTTTTGCATGTCATAAACCTCGGGCGCCGAAACCGCAGGCATATATCCCAAAGTAATGCCAATACCAATGGCGCCCGCTTTCAGCCCCGCTTCCATATCGGCCAACACTCGGCTTTGCTCTTCTGGTGTGGCTTCGTGCACCGCCCATTTCTGGCCGCGCCCGCGCGAGATATAGGCGTTTAGAGCATCGTCTGCTTTATTGCCATCCAACACCAATGCGCGCGCCAGCTCGACACTGGCTGACGTGCCGAAGTTAATCCGCGCCGCACCCTCCCGACGGGCATACCAATTCTTCATTTCAGAGCCGAGCGCGCCAAATTCTAAATCCATCGCCGAGGTCAGCCCGTCTTTCAGGCCGATTTCATAACAAGCCTGCGCCGGACAGTGCCAATGATAATCAATGAACCCGGGCGCCACAATCAGCCCGCGCGCATCGATGCTTTGTGCGCCCGTCAGCGGCGTTTGACTGATGTTAACAATGCGCCCCTCGCGCACGCCAATATGGCGAATGGCATCCAGTCCACTCAGCGGATCAATCACCCGCCCATGGTTGATGACCAGCTCATACGCCTTGTCGTCAGACGGCGAACAGGCGGTCAAGAAACTCAATGTGGCAAATAAAATCAGGGTTGGCACGCGCAACATAATCTCTCCCAAGCGTTAAAACGCTTCCAAGACTAGCTATTTAGAGAAGAAAGAAAAGTAAATTTTAGCCCCCTCTGGCCAGACCACGGGCGGGGGAATATCTTGCCCATCGAGGGGTTAAAATCCCATTGGCACGCGAATTTTTTGTTTTTCGCCGGTCTGAGAATCCTGCGCCCGCAACCTGATTTGAGACAATTCGTCATCCCGCCGGCCAACTTGGTGGCGGCTTTCATAGTCGTCATAGCCGTCACGGGTAACGCGAATGCGGAGTTTTTTTCCGCCTTCATAGGGGCCAATTTCGGCCGGCGTTTCTCCAACGAAGCGACGATCGACATAAATTTTTCCACCTCTGGGCTGGCTATCTATGTAGAGCTTGGCTTTTTGCTTGATGAGTTTGAGTTCCTGCAACCAATCATCATTGCGCCCGACAGTATGCGTCAAGCGCAATGTCTCATAGCCGTCCTTTCTCAATTCAAGCGTTATGCTGCTGCCAAGTTCCAAACCTTTGACGCGGCTCGGTGTTGTTCCAATGCGTTGGCCATCGACAAATAGCTCACTGCGACGCGGATTGGATGCAATATCTAGATCCCGCAGGTTACGCACCAGATTAATATTTTTTAATTGCGCATCATTACGCCCAACAATATGGCTGAATTGCAAATCTTGATAGCCAGGTGTGGCAAGGCGAATGTCCAAGCGCGTGCCATCGCGGTAGGACATTGGCGTTGTTAACGGCGCGCGACCTATATCCGTGCCGTCAATGTAAACTTGCGTATCAAAGGAACCCGTATTGATTTCCAATCTTCGCCCCGACGGCGCAGGGGCTCCCAAGGTTGGGTCTGGAGAGGCCGTTTCAGCCGCTTTTCTTCCAGCCTGTTTCATAAATGAGATAAGGCTGAGCTTTGAACAGGCGGTGCAAATTTCGATCAGGCTTTTTTCAATTCTGCCCGAAATAATATTGTTAATTTGCAGTTGAACGACATAGCTATCATCTAGTTTTTGAACCGAGCTATCGGCGATCAACTCGCCATTAAAAGCAACCGCCAGCCCTTGCGCACAGCTTTGCGCCGTGCAGCCCTCTTTGGAATATTCTTCCTCAAGTTTCGATTCGACGGCGGGCCCGTAAAACACATCAAATCTATTACTCAGCCCCTGCTGCAAGGCCGTCCCAAGCAAGGCAGCTTCCGCTTCTAGAGACTTATCAACATTCAGCGGCAACAACACGAGCACATCTTTTGCAATAGCACCGGTTACGGGGGCAAAAATCAGGCAAAAAATAAGGGCTAGGATACGCATCATAGTTTCAATTTAGTGAGCCAACCATTGTTCGATGGCCGCTGTATTGGCAGGCGTAAAGCCAACCAGGGTTTGATCTACTTTACCTTCAGGAGAAACCAATAAGGTGGTCGGTAAGGCCTCAACACCGGCCGACAATCGAGCTTTTGTATTGCCGATAATCATCTGCGGTAAGGTGATATTCAACTGGTCGAGAAACTGTTGAACGACTTGTGGCTTATACGCGGCCTTGGTGGCGGGGTTTGTCTCCGCATGCACATAAATAAAATCAGCTTGCGGGTATTTTTTCTCTTTCGCCAAAAGATCCGGCAGCTCTTGTTTACACGGGCTGCATTTGACCCACCAAAAATTGATCAAGGTTTTGCGGTTTTTAAACGAACGCCGCAAGGAAGTAATCTTCCCATTTTGGTCGAGCCCCACAATATTTTGAAAACTTTGAGCCTTTACAGGTGTCGTACCGGCCAGCAGGATTGCAAAGCAGAAGAGTAGACACAAGGTGTTAAAGTTCTTGCGCCAATGTCGAGATAATTTTGTCAGCGATTGCTTCATCATTTACTGGCCTTCCAATAGCCTTCGTTATCATTTGCTTGGTATTTGGAGGTGACTTGTCATCCATATAGGTCAGCTCAATGCGAATGTCGACCTCATCAATCCCAAAGTTCCGCGTGGTCTTGGATGTCGCTTGGATGAAGAGCGAGGTTTTCAAATCATAGGCACGCTTCAAATCATTTAGCTTATCGATATCCGTTGCTTGTGCCGCACGCCAATATTTTTCGTGCCGTGTTTCAAAAAATGTTTCTAAAGCCGCATCTAGCGCCAGATTGCCGGTTTGCCAACCGACCGCTATTTGGGTGCTGCCCATGAGCGCATCAATCTCATCCAGAAGTTGCTTCGCATTATTTTTACTTTGCGCCTGCGCTGGGCTCAGCGCGTCGCCTTTCTCTTGCAGCAAAGACAATAGGCGGCTGGCAAATTGTTGTTTGTCTTTTGGGGCACCCGTCAGAGTTGGCAGTTGCTGTGTCATCAGCACAATCTCGCGATTGAGGGCTAATTTGCGCGCCCGCTCAATATCACCTTGAAGGGCGCTATGTTGCGCGCGCACAAGGTCTGACGCGCCTACAACAGCCGAGGTGAGGTCGTCGAGCAAGGAAGAAAAAAGCGATAAATTATCGATGGAGGCGGCGTCAAAATCCAGTTGGGAAGAGAATTTCTGAAAGTCAGATAGCGCCACAATATAGGGTAAATCAGAACGTTGCAGGCTGACCCGCGCTAAAATCATACAGGCTTGCTCATCTACATAAATTTGCGTGTCGCGAACCGCATTGAGCGATAAATTGCTCTCGGCTGCACTTTCCATCCGAACGACACCTTGTTCCGCGTCGTTTGTAACCCTCAGCTCCGATGAGATTTTACTGCTGACATCGGAACGAATATTCAACGCCAGATCGGATAGAGCCCGGCTTTTTAGAAGCTGCGTAACATCAACCAAGGCGCGGTCGGTTTGCGGTCGGGTTTGTGCGTATCCGAATATGACCCTCGCATCTGCATTCTGTCCAAACGAGGCAACCCAACTGGGTTGAGGTTTTTGATTCTCGGGCGCACATGTATAGGCTGAGGCCTGACCAGAAGCCCCTAACAACAACAAGAAAAATACCCCAATCGATAAACATCGGGGCATTGCAAAGCTCAAAAGCTGCTTTCTAGAGGCGCTTGCGAACGGCTTCATCGAGATCATTCAGCATATTGGCGTTATTTTCCATGACCTCTTTATCGAGTTTTTTAACTTGTTCGACAGCAGAGCGGGCGGCATCGGCTTTCAATATTTTTACCAGAACATAGGTCTGAAGGCCGGTTTCACCGCGCACTGTTTTACGATTGCTGACAACCGCGCCGCGCAAGGGGGCCGAGGCAATCGCCTTGGCCGCATTTTGAAACACGCCTTGTTCGACCGAGCCTAGATTGGTTTCTTGGCCGGTAAATGTTGATGAAGCCATGCTATCTACAACAGAAGAAATTTGCTGGGTAATCTCAACCATGGCGCCCAATTTGGCTTGCTGCAGAGCCGCCCCTAAATTAGACAAAGACGAGGTGCCAACACCATAAATCGCGTCTTCCGAAATTGGCGGATTAAGAAACCAATCTGGTTGGTCCTTAAATTGCATCTCCATGCGACTGTCTTTAGCTTTTTTCTCAGCAATCAGTTGTTTGTCTTGCGGCGTTCCGCACGACACTAAAACGAGACTAAATAAAATGGTGGCTACGTGAAAACGCATAACAAACACTCCTAAAGTTAGGTTTCCAAAATAACAGCAAGGCCTGTGAGTGTCAAAACATCTCAACAAGGACGCTTGAGAATCCTTAACCCAAGCCCAACTATTTGATTCTTTTTAATTTTCGCTTTAACCTCAGGAGAAGTTTTTTTGAGTAAAGGAGTTTTAAATGCGTATTTCACCATGCCTTACGGGGGGCGCCATTCTAGCCGCCCTTGCTTTTCAACCAGCCTCAGCCGCCAATGTTTCTGTTTCATTTGGACAGGCAGATTTCGAAATGTTCTACGCCATTACAGTTGATGGTAACCCCAACCGCGGGCAATCAATTGACGATTTTGATTATGTGGACTTGGGTATTTCAGTCGACCGTGGCGATTATACTTACGGCTTTACTGCCAGCTCACTTCTAGAGCAACCGGTCGACGAAGTTTCTAACGGTGTCTCAACTCCATACGATACAGAGCGTGATTCATATTCTTTTTCTGTGTCTCGTAATCTATCGGAAAAACTATCGCTAACAGGCGGCTATTATGCAGCCAAGTTGGCCGTTGAAAGCGATACGCCCGGCAAAGAGGACACTATCGAAACCGATGCTTTCTTCGCATCATTAACCTATGCCGACAGGCTCACCGATAAACTATTCTGGTATGGTCGCTTTAGCGCGCAGATTAACGATGGAGATCTGAAGTTGAATAAGGATAACGGAATTGATGTTTTACAATTTTCAGCGGACGGCGACGGCATTTCATTTGGCGCCGGTATTTTCTATCCGCTAGACGCGACCAGGGGGCTTACTTTCGCTGCTGAACATAAGGATTTTACTTATGACGCTGGGCTAACAAATTTGGAAGAAAGCCAAACCTTATTTACCATTGGCTATAATTTCCAGTTTTAAGAGATAAAATAACCGCCTCATGGAGGCCCCATGAGGCGGTTAAACTTTACAGAGCGAAATTAATCGACAGGCCGATTGTATTCCAATCATAATCCGTTGAGCTCAGTGTTGGCAGAAAATAAAAACCGTCAATATCAAAGTCTTTAGCTTCATAGCTCAAAACCAATGTTCTGCCTGATTGCAATGGATAAGCCAATCCGGGACTGAGCAATGCGGCTTTCCCCTCCACACTATAGGCTGCCCCCCCCCATGCCGACTAAAAGCTGTAATCGGCCGAGAAAGCCGAGCTCTTACAAGCCGGAGACGCGACAGCCGAATAGGTATCGATTTTTACGTCTTAAAAACTGAACACATATCCAAGCGACAACACGTTGAGACTTTCTTCTGTGCGGGCCGAACCCCCAGACCAATAATCAACTCCGTCATCATAGCTGAAGTCTTTGCTGTCATACGCCAAGTTGATGCCAGAGTTCGCGTTCACAGCATAAAAAAGGGATAGACCGAGGCTATTGGCTGTGCCCTCAAACAAACTTCCCGTATCGCCAATCATAGGTTCCACGCCACCAGCGCAGCTATAGGTTTCGGAAACATCTGCCTCGCCGGAGAGGACCGTCGCAAACCTGACCGTTCCAAAGAGCTTATCTGTAAAAGGGTGCGAATAAGCTCCGCCAATAAAAATACCAAAATTCTCATTTTCAAAATTAGATGTTGTCTCTAAGGAGAAGCCATTGTTATCGCATATATTAGAGATGGTCGCATTATTGCCAGCAGCTTCTCTATACGCTCGACCTTGAACCTCTTTCCAAGAAACACTTCCAGATTGGAAACCAGCATAAGCGGACCAGCCGTTTTCTAATTGTCGCGAATAGGTAAAATTAAAGTCCGCGCGTTCTGCCGTTTGTGGGCAGTTGGCCGCAGTGCAAGCGACGCCATTTGCATCCCAATTGCCATTTCCGCCCCAGAAGTTATCAAAATCAGGGTCGCTGCTTTCCGCTATTTGGATAGAAATCGAGTTTTTTCCGTAATTATAAGAGCCGGTAAAGGCGATATCTTGAAATGTCGCCTGAATGCCAGCAGAAGTGCCTGTGCCATCGTTTCGGTTATCATAAAAAATATGGAAATCATTATAGACAGAGCGAGCAGCAATTGACCCGCCCCAATCCCCAGCGGCTGCTGGAGTTGCAAGAAGTATACAGGAAGCAAAAAAAATCGATTTGTTCATCACGCTTTCTCCCTTTATTTAAGACCTAATCCGAAATTTGGATTAGTGGACTTTTGTCAATTTTCAATCAAATAACAAAGCCGCACAACTCAAGTCCTCAGAAATTAGGCGTGCGTGCCCTGGAAGCTCGAGAAAAGTCTGCAAAGGGAAAGTGGTGCACCGGGGAAGATTCGAACTCCCGACCCCCAGATTCGTAGTCTGGTGCTCTATCCAGCTGAGCTACCGGTGCCTTGGTTTCAGGTTTGTAGTCTGTGCTTGAGGCGATTGCAAGTGCAAATCAATCTAGGCGCCAAACTGGTCGTGATAGGCCAGACAATCACCGATTTGACGCGCGTACCAAATCGCTCGCGCGCTGGCACGCGCCACACAATCGGCCGCCAAAGCGCCCAACTCCGCCAGAGCCAAGGGACGCTGGTCTTGCGTTTCACTGAGCGGCTCGGCTCCCGTCGCCAAAACAAAAAGACAGTCGCCATCAAACGGCGTGTGAATCGGGCGCACCGCACGCGCCAAACCATCTTGCGCCATAATCGCCACACGTTTGGCTTCGGCCACGCTTAAATCAGCCGCCACCGCCACCACGCCAATGCTGGTATTGCCCAAAGCGCCAGCCAGTTTCGTATTGGCAAACGGATGCGCGCTGGCATCGCAGGGCTGGCCCGCCAAATCTGGCCGACCAAATTCTAACCGCGCTTCAAAAGGTAAGGCCAATGGCTGCGCCCAAAATCGCCCTGCCGCATCAACCAAACTGCCCAGCGGATTGGCGGCAATCAGCGCGCCGACTTTTACGCGAGTGCCTATTTGCGTGGAAGCACTGCCAAGCCCGCCTTTCAGCTGACCCGCTTGCGCGCCATAGCCGGCGCCGATATTGCCAAGCGCAAAACCCTCGCTGGCCTGCTGATAGGCCGCCCGCCCCAAAGCCGCATAGGGCGGTGTCTCGCCCCAAGTTTTATCGCCGCCATTGGCGACATCAAATAAAATAGCCGCTGGCACAATCGGCGATGGCACAGGCGCACCTGTGGGAAAACCTTTGCCTTGGGCGCCCATCGCCGCGGTTACCCCCGAAGCGGCATCCAGCCCATAAACCGAGCCACCCGAAAGCACGATGGCATCGGCCTTATCGACCAAAGTTCCAGGTTGCAAAGCATCGGTCTCGCGGGTGCCGGGCCCACCGCCTGGCACCGAAACGCTGACCACGGCGGGCGCGTCTGGCACAATCACGCTGACGCCCGTGCGCGCCGCTTCATCTACTGCATGGCCGACCCGAAGCCCTGCCACATCGGTGATGAGATTGCGCGCGCCAGCGCGCGGAGTTAAAGAAAGAAGCGGGTCAATGTCTGCTGTCATAGAATTTTATATACCACATAAGCCCCTGCTCAACCAGATTCGGCGCGCGAAAACCCTGCAGCCATGGTTGCCCCTTAACTCTCAGGCACCTTTACAAACGTGCAGTCAGACTAGCTGGTAGGGGTTAACGAACCTTTGACGTCCCAATCGTCTAGCGCCGAAACCAGGATAAAATACCGATAATTTTGCGCATCCGTGGGCTAAACAGGCTCGGCGTATAAAAATCGCCAGCCGCGCGTTTGGAAGCCTCGCCACGCGTCGGATAGGGCGCCACCACGCCCGCCATCGCCGAAACCGACAAGCCTTGGTTCAGCGCCATCGTCCATACGGCCAGCAAATCGCCCGCCCCGTGGCCAACAATCGAAGCGCCTAAAATTTTACCTTTGCGCGTGGTCACCACTTTCACCATACCGCGTGTGTCGCGCTCGGCGCGGGCGCGGTCGTTTTCTTCAAACGGCCAGCGCAAGACTTTAATCTTGCCATGCGCGGCGCGCGCTTGCGGCTCGTCTAAGCCGACAGACGCCAACTCTGGATTGGTAAAGGTCACCCGAGGAAGCGCTGTGTAACTGGCCTTGGCAGGCAAGAAAAACAGAATATTGCGAATGACCAATCCCGCATGATAGCCCGCTGCATGGGTAAATTGCGGCCCGCCCGAGACATCGCCAATGGCAAATATTTTTTTATTTTTCGTCCGCATACGCGCATCCACCGCAATATGCGGCGCGTGGGTATCGCTAA
>Ga0206682_10005202_pt1 | contig 10321 bp, 20 predicted proteins | sample M240m12015metaG_FD_155444 | JGI IMG/M metagenome (GOLD analysis project Ga0206682, IMG submission 155444) | Ammonia-oxidizing marine archaeal communities from Monterey Bay, California, United States - M2 40m 12015 | ecosystem: Environmental > Aquatic > Marine > Intertidal zone | place: USA... | reverse complement strand
CACGGTCGCCCAATAATATGTTTATGTTAAATTTACGAATTTTTCCACTGATAAGTCCAATAATAATATTATCGGTATCTTCAATCTTTACCTTGAATGTTGCATTGGGCATGCAATCGATAATTTTACCAGTAACCGTAAAGATTTCTTCTTTGGCCATTTTAATATTTAACTAAAAAGTCCATGCGTTCTGCGATCTCCTGACCGGCTGTCTTTTCAAATTTCTGACGATACATTTCTGGATCAGTAACAATGTCCCTAGCAAATCTTTCTTTATCAAGTGTACGTGGATCATCAAGTTTGTATCCAGTATACTGCCATTCTCCAGTGTCACTAGTAATTTTATTAATATGTGATAACATTCCATTTATTTTGTCGTACAGTTTGTTATTGCGTTCAAATTCAACAAATACTTTATACTCACCTTCTTGATTTGGTGCTGGACTTGCTTCAACATCTAGATGCTCATTCACACCAGTTTCAATAAAATTGCTTAGGTCTTGAGCTGGCTTTTCATACTGTACAGTAAGTGCTACTACAACAGTGTCTGCGTTTTCGCCAATTTTAGGCTTATACTGGTCAATACTAATTACACTATTGACTAGTCCTTGCATTTCTTCGTGGGTTAATCCCTCAAATATCTTCGTCTGGGTCATTGTCATTTTTTAAAGCCTCTTCGCTATCTAGTCCTTGTTCGTAAGCATCACTAACATCACTCATGTCAATTTCAACGCCGTTAACTTCAATCTGTTGACTTTTAAATTCGTCTACAAAGTGGCGTGGCATTACGATACGTACTAGCCAAACATCTTTTTCAATCTTCTTGGGCTTACGTTCGCCTTTGTCGTCTTGTTCAAGATCGTCTGGTGTTTTTATATCTTTACTTATAATGTATGTTTCTTTCTGGAAATACACATAGCAACCATGTTTGGTAAGACGCAATGCGCCCTCTGGATCTGGCATAAAATCTCTAGGATACATCACTGTTGCCTCAATCCAATAGCGGCTAATTTCTGGTCCAGCCACAATTTCACCTTTGATCCAGTTTTTATAAGCATACAAGTGTAACTTGTCCAATACGCCCTCAAATTCGAGTAGCATATCTAGCTTACTATTACCGTCATAGATACTACTAATTGTGTCTGTTATGTCTTGTGGTTCAATCATTATTCATTTACCTAATTGCTGTTGTAACTATTTATACAAACAAGAAACTATTTTGTTATTTCATTATACTATCAAAGGTGTTTGACGTCAATCTGTTAAATACTATTGAACAATTTGGGCTCAAGTCTAGCAAATCAAACTACAAAAGGAGAATAACGTAGTGACTAAAAGAGCTAGAAAAACTAAATCGTTCAACAGTTCGGAGCCAATTGTTGACTTCGGGAAATATAAAAAGCGTAATTCAAGGGTAACTATTTTACCTAAAAATCTTGCACAGGAGGATTACTTGACGTTACTTGACGATGCAAATAAAAACATCGTGTTTGCAACAGGCCCAGCGGGTACTGGCAAAACCATGCTAGCAGTGCTAGCGGCGGTTCGTGCGCTCAAGGAAGGTGACTGTGAAAAGATTGTTGTAACTCGTCCAGCAGTAAGTGTGGATGAACAACATGGCTTTTTACCTGGATCTCTATTAGAGAAAATGGCACCATGGACTAGACCAATCTTTGACGTACTCGAAGATTATTACACTCCAAAAGAAATCACAACAATGATTGAGGAAGGCATAATTGAAGTTGCCCCACTGGCATACATGCGTGGGCGTACTTTTAAAGAAGCATTCATTATCGCAGATGAAATGCAAAATGCCACACCAAGTCAAATGAAAATGTTACTAACCCGTATTGGCGTTGGTAGTCGTATTGTTGTGACTGGAGACTTAGCTCAACACGATAGGGGGTTCGACAATAATGGGTTAAAAGACTTTATGTTCTTACTGAAAAAAACCGACACACAACGTATCGGCTTTACTGAATTCGGCAAGTGTGATGTGGAGAGACATCCTGCAGTTGCTGAAGTATTATCAATTTATGGAGACGAAAGCATTAACTAAACGTATTACAAAATAATATTACAGACTTGAGCCCAATTGTCAACGTTAGTAATTCGTTTATCCATAAACCCAGTGTTATGTTCATGATTTATTAAAATTGTGTTCAAACCAAGGTCTGCACCCAACTGTGCATTTTCTGGTTTATCTTCAAGCCAATAAAGTCCTGTATCTTTGTAGGGCGCAAGAGCATCATCTTTATCTGCACCAGTATCCAAACATACTACATCAGTAAATACGTCTTGGCCAAATATCTTTGCCAAGTTTTCTTCCCTTAACTGTTTAGCATAAGGATCTAAGCTCAAACTAGTAATACAAGTAAACTTATATCCTGCTTCAACCAACTTAGCAACACCGCTTCTGGCGTCTCTTAGAGCAGGTAAACAGCACATCCAAGCACTCTGATTAAATTGTTTAACTAGCTTCTTACAGTCTGCTTTGGCAATGCCATACGCAACTTCCATTTCGTATACACCTTCGACAACTTTTTTATATCCGTTGTCATACATCCATTCATGGAAGCTATTCTCCCAATCTAGTAGAACACCATCGCAGTCTGTTAAAATTGTCTTATTCATATTTTTCATTTTTTCTTTCATATATCATTACCTACCTTAAGCAAACAATTTGCCCATATTTTCGAACACCACATTGTAAGCATTCACTTCAGCTTCATACCACTCATAAAAGTCATCGTCATCTTCGAAACGGTCACTGCCACTGGCATGTTCATCCCAAACACGGTTCATTGCGTTCATGCCTTCTAGTGCATCACCACGACCAAAGTTTGTAATTGTGTTCCAAGCACTAGTAAAATCTACTGTTTCTTGGTAAAAGCTAGGGATTCTAAACATTGTGTATTCCTTCTTTATTAACTATACTTACAGTATATAGTAAAACGTCTTGGTTGTCAAGCCTTTTTTTAATCCATATCACATTGCCAATAAGCGCCGTCAAACCAAGCACGAAGACCACCTAATGGATAATCTTTATGCTCAAAGAATATATACGGACGACCCTTAGCATCAATTTTCTGTTCTATAATGCTGGCTTCTTCTACGGGAATTAAGCGTTCTGCACCAGTCTCTGCATAGTATGCACTATTAAAAATTCTAATCATATTATGACCAATCCATTTCAACTTCTTCTGTTGTTTCACCAGGGTTAACAATTTGTCCATCAACTCTAATAGGGCTTGGACCGTTCCAAGCATAGTAAAGACTGTCACGTGTTGAAATACGTGTACTCCAACCAATGTCACGAAAGTCGCCAATACAAACACTGTTGGACGAACCACTTGCATCATCAACATCAACTATGCAACCTGCTGTGATGTCAATAACTGCTGATTCAAACAACAGTTGTTTATCTTCTTTGGACATTACTTCAAACATTATGTTTTCCTTTTTGTTAACTTATACCATTAATATAAAGTAAAACGTCTTGGTTGTCAAGTGTTAATTTACTATTTTTTCTATTGTTTTTCCATCTATTAAATACTCTACGGTCTGTACAATAGTATCATACTCTACATCAGCAATGATCCATTCGTAACCTTTATACCCAATTTGTAGTTTTTGTAGATAAACTTTTATATCCTTTTCAAGTTCTTTAATGGTTGGTTCGTTTGCACTTATTAAATATGCCCATTCAATATCAAAACCATTGTGTCCTTCGTATTCACTAAGACGTCGACTTTGATTGTTGGTAATTCCAAAGCATGTCATCCCTGTGTAGGGATGACGCCACATATAAAAGTAATAGTCTTTCATTATGCACTCGCTGTAATAAAGTCAATGGTTCCTGAAACATACTTTGTAAGTTTTTCTGGAATTGGCAACTTGCCTTGTGATAAGTTATTTTCTTGACAGTGTTCAACATAATCAGCAATCATATAAGGCACACTACATGCATCAGTCCAACTACGTTTTGTACCCAAACTATCTTGTAATTTATACAACCGCTTTTTAGCATGTGAACTAAATCCGTCACCATTAGCGTACTTGGCTTTAATGAATTGCGCAAACTGTTCTTGATTAAATCCAACCACTTCCTGATCTTTAATATCTGCAAACAGTTCTGCAATTGCCATATAAAAACTTGAATTGATGCCTTTATCTTTTCCAAAGTATGTACTTAAAAACTTGATAATTTTTTCAAATGTTACAATATCAAAGTTTTCAGTGTCATGACTGGCCATTGATTTCATACCACTAACGTGTGCAATATGCCCTGGCAATTTCTTTTCTGTACCAGTTGTTGGTGCTGGTAACATGTTATGTTTTTCCATAACACTCCACATCAAATCACTGTGTACATCTTCTTGCAGTGTACTACCATACAACCGCTTGCCGTTTGCTTCACTACGGAAAACGTAATAAGGATCAACTGGCTTTTTAGCTTTTGAGCCGTTAATAGTACGGAAGCCAAAGTTAGCAACTGCTTCTCCACTAATATCACTACCAGGCACTTCCAAGTTATAATCAATAATGTTTGCTTTGATATAAAATTCACCTTCAATTTCAATCATACCAAACATTATTAGTGCTTCAATTGTACTTGATGTTTGTTGCCCATCCCACGCTGTGTGCATTTCTTCTGTTAACAGCTCGCCTGTGATAGGATGCGGAGCACCAACCGGATAATGTACAACATTAATTGGCTGAGTAATACGAGGATCAAATACTGGCAAAATATTTTGCCCAATAAATTTCTGCTCAACAATACGCTGGATATCAATATTACTGTAAACTGTACTCAATTTAATCATTGCAACACGGCCAAAATGTTCTTGCCGATATTTTACACCGCCCAAACGTTCTTGTAACTTTTCGATACCAGTTTCAATTTCACTGCCGTTTTCAAGTGCTTGCTTAACAAGATCTTCAATCTTAACTAGTGTGTCACCAGCATCAACATTACCTTTGTTTAGTTTAAACATTAGGTTATCTGATTCTGTTTTGTGTAATTCTTTAACAGCATCTAACATGTTTACTACAGACATAGTGTTTCCTTTTTTTAATTTACTCTCACAATATATAGTAAGAAGTTTTATTTGTCAAGTAAAAAGTTTTACCTTATGCAACTTCTTTTTGTTGCTCTAGTTCCTCATATAGGGTATCTAACTCATTGAGAAATGTATTAACATCATCAATTGGTGTTTTATACACATCTCCACCTGGAATTACAAAACTAAGATAATCGAGAGTTTCCTCGTCGATATCCAAAAGACTATTATACTGATATTTGGGGGGTTTAACGCTCATATAAGGCTCCTGTATGGTAGAGTGAGTTATTGTTGATTGGCGAGTTTTGGAAGAGCCCATAACATAAGAGCTAATCCCAGGGCGCACCACCCTGCTGTTTCCCAAAGGGAAGGAGGTAATAGTCCTGCTTCATGTGCAAAGTCATCTGCACCAACAGCACCTAAAATTATAGCAAGTCCAATAAAAAATCTAATCATTAGCAGTCTCCTTAAGATCCAGTAATTAACATTAATGTACCATCTTCTTGCATTTCAAAATCTTCAATGTAAGAATGATGTGTACGGCTTTGTTTAATACAACTATCAGCGGCAAACCAAAGATGTTTAATACTACCACTTGGAGCAAACATAGTTACTTCAGCCATTGAGCGTTTACCACCATCAGCTATATCTGCATTAAGTTCTTCCATTGTACAATCAGGACGTACAAACTGGTAACGTACCAAATATTGACGGTCCTTGAAAATCATTTTATCAGCTGACACACGGCCAGTTTCGTAAATACTCCAAACTGAATCCATACATAGTTCAGTTTGCATATCATTCCAATGTTCCATATCAAGTTCAAAAGAATCAACATCTTCAAACACAATATCTTCCATTGCAATTGTTTCTGCACTTACATCTTCAAATTTTACTGTTTGATCTAACATGTCAACTCCTGGTGTTTTTTTAACTTACTCTTATAATATACAGTAAGACGTCTTGGTTGTCAACAAAAAAAGTGAAAAAAGTTTCCTTAGATTTCAACAGGTTGTGAATTATTTTGAAGTATTTTCCAAGTATCTTCCCAACCTTCTACATTATAAAATTTACCACGTCCGTGTGCCAGGCTGTTCTTGCCCTCTGAGAGCGCCGAAATTGCACGAGAAAGCGTGTAATCGTTTCCTAGTTTGTCACAACGATCTCCAAAAAAGACTATTGCATCGTACTCGGAAAAATCATCTATAATTTGTGCTTTATCCTTGCCTTTTGGATAGATATCTAAGCCAGTTTCACCACCAGCTGTTGCTGTTAAATCTGGGAACATTATATTAAACGCTTCCACAAGTTTATTACGTTCGCCAGTAGATTGATCATATTCAACATACTTTCGACGTTCTTCTCTTGATGCGTTACGCCCAACAATACTGAAGTTTACTACTCCAGGACGCTCTTCAATATGATTGCCTGTGCGTATTTCAAAAGGACTTTCATACTGACAATTTTTTAAAAAATTATGTGCTAGTTCTGGTAATTTCCATTCACTTGAATAAGTATTTTGTCCGTGTTGCCAAACATCATTACCACTACATCCATACACTCGCTTTACATTTTCAGTAATCACAGTTCCCAACTGTTCAACAGTTTTCACATAGTCACTACCAGTAACTAGGAACACATCGTTGTTGCTCATAAACTCACAAAACCAAATACGAAACTCACCGTTCATACCACAGCGACTTGGTGTTAGTGTTCCATCTACATCAAACAGATATGCTGTACGCATTATGCTACCTCTACTACATTGTCCCAACGAAACGAGCGCCAGCCTTGGGCGTTAACATCCCACACACTGCATACTTCTGGATTAATTGCACGTACCTTCTTTTGTGTCAAAGGTTCATCTTTTTTAGCGGGCGGCAGTACTGCTTCATTAAGTGTACACGTCATTACTCGTTTGTCGCCATTAACTTTGGTAAAAGTAACAATTACTTCACCTGTTTTAAGGTTACCTAAAATTTCTGTCTTTTGATCTTCATTCATATTTTTAATCCCATAAGTTTTCGTAGTACTTGCCAAACAACGTAAATGCATTTGTAAGGCGTTCTTGTGTTTCTGTTAAACATGCTTTGCATACTGGATCACTAAAGTTTGAACATTTGTCAGCGCACATATCTCCAGCATCCATTTCTTTTGACTTGTGACTGAATGCCCAAATCATTTCATCTAGTATTTCGTCCCACTCTTGTTCAGTAAGATCGCCAGGATGTCCGTGTTGAGTTGCTTTTAGTTGTACAAGCATAGGATGAATAATCATAGCAAGTGTACAATCCATACTCCAGGTGTCGTACGGTTCTATTTCAACTCTTGTGGCACGATTCTTACGATACGGACCTATTCTAACTTTCATCCCAGTATTCCACTACTTTGTGTTTTTTCCACACTTTAGCCGCCTTCTGGGCACTTTCTTTTGTTTTGAATACTTTTACATGAACATCGTTAAAATCTTCACGACGTGACTCTGTGACGAAAAGCCAGGTGCTCTCGTCATCAGGGTCAGTAAATGGTATTTTAATAGCGTATTTCATTGTTTCCTCAACAGAGCGGATTATCGATCCTGCTCAATTTTGAACCTCCGATATGAATCCATTACTAGCGTTACAGCCAAATCAGTAAACATAAACGCCAATCCAAGCAATGCCAAGATAGAACCTGGGTCATAAGCACTTAGCCCAATTACCCAGCAAAAATATGCCATATAGCGATATTTCCAAGACTCCATCTCAGTGAAGTTCCATTTGATAAATTTAATAATATTAGTCATAGCCATGTTCCTTTCTTAATAGCCACAGTATTTGCTGATCTCAGGATCAGCTTCACATAGTCGGACAAAAAGTCCTCGTTCTCTCCCGTGAGCTTCGATCTCCCATGGCAAGTCCCAATATTCCGTATCTGCTCTGTCATATCGTGTACCTTGCCAGCTGACTTTTCTGACACTCATCAAGTCAACCATCTCGCCTCGTGCAAATTGTTTAACGTGTACTAGTTCATGGGCAATGGTTTCCAGTGTCTTCTCAAAACCTTTTTTACCGTTCCAATTTGCTTCAACAGTAAAATCCTTAGGACGAACGTTATCATCCTCCCATGTTGCAGTACCACAATTACCTGTTGTTTCTTCCAGGTTTTTAATTAATTCCATTTCAATATAAAGAGATTTTTGTAATCTCTTTGATATCAGTTTATCTAGGAAAAAGCCAACTGCTCGACGAATCATTCGATTCTGGCGCTCAGTAATTGGACCGTTTAAAACTAATTCCATTAACTTATTCCTTCTGTGTTACCAAACTACTATACATTAAAAAAGTGACTTTGTCAAGCCACTTCTTGAAATCCATAATTAGCAACAACCGATTGCTTACCAGTTTGATCTTCAACAATATCACCAACACTAACACTGTGCATGCGTGTTAACCGTTCAATATTTTCTTCAGGACCCATGTTACCTACATGAAATACACCTTCCAAATTATCAGCAGTTATATTACTGACATGGGTATAATATCCTCGCTTAAAAGCATCTGCGGCAATACTGCCTGTGTCTTTTTTTCCAGGAAAGCTCATATCTAGCTTCAGTGACTGTTTGTGTACAGCGTCATGACCTTTTTCGTTAATTAAGTCAATTTCAGCATTTGTAAGTTGGATTTGGTAAACTTTGTATTGCATGGTTGAACTCCTGTTTTTTTAAATTATACCATGATTATACGGTAAAACGTCTTGGTTGTCAACAAAAACCAGAACAAAAAAACTCAGCAAAAACAATAAGTTAAAAATTATTTTAAAGTTTTTAGAAAAAGATCACTACCTTTATCTACATTTTCCTGCCAGGTATCAGCGGCATTCTCGTCAGCAAAATCACTTACATACTTGTAGCACTTAAAAGGGATCTTGAAGCGATAAGCAGCTTTGGCTAATGCATATGCTTCCATATCTACTAAATCAATACTTGCATATTCAAACCATGGATCAGTTTCCATTACAAAACTATCACCAGTTCCCAATGTAATATTAGTATTGGTATTCAGCATAATTGGACCAGCTGTGTTATCTTGTTCAAACGGCACAACACCACGTGGTGCTTGTGGTTCTGCCATCATATCACGTTGTATAATAACATCAGGTTGTACTAACTGTCCAATAAGTGGCTTCTTTGACACAATACCTGCTGTACCATAATTAATAACCTCAGTAATACTTTTGGGCATAACCGCGATTCGTTGGCATACTTCAATAGCGGCATTTACTTTACCTACACCAGTAACTACTTTATAATAGCCTTCTGGTAATGTTTGCGGAAGCTCAGCTTCAAGAGCAATTACAACTAGTTTCATTTGCCAATCTTTTCTAGCTCAATCATTGTTGCAGATAAGTTAATTTCTGGATCAGCAACTTGTGTATGCTTTACCATACCATTACGAATAACAATTACAGCCTCGTCTTGTTGATCTTGATCTTTACCAAAGAACTCCAAGTTACGATACAAAAACTTAAAAATGTCATTGTACTCATCTGGACGTGCGCTTTGTGTGATGAGTTTACGTGCTTCTCTGATCTTGTTTTCTCTGAACAGTGCAACCATGTTAATTTTCCAGTCGCCACCGCTACTTTCTTGTTCTAATGTTCTTAGTACGTTATCAACAACGTTCATTTGCACAGTGTTTATTGTTTTACGTAAATCAGGATATGTTGCTTTCACATACAAATCCAAGTCATCAATACTAGGCTCAATACCTTCAGTAATCAATATTTCAGCAACACGAGCTGTAAAGTCTACCTGATCCTGTGATGTAATATGAAAGCCTTGACATCTTGAATGGATTGCAGGAATAATCATGTTGGGATAGTTACAGGTTAAAATAAAGCGCACAACACTTGCATACTGTTCCATAACACCACGCAGTGCCGCCTGTCCTTCAGGAGATATATGATCAGCCTCATCAAGCAAGATAACTTTAAAGTCTCCCCAAGGCATTGTTTCACTAAATGCTGTAATCTTTTTGCGGATCATCTCCACACCATTATCACGACTTGCGTTAATTGTAAGTACATCTGCTTTTTCTACACCCAAGTCATTTATCAACACTTTTGCAAGTGTAGTTTTACCTGTGCCTGGTGCACCGCTAAACAACAAATGCGGAATTCCCCCATCTGTTACCCATCCTTCAACCTGACGCTTTTGATCAGCATCTTTAAACACATATTCGTTTACAGTTTTAGGACGATACTTTTCTACCCATAAC
>Ga0206682_10005198_pt1 | contig 10324 bp, 9 predicted proteins | sample M240m12015metaG_FD_155444 | JGI IMG/M metagenome (GOLD analysis project Ga0206682, IMG submission 155444) | Ammonia-oxidizing marine archaeal communities from Monterey Bay, California, United States - M2 40m 12015 | ecosystem: Environmental > Aquatic > Marine > Intertidal zone | place: USA... | reverse complement strand
CTGTTTAAGTTTTTCGTTTACTTTCCTCTGTTCTTCTTCCTCTTGGAGATATGATGTATATTCTGTTTGTGCAATAGAATATTCATTATCAAGAAGTTCTTGTAGTTCTTTATCATCAAATTTATACACGTTTGCATCTTCCAACAGTTTAAGTTTTTCATCTGGACTTTTAGTTTTCGCATTAGAAATTTTGCTCTTAACAACACTAATAATATCACAGTTTTCAATATATTTTTCGGCTTCTTCATGACTCATGTTCTGTTCATTCATAACTGTATTAATCTTTGCTTCGCTTATTTCGGCATTTGCCTTTTTTTCAATAAGAATACCGATATCATCAACCAGTTTAATAACACGTTTCATAATTTCAGTATTTTTCCTTTCTGTTTTTGTGGTATCGTTTATTTTTTTCATTTCCTTTACTTCAGCTTTAGACTTACAATATTTAATAGTCAAATCAGCTTTATCGAAATAACTTGTTTTAAAATCAACCAGATACTGATATTTTTGTTTCATAGTTTCTAGATTAATATTAGATTCTATTAGTTGGATATTACTACAGTTTTTGATAAATGCAATAGTTGTTTCGGCTGCATTAACTTGTTCAATATGTGTATTCTTTTGATTGTTAATATATTTTTCATACATATCATTGCATTCAGAAGCCTTTTCTTGCAAGATTTTAAGCAAGGTTTCATCAATTTCTTTGTTATCGTCTACGATTTCTTTCCACGTTGATAGACCCATCTGGTCGTCCATATATTTACTATCTGATAGTTTATGATTTTCATATTCAAAGATCATATGACACATATTACCTCTCATTTCACCATTAGACATCAGGCGTCCAATATCTCCCAATCCGGTCAAAGGATTTTTGGTATTGCATAGACGATTATTCCTATAAATATCGATACCTGGATGGGTTCCAAGAAGTTCATTTTGTTTTAGTAGTTTCTTAAGAATATAGATTGTTATCAACCCAACTTTCATCAGATTGTTATTACTAACATTATTATCTTCATCATCAGAATCCTCAGTAGATGGAATAAATATGTCAGATGTAAACACATCGTTATCTACATTATAGTAGACAGAATACATTTTTTTTACTCTAAATTCACCAAACGGTGAATGTTCACTAGGGATAACAATAGTCCCATTGATATCAAATTCTACATTGTTTCCTTCTTTATGATATGCCCTTTTAAGATGCCTAATCAAATTATCTGTAGAGAACCTTTGTAGGTAACGATGATTTAGTTCAAAATGAAATTCACTCCTATTTTCACCGTTGTATTCAATCGTATTATAAAGAGTAGTGGGAATATAGGTATTTTTAGATTGCATCTCAATAAAGTTAGTACCGATTGAATGTCCTGTGTTATCAAAATAACTTGTGATAAGAATATATTTAGCAATATTGATTAGAGCTTTGTAACCACCCTTACCATACTTACCAATCTTATTTGTAGCAACATCTTTATTCCTCTCGCCTAGTCTAAAGAATCGTTCTAGTGCTTCCCTTGATTTAAATCCTTGAGGAGAATAATCGACATACACAAGTCTACCAGTTGCTGTATCATAAGTAATTGTAATTTTGTTAGAACCACCCCAGTCCAAAGAATTATCAGTAAGTTCTAGAATAGATGTTTCAAGACCAGGTCCATCCCGGCTGATATCTTCAAAACGCGACTGAACGGATTCCTCGAATTTGGAAAGAGACATGATTCTTGTTTTATGTGTATTAATTAATAGAACAATATATTAAATTCAATTTTAATAAATATTAATTAATTATTTTTATTTTATTAATGTATAATGAAATATTTGTATGTGTTTATAATTGTTTTATGTTGGTCTATAAATCCATTCCTAAAAAAAATTATCACAAAAAATGTACAACCTATCGAATATAATATATATAGCAATACTCTGGTGTTTATGTACCTTATAATGTTTTCCCTCTATCAAAATAAATATAATATGTCTGATATAACAATAAATATAGCAAATAAACTAAGCAAAAACCAAATAGGTATTATGATGGTCGTATCTATTCTAACACTAGTTCCTTCTTATCTTATGGTTGTTCTTAATAAAAAATATAGTGTATCTGGTATTACCGCTGTAGTTCAGTCACTAAGTATAATAGCAACTACAATAATAGGCGTTGTGTATATGGGTGATCCAATAAATATGACAAAGATAGGAGGTATCTTAATGACCTCTTTAGGAATATACTTATTACAATAATTTATATTATTATAGTATATGCCTAAAAAAACAAAGAAGATTAAAAAACCTATTAAAAAAACAAAATTAACCAAAATGGAAGGGAAAAAGGTTCCTTGTATTAAAATCAAGACACGTGTTAAAGATGCGAAGATTAAAAAAAATCCATACAAATGGAAAACCTTAAAAACTAAAAATATGTTTAAAAATAAAAAGGTTGTAGTATTTTCACTACCAGGTGCTTTCACACCCACCTGTTCGAGTTCACATCTACCTGATTTCGAAAAGAAGTACAATGAATTGAAAAAAAAAGGAGTTGATGAAGTTTATTGTTTTTCTGTTAATGATGCGTTTGTTATGCATAACTGGAAAAAAAATCTTAAAATTAAAAAAGTTAAACTTATACCAGATGGTAATGGCGAATTTACTAAAAAAATGGGGGCTCTTGTTAAAAAAACTAATCTAGGATTTGGTGATAGATCATGGAGATACTCTATGATTGTCGACAACGGTAAAATTATAAAGGTATTCAGCGAACCAAATATGAAAAATAACCATAAAACAGATCCCTTTTCTGTTTCTAGCGTTCATTCTGTATTAAAATTTATTGATTCAAAAGATTTGTAAACTGAGCATGATGGTCTCCAAATGAATCCTTGCTACTATATTTTTTTGAACTGGTTGCAGCACCTTCCTGAACTTTAGGTTTTGTTGTAGGTTTAGGGGTAGTGTTATTAAATACCTTTTCAGAAACGGTATTTTCCATAATATCTACTAATCCTTTTATAGTTTCTTTCATGCTTCCTCCTGTTTTTACTTTATTATTATTCATTAATATTATACAATATTTAAACTGATTCTATTATTTCTTCTCTGGTATATTCCAAATCATAATCTATAAAAAGAACTATAATAACAAATATAAATAGAGTGGTTGAAGACATAAAGTGCCAAATATCATGATTATCAAAATAATTAAATAGAACACATTCTCTATTTAGTTTATTCGAATCATGAATAGATACAAATGTATCATAGTCGGTATTAGTATAAAAATAGAGAGATATAACCAGAAGTATAAGATCTAATAGAATTAGCCAGAATATAAATGGTCGTATTTTTTCTTTGTTGATAACCTTTGTAATTAAATAGTATATAAAATAAATAGACAGATTTACTATACCTATACAAAGTAACCATCCTGTGAAATAGGGTTTAAAAAAGGATGCATATACAAGCATACCTAATGTAAAACTATTTGAAAACAGAATCAACCAGAATTTGGGATTTCGAATTAAATTATCGTTTCTAATAAGGTCTATAAATATCCTAAAACTTTTCAAATCAAAATCATACATTTGTCTACTATAAATATAGATAGACGTAAATACTAAACAGTATGAAGTTATTAAAAATATTAGTGACCAGAACCATATATGGGTTGTTGTAGATGTATTCCTTAATGATAGAATATTTAGAATGATTAGCATAAATACCAGAATGTAAAATTTTAGTGGATTACATAAATCACCTGTATGCCTTTTATTATACAATGTTAGGTAAGAATATAATATACCAATAAACATAAATGTTGTATCGAATTGTAAATTTAATCTACTTGGACATATATGATAGAGCGACGATGAAATCCCTTCAAAGATCAAACACAACCCAAGGGAATAATAAAGTGATTTATTGCGGTATATTCCCAAATCTTTTAGTTCATATAAGTTACCTCTTTTGAATCTAACAATAATAATATACACTAATCCATAAATTATATATAGTAAATTTGATATAATGTTATTAAATGCTGGTATAAATGACCATGCATATTTACACTTAAAATTATAATAACAATTCACAACATTATTCGACTGGAACATAACAAATTGGAATGAGGGTGTAATATAAAATAATCCAGATATAATAAGGAATTTTAGGTATAGTTCTAGACTTGTATTTAATTCTTCTTTGTCATAGTTCAAATTAATATAATCTGTTTTAATCATAGACAAAATATACTTTATTTTTATAAATAATAAAATATTTTATAATATTATAAGTATGATTTCAACCAAACAGTCAGTTTCCGTTTGTTTGATAATTTTAGTATTCCTATTATGTTTACACATTAAATCTTGTTATGTAGAAATACATATGAAAAAAAAAATATCTAATAATCAAATTAGAAACAATAGAAACAAGAGAAACAAGAGAAACAATAGAAACAATAGACCAGTAAAAGTTAATAATGTACCAGTAAAAGTTAATAATGTACCAGAAGAAGTTAATAATATTCCAGAAGAAGTAAAAAATGTAGTTAAAGAAGCAAATTCCTTAGCAGAAGAAGCTACGAATGTTGTAGACGAAGAAACTAACGTAGTTGAAGTAAATGATGTTTTTGATGAATCAAATAATGTTTTAGACGATAGTGTGTATGATAAAGCACTAGGAGAGGAACTTAAAACAAAAATACCCTATTGGTTATTTAATGTTCAGCCAAAAGGACCTATTGAGAATGATAGTCCTATAAATCCTTATAATTCAGAAAGCAACCTTGGTGAGGTTAATTTTGAAACAGATGATTCTGATTCTGATTCAGAATAAATTATTTTTTTTCAAATACGAATGTTGTATTTAGGAAACTGTATTGTTTTAGTTTATCATTCATTTTTGCAGCTTCTCCATATTTAATTTTTTTCTTATTAAGATGGGTGAAATAATCTTCAAATGATTTCACTTCTTTTAGTTCTAGATTGAATTCCAATGCTTTCGTTTTAAGATATTCGAAATTTACTAACCATTCTGTTGTTGTATTACCAATAGATTCAACAAACACATCGATAGGCATACCAACCGAAGTAGAATCATCTCTCATAACATCATTATCATATAATTTAGTAAGTTTCCAGATGAGTTTATCTTTATCAAAAACAGAGATATCATTTTTATTATCAAGAAGGTCAAATACCTTTCTACCATCAAGGCATGTACCAACAAACTTACCACCCTTTTTAAGACTATCTGAGACATTCGTAAGGAATGTATCCAATTTAACACCATTTTCGAAGAAATAGTGGAATGAGAACTGGGAACTTCCAATATCAAATCCTTTATTTGCCATATTATGAAACTTCTTTAGTTTAGAACTTTTAATAAGGTCGGCTGACGCATTACCATAGAGTATATCCAAATAATATCTATTAAGATCATCCTTTGCAGCTACACCGTTTGAGATTAGTTTAGAACTATCTGCCCAGATTGCTAGAACGTTTCTTAGGACTTCACTTTTATTTTTTTTACGAATACTTAGAACCCTATTACAAAGACCATTATCTTTGTTATCTAAATTATCTCGGTTAACATCTAATCCAACAACAACACTGACTTTACTATCGAGCCAATGATTAATATCACCACCTTTACCACAAGCGAAATCAATTAATTTACTATAGTGTTTTGAATTATTGCCAATAATTTGTTTCTTAATATAGGAATGGAAATCAGCCATCGGTTTAGTAAATAGTTTATTTCTTTCAATATTACCAAAGTAATACACATTTTCTTCGTTATTAATCGTTTCTCCTGATGATATAATTTCACGAGTAATAGGATAATGAATAGACCTCCAGACATTTATTGCTGTAATAAAATCGTTAGGTGAATCATTATTCCGGACACGCAGAGGCTTCCAGCAAAATCCTTCACCCTGTCTTTTATCATAACTAAATTCAACAATCATACCATCCTTAATTTTTTCTCTATTTTCTGTAAACAAAGCATTATTTCTTACTGGAATATATGCAAGTTCAATATTTTTAATATATGGATTTACAGGTTGGAATGGTACCATACTATATTCTCTACTATATTCAATATCTTCATTCATAACACGACATGAATTTACATTTGTGTGTTTGTCTGAACTATAACCAACATTTAAAACCAATGTTTTGTAAGCTGTAACCCGTCCATTCTGACTAGAATATTTAATATCATCTTGTCCATTTTCCTTTAGAATACTCACCCTAAAATCAATTGTATTCTCTTCTGGTGGTTTCCATTTAAACAATTTATTCCATCTACCTTGGAATTTTGCCGGTTTACCATCAATCTCATCACCAATAATAAGATTTACCGGTGTGAAAACCAACCCATCAATTTTATAGATATAATCTTTTGATAATACCTTTTTTGCTTCACTAAAAATAAGACTATCCTGATTTAAATTGTCTATTTTAGATTGTATTTGATTATAAACATCACTATCCTTATCAATCATTTTTAGTTCGCCCTCTAATTTTGTAATCTCTTCATCTTGATCACGATTGTATTTTTCTTGATTACCATAATAGAATTGTTTTTTAATAAAATGTATAGTTGTACTTGTATTATTTTCTACCTTAATATCTGTAAACATCTCCTTTAGGATTTCATCTCTGGAAATTTCTATCTTACCTTCTTCCTTTTCATCACTAGTTCTATTAAAAATACGCTTTCTTAGGTCGGTTTTATTTTGGAAATATATATCGAAAACTGCAAAAAGCATTATATTTTTATCATTTTTATCCTTGAGAATTAATTCCCCATCAAGGATACTATTTTCAAATCCTTTGATAGAACATCCAAGTGGTTTAATTTCACTTTTTCTGTTCATTAGAAAAGCTTCGCCATTTTTTAGAATAATACAAAGGTTTCTTTCACCATCCGCCTTTTCAGTTACACTATAGTTTCTCCTTATCGAGAACAACTGCTTATAATCAATATAACTATGTTTTTTAATGTGATGATTTTCAAGAGTAACATTCTGTGGAGCACTAAATTTATTAGTTCCCATTAATTTGTTATATTCATCCATTACTTGTTTCTTATCCTCATTACTTATAATAAAATTACTTTTGTTTACACCCTGTAGAATAATACCAACATGTTGTATAATGATATCTAGTATTTTTCTATGTTCTTCTTTATAATTAATATTATTTCCAAGCCATTCTAATTCAATCTCATATTCTAGTTGATTTTCTAATACACCAGAACTATCAAATCCTTTAGAGTACTTATATTCAAATTTTTTCTTACCTTGTAGTTCAACCATATCAACATTCGACAATTTATCCCACCATTCTTCAAAATCTACCTTTTTTGGTTTTATAACAAATCTTTTCATAAACTCGGTAACATCCTTTTTTTTCTTTTTATAGTTTTTTTCATTTGTTATAATTTTTGGCGATGATTTCAATACAGTAAAATCAAAACTAAAAAGTTTATCTGGCGTGATATAACTAAATCTCTTTTTATATCTAAAATATTTACCTTCTTTATCCCATGCATTTAGATCAACATCAGAAAGTTCCTTCCGTTCTTCCTTTTTAAGATTAAACCGTATATCATAGTCAGAAACATCTACACTATCTGCCTTTGATTTTTTCATAATAGTAATATTTCGTTCATTTACTTCTGATAATTTATTACTTTTACAAAACTTTGTTATAGAATTACCACCAAGAATAGATAATCTAAAATCATTTTTAGGAACAAACACATCTAAACTTTCACTTGAAGATTGTAGTGTAATACTCGGTATCCCTTTGATTTTTTTTATAACCCTATCAAAAGTATCCTGATTTATTTTATTTTTTAGAACAACTTCTAATTCTTGAGTAGGATCTTTCTGCGCCTTTTTAATTAGTGTTATTAAGGGTTGGATATGTTCCTTAATATTCATTATAATAATATAATATAATTATTTCTTAAATAATCAATTTTTATGTTAATAGCAATAAATCATCATAAAGTCTCTGTTTGCTTTTCTTTTTATTATCTATTGTGATAGAAATATCATTATTATTAGCAAGTAGTTGCAGATCAGCTAACTTATAAGCAGTCAACTTGTTCAAAATCAACTTCTTGGTAAAATAAGACAGTATTTTTTCAATGTCTGAATCTGAAAAGGAATTATTATGGATAGACATTAGAGGTAGAATATGTTCTTCCCACATCACCAAAATAATATTTTTGTCCGAAGAACTACTATTATAATTATAATATAGTTTTTTATCAGGGTCCAAAATATAAATATTTATATTTTTGGTATCTGAAATAAGATTAAAAACATCAAGATTAGACTTTATTGTTTCATTAAACATCAACTCCTTTAGATATGTTTCAATAGGTTTACGCTTTATATTATTTTTAGCATACATTGCTTTACTTTTTGTAAAAGAACTATTAATATTTTCAAGGAGGAAATCTCTGAAATTTGTTAGTGCATCTTTTTTACTAATATTACCTAGTCTAAAATCCTCGCTCATAATAAACAAAACAGAATCAAACATATTAGAAGTTCCATATAAATAATAATTGTTTTTATCTAAAAAATCAAAATAGCTAGGAATCTCAATAATTTCATCATGTGTAACAATACTTACTTCTTCAACCGTTTCATTCTTAATTTTTTCTGGTACAGATTCTGTCTGAACAAAATCAGAATTTACATTTATATTAGGTGTGTTAAATTTATTATTCTTTTGGATACACAAGGAAATCTGAGATAGAGAAGGCATAATTGATAATATAATACTATTATTATTATATCAATTTTTTAAATTAAATTAATTTAATATTTGTTTTGTTTCATCTAAAAAAATTAGAAAATTATCTATTTCATTTATAACTTTTTCATCCAATTTATTTAGTATTAAAAATATTCCGTTTTTATTTTGTGTATAAAAAACATCATAATTCTTTATTATTTTAAAGATTTCTATTTTCTCTATTTTAGATAAACTTTCTATTTTATTTTTCATATCTATATATCTATCAAAAGTCATTTATAATAAGAATTTATATTAATAAAAATATTCTAACTTGTTACCGTCTTCTTAGACCACCACTATGGTCTATCAACTGGTCCATCCTATATCCATTTTTATTTCCATATATACTCGTTTCTTTAGCTGGAGGCATAACAAAATCTGATGTCTCACTAATATTTTTAATATATCCTAAATATTGTTTTATATTAGTATAAATATTAGAAATACAGTAATCTAGAACTTCCTTATTTAGTTGTTTCACCTGGTTCTGGACATCAACATTACTATTCTTAGAAAATTGTAAGTAAATAGATCTCATTATAATTTGCATTTCTTCCTCAGATTGATTATCTATATCGTAATTTAATATTTTTTTAATACCAATTTTAATTTTAGAATGTAAATTATTAATATTTTTTCTAGAAAAAAAAACACCACTTACAACAGTTGGGGCAATTATTCCCTTTATACTATCATTAAAGTTTTCTTGTTTATTACTTTCCTGAAATAAATTATAGGAAACATGGTTTTTTATTTCTCCTACATCAGGTATTAATCTATTATCATTTTTATCCTCCTTTATATTTTTAATTAATGTAGTATCATTAAAATCATTTATACTACTGTAATCATTCAAAAACTCAATATCATCACCATTTATAACATTCATATTCATGTTATCATCTAAATCGGATCTTAAAGAACCCGTTCCATTATTATCAAATGATTTAAATGTACTATCTATTTTCTCAAAGGATTCCTTACCATTTCCAAAAGTTTCAAAACCTTTATCTGCAAATTTAGTATCCTCTAAAAGAGTTTCTTTCCAGCTCATATCAGATTCACCATAATAATCATCTAAAAAATTTGTATCCATTATATTAATTAATAATATAAAAATTTAATTATTTTTGACGTTTATACTAACTAAATTCTGTAAATCATTATTTAATATATAACCAGATAAATCCCTTTCTTTATGTCTGCATTCGGCGTCGTTTGTACCAATCATAACTAATTCTGGGTTCCCAACCAGTCTTAACTCTTGTAAACCAAAAAAATCATAATATTCATAACCTTGAATTAAATCCATAGTTGTCTTTGGAAGAATTTGAATTATATTATATAGTGTAGTTTGAAAGACTGAGTATGGTCTCCAATGATGGACATAACTTCGACTTAATCCTATAATAGTATGACCCTCATCTCTTGAAAGAAATTTAGTTAATTGAGGGTATTTTATAGATTCGTCTGGTGATTCTGGAATA
>Ga0206682_10005194_pt1 | contig 10330 bp, 6 predicted proteins | sample M240m12015metaG_FD_155444 | JGI IMG/M metagenome (GOLD analysis project Ga0206682, IMG submission 155444) | Ammonia-oxidizing marine archaeal communities from Monterey Bay, California, United States - M2 40m 12015 | ecosystem: Environmental > Aquatic > Marine > Intertidal zone | place: USA... | reverse complement strand
GAGGGCGCATCGGCGCCCTCGCGAGGCGTCAGCAGGGGCGCGGACTCGCTCATCGGTGTTGTGCCCTCGGTGCGAAACGCCGCGGCATCTTTTCAACACCCCATTTTTTTCTCAAAACGGACGACAGAGAACCAAATAAACGAGGCGTCGTATTTTAACTGGTGGGTAGTCATGTTGGGCAAAAGTATTGCCGCGTTTTGTCCGGCACTTTCTCACGGTTTATTCTCGAGTTAAAAAAAGTCATCAGTAGGTACGCGAAGGTATCATTTATCCTCATTTATCCTCTCACTACCTAGATTTTACTTTTAAATCGACACGCTTTCAATCGATCAATCACCTACTTTCAAAACGTTTTGGCTTTCAAACCGCTTTCAATTTGGTCAGAATAGTCAAAATATTTTCAGGATTGAATTTTTATCCAAACAAGCAGCAAGCGCTAAGAAAAACCCAAGTCACGTCAGGTACCAACATACAACCGACCTCCTCGCGGCGCCTAATAGACGCGAGAAGAGCCGACGCCCGAACCCCGAGCCCTATACCCGCTCGAGGTTCCACAAAAACACCCTCCTCACATTCACCGTTCATTCACTTGACGTCATTCACGCATCCTCCTCGAGCGCGCCGGTTGCTTCCAGTCCAACCTTCGCGGCGATGCCAAAGCCCACCAGCCAGAACAGCCCGAGGCCGACGTATTGCTCGTAGAACACGCACACGGCGCTGCCACCCAGTGCCAACGCCGCGACGCCCGCGATGGAGATGGCGAGCGTGCCGGGGTCCATCTTGGACATGCCGGATTCCCCTTCGGCGTCGACAGCGATCTCCTTGCCGTCGGCTCCCACCACCACCATCTGGGGCTCCACCGCGTACACGTTGTTGTTCTCCAAAGAGGTGTTGGACCCGCCCTTGGTGGCGGGGGCGACGAAGTCGGGGCCGAGGCTGCCGTTCTTGACGTCGACGTACACGCCGTCGGGCCTGGCGAGGCACGGGAAGACCTCCATGGGGCGGCAGGTTTCGATGGGCGTGAGCCTTTTGAGTACCGGGTTGTCGGGGTACCAGTCCTTGATCTCGCCCGTCTTCAAGTCGAAGGTGCTCTGCGTGGACGGGCAGACGATGCAGCCGTCCTGGGTGAGCCTCGCGTTCTCGAATCCCTCGGAGAACGCACCCTCCGCCGGGGACCTGGCCTCGATGGCGACCATGGAGTCCTTGTACCAGAACAGGAGCATCGCCTTGCCGAGCGCGGTGACCTTCTTGCGTGTGCCCCTCGGGAGAGCGTCGGCGTCGCAGATCTTGGAGAAGCTGCCCGGGACGGGGGGGAGAGTCTCAGCGGCGGGCGCGGAGGTCTCGGCCTCGGCCTCGGCGCGAACGACGAGGGAGACGGCGCGGGTCTTCCGTTGGCGGAGCGCGGCGGACTTTCCGGTGGAAATCTTGCCGGCGGGGGCCGCGCGGAGGGTGGCGTTCGCGGTGGAGCGCTTGGAGGCGCGGGCACCCGCGGCGGCGCGGACGACGGGCGCGGAGGTGATGGTGAACGCGGACATTTCGTCGGTGTTTGTGTGGACTCTTCGGCCTGTCGCGTTGACGCGGTCGACTGTGGCGGTCCGGAAGGTCGAGAGCACCGAGTGCCGAGCGTCGCTGAGGAGGCTCGTATGAGGTTCAGTCAGGGAAATGAAGGCTCCACAGGCGGCCACGTCGGCAAAGTCGAAAAAAATTGTGGCTGAGGCGCTGAAAAGTGCGCCAGACAAGTGGAACCAAATCTCACGCGGTTGGCGAGCGCCACACGCAATAAGCGCGCGCCTCGTGAGTACCTCCGAGCGTTCGTGAAAGATGTCCGCAGCGTCCGTCAGCATCGCACCCGTCGGCCTCGTCCGCGCGTCCGCCCTCCCGGCGACCCGCCGCACCCGCCGCGCCGCCTCGGTCGCCGCACCCCGCCGCTTCGAGGATGCTCGCATCGGGTGCAGGCGGGGCGACGCCCAGCGGGTTCGCGTCGCGCACCCCGACGAGGGCTTCACCGACGGCAACCCGCTCGCGACCGCGGAGAACCAGGACCTGGAGACGAAGCTCGGCCGCGCCGCCATGGTGGGCTTCTTCTTCACCACCGTCGGCGACGTCGTGACCCGCGGAGAAGGCCCGGTGGAGCAGCTCCGGGACGAGCAGATGTTTCTCCTGAACCACATCAACCCGGCGACGGTGGCGAAGGACATCTTGGAGGTGGGCGGCATCTACGTGGAGAGCGTGTTCATCGTGTGGCTCTGCCTCGCCGCCGCGTTCATCCTCGCCGTGCAGCAAGGCCTATCGTCCCCGGTGCGCACCTACTCCAGCAAGAAGAACAAGCGAGAATCGTTGCGAGCCAACGGGGAACGAGTCGGCGTCATGCTCGAGTCCGTGCGGGACGCGCTGAACCTCCAGGTCCAGGAGCAGAAGCCGTACGAGCTGTTCAACGGCAGGTTGGCCATGATGGGGTTCGCGTTCGCGCTCGTGGGTGAGGCGGTGACGAGTCAAGGCCCTTTGGAGCAGTTGAACCTGGAAACCGGCGTTCCCGTCATCGACTCGGAGCTCTTCGGCGCCTTCTTCATCGCAGGCGTGTTCTTCAACGTGGTGGCGACCGGGGCGACGGTGGGGAAGAGGGCGTGGGCCAAGGGCAAGTCCCAAGTCCGATGATTAACTCTTAGTACAAAATAAATTCACGCACGCTCGCGTGTACATAGCCGCCGAGTTGTAACAATCTGTCAAAACTCCAACTTTCATCGCTGCGTTTTGGATAATCGGCACAACCGGACACATCGTTTCGTGCACACATCCGACTGACACCAAACGCAAGACTCGCCCCTTCGCGACTCGCGTCGGCCATGTCCGGTATTGCCGCGAGTGGAGTCGCGAGCGCGCGCGTCTCGCGCGTCGGCGTCGCCCTCCGGTCGCGTCGCGGCGTCGACGGCTGCCAGGCTGCGAGCCACGTCACTGCTGCCCGGAGATCGCTCGCCTCGACGCGTCCCTCCGTCCGGGGCGTCGTTCCCGGCGCAGCCTCGAGCGGCGAGGTGGTGCTCTACTCCTTCGGCGATGGCGACGCGAAGCGCACCGAGACCACCACGAGCGTCGCCGTCGACGCCGAGGCCACGGAACGTGACAGCGAAGGGAACGCGGGTGCGATGAACAAAACCTTCGCATCCTACTGGGCCGATGCCATGCCGGCGAACGACGCTCTGGACAAGCAGATCATGAAGCTCTTCGTCCCGGCGATGCTCAACTTCCTCATCATCCCATTCGTGGGCGCCGTCGACGTCTTCTGGGTCGGGCGCATGGGCAGCACCGTCGCTCTCGCCGCGCAAGGCGCCGCGAACCAGGTGTTCCAATCCGCGTTTTGGATAATCTCATTCGTCCCGTCAATCATCGCGCCCGTCGTCGCCAAAGCCGCGGCGTCCGGGGACACGAAGGAGGTCCAGCGCGCCACCGGTGAGGCCATCTTCGTCGCGTCCTTAGTGGGCGTCTTCGGGATGGTGCTGCTCACGGTGTTCCAAGCCGCGAGCCTACAAGTGGTCGGCGTGGTCCCCGGGTCGGAAACCGCCGCCGCCGCCGCGCCCTACATCGGCTGGCGCGCGCTCACATTCGTCCCCGCGATCGTCTCCACCGTCGGGTTCGCCGCGTTCAGGGGCACCCTGGACGTCACAACCCCGATGAAGATCACGCTGGTGAGCCAGATGGTCAACTTACTGTTGGATCCCATCTTGATCTTCGGCGGCGGGGCGGTGAAGGCGATGGGCGTGGCGGGCGCCGCGATCGCCACGTCCGCGTCCGAGGTGACGTCCTTCACGCTGTACATTCGCGCGATGATGAAGAAAGGGATCATCACGCTCGGTTCACTGATCGCGGTGCCGAGCTGGGGGAACATCGGGAAGTTGATGGTTGGCGGCGCGGCGGTGCAGATGCGTTCAATCGCGCAGAACATAACGTTCCTCGCGGTGATGCGGGCCATCTTACAGATGGACGCCACCGGAACAGCCGCGGCGGCGCACACGGTATCGGCGCAGATGTTCCAGCTGTGCCTCATCGCGGTCCTCGCGCTGTCCACGCTCGCCTCCATCCTCATCCCGCAGAAGCTCAACGCGGCGAAAGGGGAGGGGGGCCAGGCGCAGGCGAAGGTATGCGCGGATCGCCTGTTGGTGTGGGGGTTCCTGCTCGGTACGTTCCTGGCGTGCGTGCAGCTGTGTTTGCTGCCCGGGCTCAAGTTCTTCACGCCGCTGGAGAATGTTCAGGCGATGGCGCGAGGGCCCGTGATGATCGGCGCGATGCAGATGCCGCTCAACGGGCTGGTGTTCGTCGCGGAGGGCTTGATGCAGGGGCACCAGGCGTTCGCGAGGCTCGCGGGGGGTATGTGCGTGTCTACGGCGCTGATGCTCGGGGCGCTGAAGGTGTGGGGATCGACGGTGGAGGGCGTGTGGGGATGTTTCTTCGTGTTCAATATTTCGCGGCTGGCGTTTGGGCTCAGGCATCACTTCTTCGACGGGCCCCTCGCGCCGTCCAAGCTACGCGCTGCTGCTGCTGCTGCTGAGGAAACAAAGAAATCGGACTAGGACGGGACGTAAGTGTTACGAGTCGCGCGTTCTGTGTTGTTTTGGTGCCTGTATTAAGCCGCCCTGCCCGCCGGCAGTTGTCAAGTTGATTATTTTAACTGTTAGTGCTACAGACTTCCGCGGACTCGTCACCGCCTGCCTCGCGGGTTCGCCTTCTGAAGCTTCGCCTTCTGCATCGCGCGGTACGCCTCTATGGCGCTGTTTCTCGCGTCCGTGTCCACCGTCACTCGCACCTTGCCCCGCTGCATCCAATCCAGGTACGCCTCGGGCGTCATCCCCATCTGAGCCGCCTTTGTCCGCTGCTTTCGACTCAGACCGCCGCTCGCGCCCCTCGGCGCCTCGCTCTTATCGACATCGCGCACATCGCCGTCCGACGTCGCCTCGGGCGCGACCTTCTCTTTCCTTTTCCAGTTCACGCCCCCCTGCGCCACGAGTTTTTCGTCGCCCTCGTCGGCGTCGACCGCAACCGCGGCGACGACGTCCTTTTCCTTTTTCTTTCTGCCGGTGACGATGGTGCCTTCCGCCTCCGCCTTGGCCTTGAGCCGCTGCTTCCACAGCATCCCCGCGTTCTCCTGTTTCTTTCCCATCTTTCGAAACGACTTGCCACTGAAGCCGTCGATGTGCTCGTCGAAGAGCTCGTCGAGCTTCTCCTTGAAGTCGGGCGCGGCGCCGTTGATGAAGTAGGACGGCTTCGCGAATCCCTGACCGCCGTACTTTGCCTTGACCGGCTGCAGCACCACGCCGACCATCTTCCCCACCTGCTTGGGCGTGAGCTTCTCACCCTTCTCCTGGGGCTTGAGGAAATCCGGGATGCCCTTGCGCTCGCTCCGCTCCTTCACCGCCCGGCCCGCGCGCTTGGTCTTGAACTTGAACTTTTCGGCAAACTCCTCCTTCCACGCGCCGCTGTTCTTGCGGGGCGGTTGCGACGACTTGGCGTTGTCGCTCCCGCCGCGGCCCTTACTGACGCCGCCCTTGGGTGCTAGCCCGCCCCCGGGTTTGCGCCCGGTCTTGACCAGCTTCGTCATCGCCGGTATTGACCAGCCTCGCAGACACCAGTGAGGGATCCGATGCTTTTTGGGTGAAGGATGATGAAAAGCGGCGGCGGAGTTTCACTTCACTACCTCTTCGCGCGATGCACTGCGCGGCGCTGCATCTGGCGCAACTCGCGTCGCGGTTCACCGCCGCGGTCGCGCTCAAGGGCGCGGGCGGCGCGTCAACCCGCCGCGCGGCGGTCGCACACACGCGATGCGCCCGGGCACGCGGCGAGGGGCGCTCGAGCGGGACGGAATCCAATTGTCGATGGCCGTCGTGGTACGCGCGTGACGCGTCGACGTCGACCACGGTTTGCAACGCGTCGAAGTACTATCCTCCGGCGGGGGATTCCTCCAGCGGGGGCGGGGGATTCTTACCGGATTCCAAGCCGTCGTACCCGCCCCCGACGCAGAAGCGCCAGGGCCCGCGGCCGGTCAAGAAGCGCTTCAACGGCGAAGACGCGCTCGACGCCAGGGCGCTGAAGGAACGGCGGCAGAACGAGGGGCAGAGGCTCTCCAAGGCGCTCGCGCAGCTCGGCGTGGCGTCCAGGCGCGCGTCCGAGGACCTCATCTTCGCCGGGCGCGTGCAAGTCAACGGCGTGACCGTCACCGTGCCCCAGCACGCGGTGTCCACGTCGCGCGACGTAATCTCCGTCGACGGCAAAGTTGTCCAGGGGGGCGTGGAATCGCTGGGAGAAGCCGGGCACCTCTACTTTCTGCTCCACAAACCGAAAGGGTACCTCTGCAGTAATAAGGCGGCTGGCGCGGGTGCACGCGCGCGGGACCAGGACAAACTCGTCCTCGACCTCTTCGACGACTGGCGCGAGGGGTGGAAGAAGAAGCACAAGAACAAGTTGCCCCCGCGGCTCTTCACGGTCGGCCGCCTCGACGTCAACACCACCGGCATGCTCCTGGTCACCACCGACGGTCAGTGGTGCCAACGCGTCGCGCACCCGTCCTCGGAGATCGCCAAGTCCTACATCGTCACCGCGTCCACTCGGCCGACCAAGGCGCAGATCAAGAAGATGGGCGAAGGATGCGAGGTTGACGGAGTGCACGTGACGCCGCTGCGGGTGGAGACGATGGAGGGCGCGCGAGACGGGGGACCCGCGAACAGGGTCCTCGTGGACGTGGTGGACGGACGTAACCGGGAGGTGCGCGTGCTGTCCGCGAACGCGGGGGTTGACGTGAAGAAGCTGAAGCGCGTGCGGGTGGGCGGGCTGCGCATGCCGAGCGAGCTGCCCATCGGCAAGTACATGACCCTCAAGCCGCACCAGGTTGGGTACGTGCTGGACCGAGGTTTGGCGATGAACTCCAAGGCTGCCGAAAGCTCCGGGGGCATGATGGGAAAAATGTACTGACGCGCGTCGAGAGATGATCAGAGCTCACCTTCAGGAAGTGAGAGAAACTCGCGCTACTCGAGGTGTAATTTCGATTAACACGTAGACTATCATCTAACCCGTGCGCTACTACGGATACCGGTCACGCGCCCTGCTCGCTCCTGCACTCGTCCACCAACGCGCGCATCTCCTCGGGGGTGAGCCGCGCCGGAAACTCCCCCTTCGTCTTCATCCGCCGGAGCCTTAAATCCACCTCCTCGGAAACCTCCTTCAACTCCCGCTCCTCCCTCGCGCTCTCCAGGTAGGCGCTACCACCCCCGCCCGCGTTCTCCTTCTCCGCGTCGCCGACCACGAGCCCATGCCGCCGCGCGAACGCGCTCGCGCTGCTCGGCGCCGGTGACGCGCCGGACACCCCGGTCGCCGCCGAGAGCGGCCGCTCCGAAACCGCGACTGAGTCATCCCCCGGTGACTCACCGCCCCCCGCGTAACTTAAACCGACGCCGACCCCGGGCGAGCCAGCCCCCATCCTCATCTGCGTGGTCATGGACACGAACGCGTCCGTCCTGTCGTCGGTCGACTTGAACTCACCCAGCGCGCGCTCAATCTCCGCAAGCCGCCTCGTCTCCTCGTCGGTCGGTGACTCCCCGACTTGGTTCAAGCCGCCCGCTCCGCCGGTGCCCGGGTGGTTGATGCTCGCGAGCAGCGACAACGTGGACGGCACAGCGAAAGGGTTGTGCGACGTGGTGTCCGTCACGTTCGTGGCGCCGGACTTGACGCTGAACGCGGAAGATTCGACGACCGTGGATGATTCGACGACCGAAGCGGCGGCTTCCTCGTCGCGAGAGAATTCGGCGAGGAGGCGCTCGGCTAGGGCGTCCTCCTCCTCGGACAGTTTCTTGATGCGGTCGACGCCCGCGACGGCCGCCGCGTTCCTCGCCGCGGCGCCGCCCATGTCTTCCGCGTCCTCCCCGCGTAGTGTCCGTCGCAGGCGTGCGATCTTACGAAGCCGGCGCTTGCGTCGGCGCGCGAGTCTCGCCTCTTTGTCGTCTTCGTCGCCGGATTCATCTTTGTTGGATCCGTCGCCGTCCTTCTCCTTCTCCTTGCCGTCTTCGCCATCCTCGTTCGGGTCCCCACCTCGGTCCAGTGTCTCCTGCTCCACCATCCGTTGCTCGGCTTCCTTCGCCAGGAGCATCTCGTCGTACTTTCGGATCTTCTCGAGGCCGGCTCGGATCTTCGGGTCGAGATCCTCCGTCGCGATCATGTCGAGGCCGGGTTCCTGGTTGGTCCACAGGTTGGGCATCTTCGACGTTCCAGCCTCGGCACCCTCGGCACCCTCGGCACCCTCTGCCCTACCCCTGAGTCCCACCGCGCGGAGCTGCTCGTCGCGCTTCGTCGCGTTGGCCACGAGCTCCTCGACGAGCTCGGCAAAGTCGGGCGGGAAGTCAACCTCGGCGCGTCTTCGCAGCTCGTGGAGGTACCGCATGAGGTCGGTCTGGACCTTCATGCGGCGCGCGGCGGCCTCCTCGCGCTCGAGCTGGGACATCGGGTCTTCCATCGGTCGCGACTTGGCGAGCCGGTCGATGAGCGCGTCGAGGGTGTCGTCGTCCGCGGCGGCGAGACGACCCGCGCCCCATCGTTCGCTCGTCAGCAGCTCGTTCACGGGATCCGGCGGACCCTCCTGCTCGGGCTCATGCGTTTCGTCAGCGTCCGCGTTGGATGCCGCGGACGGTGTGAGTCGCCCCGCGGCGATCTGGTGACGCAACGCCTCGATCTGCGCGTCGAGAGCCGCGTCGTCCACCGCGGTGTCATCGTCGGAGTCCGGGTCGGCGTGAGGCATCGCGACGTTCGGTGTCGATGCCGAGTCGGCATCCCCGTAGAGGCGGAGGTCGTCGTCGTCGCTCCCTTCGCCGTCGGTGTCGCTCAGGATGGACCCGCCCCGTGGGGGTGGCCGCGGCGGGGGTTCCTCCGGCATAGGGAACCTGGATACTTGTCGCGTGCCCTGCGCCCTGCGGCACTGTCGCTTGGGAGTCCTGGTCAACGGAAATATCCGGCGCAGTGACTGGTTCACATTTTTTTACAATTAAAAGTATCACTTCGGCGGCGACACCGCGTTCCACGTGGCCACCGTCAGACCCGACGCGCCCACCGCGAACCCAAACGCGAGCACAGCCGTGGACACGCCCGTGGACGCGCCCGCCTCGATCGCGGCGCCACGAGCGATGAGCGCCGGCGCGATGAACGCGACGAACACCGACAACGTCGATCCCATGAACCCGAGCGCAACCTCGATGTTCGGGGTGACGATGGCCAGTAGGAACTGCACCGCGATGATGGAGAGGGTGAGGGCGACGTGCGCGGGCCGGCTCAGTCGCCACGCGCACTCCTCGGGATCCCGGAGTGAGACGAGCGAGTCCCGCATCGGAATCCGATTCGCGTTTTCGTCGTCGCCGTCCGTCCCTGCGTTCGCCCCCCCGCCCAAACCGGCGTCCTCCTCCGCGCCGCCCAAATCCGCATCCTCCTCCGCGCCGCCGTCCGTGAGCAGGTGCTCGCGGAGCTCGTCCGACGTCGCCTCATCCACCGACGATGCGTGGGAGGACACCGCGGTGGACCCCGTGACTGCGTTCGATCTATCCTTGGACCGATCCGCGAAGTCCTCCCAAATTTCGACGATGACTTCCCGCATCACGCAGAACAACACGGGGTACGTCAGCGCCAACGATACCACGTACCCGCCCTTCACCACCGCCTGGTCCAGCGCGGTGTTACGTCGAAAGTCAACCAACACGTCCGCGTGGGTTCCATCCCCAAACAGCGCGAACGCCACCGTCCCGACACCCACGTAAATACAGGTGCACAGCCCCAACGCCCGGCTCGTGACTGACTTTTCGAACCGAGCCGGGTTCTTCGGGTGGTTCATCTCCGCGTACAGCGGGTGCACCACGAAGTGGCACACGTACGCGGTGGTCATGACCGCGATGCACGAGATGGCCTCCCGGACGTTCGTGCGATCCGGGTCCGGTAACAGCCGCGGTGTGAGCGCTGACATCTTCGCCGCGAACGTGGCGTCTTCGTTGGTCTCAAAAACGTCGCCGACGTGAACGAGAAACTTGAAGAGTAGAACCGCGGCGAAGTTCGCGGCGCACATGACGGACACGAACGACGCACCCGCGAGTGACTTCAGGCTCCGCATCAAGCACAGGGGCGCGCACACGGCGAAGAGGACGTACGCGATGGACGCCGGCCGCGCGCAGTACCATCGGGTCTCGTAAACGTTTTGACTTGCCGGAGTATTTCCCGGAGCCGACACTGGAGCCGATCCGCCCGGGGCTCCTTCCAACGCGAACATCCGCGCGATGAACGTGTCGGTGCGTTCGCCGTACCCGACCAGCCCGTCGTC
>Ga0206682_10005193_pt1 | contig 10330 bp, 13 predicted proteins | sample M240m12015metaG_FD_155444 | JGI IMG/M metagenome (GOLD analysis project Ga0206682, IMG submission 155444) | Ammonia-oxidizing marine archaeal communities from Monterey Bay, California, United States - M2 40m 12015 | ecosystem: Environmental > Aquatic > Marine > Intertidal zone | place: USA... | reverse complement strand
GCTACCGCCATCGAGCTTCATAACCTTTACTTTGACATCTCTACCATCTGGCATTTCCATCATTTCATCGTGGTGGCAATCGCAATCTTCTTCGCCTTCACAATCGCAGTCATCCTCGTGCATTTCGTCTTCGTCGTATTCGTCGCCGAGTACATGCTCTTGGTGGCACAACAATAAGAAGTTAACGAGTTGCTCTTCTGATAGCTCTAGTCCATCAGCGTCATGTGGGAAGCCCATTTTCTCCTCAAAGAGAATTGCATTGTCTTCCATATTTCCGATATTTACTTCAGCCATTTTAACCTCCTAAGTTACTTGGGCGCATTCTAGGCATTGGGGATTGCATACCTAAATTATCTGGACGCATTTGTGGCATTGGAGATGTTACTTCAACCATACCTGCCGCTTCACCTGTAGGTAAATCTTCTTCTATAAGTCTACTACTATCAGCATCACCCATAGGAGGCATCGCACCCACAACACTACCAAACATCTCACGTTGGCGATCAGTAAGTGCGCCACCATTTTGGATCATTCTGCCAAGATCCATTAATTCTTTTGCAGATGCTTCATCCATGTCATTTGGATTAATGCTTTGCAGAAATTGTTTAAGCAGTTGAAAGTCAGGGTTTTCTTCGATGTTTGGCATAACTGCCTCCTTTTGTATGTTTCTATTCTGCACTCATTCTTGCGCCAGTTAAATATTTTTCTTCAATGTATGTTCCGTCTGGAGTTTTATACATCACTGTACCATCGTCTAATGTTTGTTTAGATAACAATTCATCAATTCTTATTCCAGATGCGTATCTACGCAACCAATCTGGCATACCTACGCCTGAACCACCTTTGTAGTATCTACTGAATATATCATTAGCAACGTCACTTCTTGATCTATCATTGTTATCGTCTGACCCACTCATCCGATTTTCTTTTGCTTGAGAGAAAATAGATGTTGAATCTTGATCAATTCTGTCTTTTGAACTGCCTCTATAGCTACTTGGATTGTAATCTACAGTGGTTGTGCCATCATTATATCCAACATACTCGCCTTGTTCGTTATATATTGGAGTGGCTCCATTTTCCAAAGCCTTAGTCTGTTCATCTATAACAGACTTTCGCCCTTCAATGCCAACTTCCAACATCTTCTCACCTAAGTAGCCACCTATTAACGGAACAGTCATACCTGGCAAGAATGATGTAAAGTATGCCAAATCACTTGGCGGTATATCTCTGCTCATTAGCTGATTAGCCACTTTAGCATTAGCGGCGGCTTCAGATAATCCAGTTGTATCAACTCTTAGGTTGTTGCTGAAATCATCAGATACGCCGTAAACGTAGTCTGGATTTTTACCTTCAGCATCATAAGTATAGCCACCGCCTTCTAGTGATTTACCAGTCATAGTATTAACCAATTGACCATTTACATAAGCGGCTCTATCACCAGGTGTAAATAGGTTTGCCAGTGTTTCTCTACTTGAATTTAATATCGGCGCACCACCAAGCCCGCTAAAACTTCCAATGTTATTTTTTTGATTATCAAAAGTACCACGAATTACGTTGCCAGTAGATGTCATTTCACCAGGTGCTATTAATTCACCTGTAGCATCATCGACAAGCTGACCACGAACATATGAAGCTCCATCATTTGGTGTAAAGAAGTTAGCCATCTCTTCAGCTTGCGTATTGTATACATTCTCAAGGCCACTGTAATTTGCTGTCGTCGTCGCAAACTGAGGAGCATTTCCTGACGCAACCGACGACAATGCACCCACTTGCTCACCTTCAACTACAGGCTCAACATTTCTTAAACCATATTGATCAGCGAATGATGGACTTGCACCAAAATCTTTAAATCCAGACTTAATAAATTTTACCCAGTCTCCATCATTTGCAGACCCTGGTGAAAGAGCAAACTCACTGCCTTCGTCAAATGATGCTTGACCTATTTTTCTAAATCTTTCCCTATCTTCTGGGCTACCATAGGCAAGTTGATTTGCTACTAAAACATCTTGACCAAGATTGTTCATTGTTTCTGGTGTGCCAGTGTATGTTCTTGTTTGGAATCCTTGACCACTGTCTTTAAATTCAAATCCATCGCCAGCATAAACGCCATATCTACTAACTTGACCAAGTGTACCTTTGTCACCATCCATAGATACTGGATCGATACTTAAATCTTTTGGACGAAATCTTGGAGTTTGTGATGATTTGTTAAGTGAATCAATATATCTTCTACTTATATCGTAATCATTTTGTTGAAGCTGTAATGTTCTAGCATTACCACCTGTATTGTCTTGTTGCATGTAAACAGGAGATGAAGTTTCAAAAGGAGTAGAAGTTAGCTCACTAGGCTCTGGTCCATCTGATCCCGCATATTCTAAATAAGGACGATCTTTTCCAACAAACTGAATATTTTTTAAATTATCAGTTACTGAAGGAGAAGAAGCAATTACTGAAGGAGCAGAAGCAATAACACTAGGTGGAGGAGTTGATGGTAAAGCTCCATAATTTACAGTAGGAGTACGATCTCGTCTATCTCTTGATGTATTAACTACTGTTGGCTTTGGTGGCGTATATACTGGCTTTGGTGCAGAGAAAGTTGCCGCCGCACCTTTTCTATCTGCCCTTGATCCTCCGCCACTACTCGCCGCGCCTGAACTAGATCCACCTGAACCACCACCACCGAAGCACATAAAAACTGGATTCTTTGGAAATAAATTACTGATCATAATTCTACGCTCTCATAGGTGGTTGATTTGGTTGCCCCGGCATAGGTGGCTGTTGTGCTTGTGGCATTGCGCTTGCAAATGCGCCTAACGCACCTACATCTCCGCCGCCTGCCATTCGACGCTTTATTTCCATTACTTTATCAACCAGATATTTGTTCATGTCAATTGGTTGCTGACCCCCACCTTGGGAGGGTAGTGGGGGCGCACCTTGTGGTCTTTCTTGTGGTAAACCTCCAAAAGCCGCAGGATTTATTGGTGGCAAGTTATACTGTGGGGGGTACATTCTTCATTGCCTCCATTTGAATTTTAGCATTATTTTTTTCTCGTTCTAGCTGTAGGTCTGCCTCCAACTTAGTGATCTTGGCTTGCATGTCAGCTTGCGCCTTCGCCATTTCGATCTCCATGTCTTGTCTCGCTTCAGCTTGTTTGATCTCGATGTTTGATTTGGCTTTAGCTTGATCCGCTTGAATTTGTGCTTGCGTTCTAGCCTTGAGTGCTTCGCTTTCAAGTTTAGCAAGTTCCTGTGCATATTGCAGTGGATTGCCTTGCTGGCCTTGTTGTCCGCCCATCATGCCTTTCATTGCCTCGATTTGTTTCATCTGAGGTGATGCCTTCACAACTTCAGCCGCACGTTGGCTGATTAGACGATCCATCTCTGGATCTACTTCTGTAAACTTGAACTTAGGATCTTTGAAGTCTGGCAACATCGGCATTGGCATATTGATACTTGCCTCCATGCGTTGACGATAGAGAAGCGCAATGTGTTCCGCGATATGTGCGATTAATACAGGTTGCATAGCTTTCGCACCAGGATTTCCTGCCAACGATGGATCTTGCAAGAACTGCATGTGAACTGCAATGTGTGCATCGTGATCTTGCTCTGGGAATGCACGAATACCTTTGCCGTACAATACGCTCATATTCTCGTCAATTGGATCCATTTGCACAGCTTCTTCTGGCTTCTGCAATATTTGATCTATGTTCGGAATCCGAAGTGCCTCGTACATACGTTTGTATGCCTCGTATAAATCATGGAATTGTGGAGCAGATCGTGACATCTCCAACACAGCTTGTGCTTGTGCAATGCGCTGTGCTGTTGAGAATATGTTTGGATCACTAACTGGTATGATATCAATTCGATCATCAAAGTCAGTTCGATAAATGATATCATCCGCACCAGCTTGTGAGAAACTAAACTCGTCAGGTAAGTTTTCAGCGTTTAGATCTGCCAGTAATTTAAACTCTTGCCCTTGTGCGTAATGCAATCGCTTGTGTATCGCACTGAATGCCTTCGATCCTTGCTCGATCAACGCAACAGTTGAACCAACAGGTGCATTCGGATTTACATCTCCGACATTTAAATCTGCCGTACTTGCAAATCTCTGCCCAGCATCAACCATAAAGCCTAGCAAATTAAACAGAGATCCACTTGGCTCTTTAAACGGCAATGGCATAATAGCTTTGTTGATATCATCAACTGTACTGTCGATATCATTAAACTCGCCTGGACTAATCTGCATGTCGCCACCTTGGACGCGACCACGCAATTTAAATCCACCTTGCATGTTGCTGAATGCGGCACTGTCTAGCAATGCACGCAACGATCCAGTCGCCGCTTTACCCAAACCACCAATCATGTGGTACAAGCCAAAGCCATAGAACCCTAAACCTGGCAAGAACTTGTATGACACAAACCAATCGCGGCGTTGCTTCAATTCATCGTCTTGTTTCCAGTTGCGTCTAATGCTCACAACATTTTGGTTTTCGTAGTCAATCGTGATGACATACGGCAATGCAACTGCATTATCGTCAGATTCGCCATCAACCATTTCTTCGCCATCGAATCCGTCAAACAAATCGTACACATGCATTTCGAGCAGTGTCATTACATCATCGTTGCTATCATCGTATTCATCGACGCCTTCAATCTCGCCAATTACATCACCTGATGGATCAATTGTATCTCCGCCAGCATACTTAGTCGGTAAGTAATATCCGTTCTGCACATAACGATTGAAGTCGTTTTTTGGCATACGAATAATATGCGTGTAGCGTGGCGATGTGTGTAAGTCTTTACTTTCTGGTGCTACCACAAAGTCCTCTGCCTTTACAAAGCTACTGCATTGGCGATCCATGTTTACATCCCACCAAACCTTCTTGAAGGTATGACCTATTAACGGAAGGTGAAATAGCATCTGATCTAAGTCAGGGAAATACTCAGGCATTTCCTGAGTAATTTGGTAATTCATAAACTCACGAACACGACGACCTTGCTCTTCTAGCTTTTCGTCTGGGTTGCCTATGATTACAGATTTAACTGGCCCACCTGATGGGTAAAGCTCTGCAATTGCCTTCGCATTGAATTGAGTTGCCGCTTCAGCGATTAACGGATGCACTACAACTGAAAGTCCGCGTGTGCCACGTTCATCTTCGCCTTCGTCAAGTCCGCCATCTGGATCGAGCGTCTTCAATCCTTCTTTGTAGCGTTCCTTCCACTCTGACCGAGCTTCTTCGTCATTTTCGTAATAACCTACAAGTTCTTGCGCTTTTCGTGCGAGATCTCTTTCATCCATCTGTTCAGCTAAGTTGGAATCAAATTCTGCGGCATCTGCCTCGTCCATTGCATCTAACTCTGGGTCACCAATCAGAACATCGCCATCTGCAAGCTCCTCGATCATTAACTCATCACTAGGTGCGCCTTCAGCAAATGGTATAATATTTGGGTCAGCCATAGAGGGTAATCCTTTGTTTTTCTACTGGCTCGTCGTCTTCAGGGTCTTCACTGTGACCAACAAACCATCCTTTTCGTAAACGCAACCAAGCCTGTGTACAAGTATCAACAACGTCATCGTTGGGGTGTGCAGGAAAGGCCGCGCATATGTCTATTAAATCTTTAGCCCATTTTCGATCAGAAGGGTAGTAAATTCTTCCGTCTTCTAAAAGTGCGCTCGATGCGTGCGCTCTGGCTTCCTTATCTCGGTCAGGAGAATAAGCTAAAACTGGTATGCCCGCCATGCGTAAGTCTTGCAGTAGAGACTGGCCTGACGCTTTCTTCTCGATCAACACAGCGTCTGGCTCCCAATCTTCATAAGACTCTTGTGCAATCCGCCTTAACTCTGGGTAGCTCACCTTATCGTACCAAGCCTCCAATACAATCGCACACATTGCGCCTTTGTGTCTGAATACACCCCAAGTTGTTCTGGCACTAAAGCTAGAGCTTTCCTTGGCTTCGAATGCAGTATCCCATGACTGAAGAACATATTCTATCTCTGGTAAGTCTGGCTTTTCCCAAGGAACCCACCACGATGCTCTCAGGATACCACCACCTTTTGGCGATGGCCTTTGCTGTAACTGACCAGCAGATGCATAAGAACCAAGAGATCGCTCCAGAGTTGATAAAGTTTTCTCGTCAATTCTTTCAGGCCACAGCAACTCGCCTTCCTTTGTTCTTGGATCAGTAAACCCAAGTGACGACTTCATCGGATTCGGCGCACCCACTTCGTAACGAGCGGGCAACATTAGGTGATCCCATTCGTCGCCAAGTTGATTTGCCAAGACGTGACCTGTTAGATCCTGTTCGTGTAGCCTCTGCATAATAATTATAAATGCACCAGTCTGCGGATCGTTTAGTCGTGTCTGCATAGCCTGATCCCACCAATCCAATACACCTTCACGAACTTTAGAGCTATCTGCCTCCACAGAGTTGTGTGGATCATCGATGCAGATGATGTCACCACCATCACCAGTTAAAGCACCACCGACTGACGTTGCGATTCGATAGCCTGTCTTATCATTCTCAAATCTCTGCTTTTGGTTTTGATCGCTTGTCAAACTAAATTTGTCATTAAAGTGATCTTTGTACCACGGACTGTCGATTAACCTTCTACACTTCGTGCTATCTCTGATCGACAAGGAGCTTGCGTAAGATGCATAGAGAAACTTTTTGTGAGGTTGGTGCGTCCAAGTCCAAGCTGGCAGAGCAACAGCCACGCTGATTGACTTCATGTGTCGAGGTGGCACGTTTATGATCAGGCGTCTGATATCACCCTCGACTACAGCCTGAAGGTGATCACTGATCGCATCTATGTGCCAGTTGTTCTTGAAGGGAACGCCAGGTTCAATCGTAGGCCAACTAGCCTTCGTAAATTCCCTCAATGATCTGCGATACTTCTCCGCTCTCACCTGTTCCAACGTCAGTCCTGCTAAATGCGTCCTCAATTGATTTGAGCTGATCATCTGGTATCCTTGTTAAATCTATGACGTGTTTCTGTTCGACAGTGGTTGCAACCTCTTGCTTGTCCACCCACCCAGCTCTGTTCTTCAGGAAGAAGATCATCGCTGTATTGTCCCTATCAATCGTGGCCTTTTCAAAGAGAGCGTTAGTCACGGCATCTATGCCACGAGCCTGACCTCTTTTTATAGCATCCGAAAATTCCGAATTTTCTGACTGATGAAGCATGAAAGTTGACAGTGAAACGCCTAGCATTCCAGAAGCCTGTTCTTTTGTTAATCCCTTGGTCATAAGATTTTCTACGTTAAGCAAAACTTCATCGGTGATCTCGAACTTCGGTCTACCGACTGGATTTTTAGTTTTGACATCTGACATAGTGTTGACCTTTCTTTTCAGTGGTTAGCTGTATTTAACGAAATATAGCCTAACTCTTAAAAAAAGAAAAGTATCAGATCAAAAATCTATTTATGTCATTTATGGCATATTTATGGCATATACCAAATCTGCCATAATTCATCTACTCTATACTCCTTATTTATATAGTTATTATATATATATATTATTATTATTATTATTTATGTCATACTGTCATACCCCCCCCTTCTCCCCCACAGGTATAGGTATGGGGGGGTAAAAAATAGGGGGGATCTATTAGGGGGTATCTGCCATATATGCCAAAAATGCCATAAATCACTTTCGCCCTTATTTTATTGATAAAAAGGTCAAAAAATAGTATGCCATAAATACTGCCATAAATACTGCCATAAATAAAAACGTGAGAAAGGAACAGATATGAGTACAGTTTACGTTGTGACACGACCCAGAGAAAATAAGTTTGGGTGGACTCCAGATTTATCTGACGCCACGAAATATGGTAAGTTACAGGTTATCTTTGAGCCTGACGAGAAACCACAGTTTAATCCGAGCCGAGCTATAAACATTGCGAGAGTTATCCTTCAGTCGTTTAGTGAGGATGACTATCTACTGTGGGCTGGTGGAGGAGATCCAGTAGCTGTGATGATTGCATGTATGGTAGCCTCTGAAAGCTGTGATATTGTGAACGTCCTCAGATGGGAGCGCAACTTCAACGAGGGTGAGCGAGATCGCCGTAAGGGTTGGTACTTACCAGTTAAGATGGATATGTCTTAAACTTTTTTTATTTTTATTCACTTTGCCTATTGCTATACTATATACAGTATGCTACATAATGTATGTAGAAAGAGAAAAGGAATACAAAAATGAAAACATATATCGAAAAATTAAGCGTCAGAAAAATAATGAAAGGTTGGTATCAAGTACAAGGCCACCACCGCAATCACACAATCACAATCGTTAAAGATGATGATATTTGTTGGTACACAGAAGGCAAAGCCTACTCTTCTTTTAAAGATGCAAAAGCTAATGTATTTCAAGAGTTAGCAACTGAAAATGCAGAAATATGCAATTGGTTAAGAGGAGAAGCATAATGTCACTTAATATTACACAAACTGAAATCAATACACTTTGGGACAAGGGATACCGCCCTTTTGAAATTTACACATCTAACCCAGAGCCTGTAATGTATCACGGCAAAATGGAAGAAACCAACGCAGTTGGTGGTTGGGATATCAAACACATCTTTGCCACACGCGATGAAATTGAAAACTATCCAAACTTTGACTGCATCATAATGATAGACAGTGTTGCTTACTGTACTGAAATCTTTCACGGCAATGAGGACAATACAAATTGCCTTACTAAAAATCAAACAAAAGCAATGGAAGTTCTTGTCAAGTCTGGCATGGAAAACACTGGTGCTAAGTGCATTGAAGACATGATGGACGACCCAATGCCAGTAGTACAAGCAAGCGACCTTGTGAAATCTGGTTGGTCACAAAAGCAAGCCGAAGGCACATTTGGCTCACTTGTTGCTAGTGGTCATATCTTACATGACGAAGGCGGTAATGCCGCTAATGATCTTTATGTTCTTGATGGTGAAGAGGAGAAATTTGAAAACCTACGCCAATTTGTAGAGAAAACATTCAATGAGGAGGTGGCGTAATGGAAACTTTTAAATTTGAAATCACAATTGAGGTTGGACAAGATATGTATGGCGACAGTGAAGGCCAACCCACATTTCACGAAACCAAAGAGTGGTTAAAAAATATGATCTCATGGAACCACCCACATGATGCCAGAAGGTATTTTAATGACGTTAAAATTGTATCTAAAAGAAAAAAGGAGAATAAAAATGGGTTATAAATATTGGACACAAGCGGAGGACGCAGAGCTTGTATTAATGCGAGAAGCCAAGGTATCTACCAAGGAAATCTCCAGAGCTTTAAATCGTTCGCCTTCGTCAGTTATGAACCGCATAGCTGTTAAGGAAATACCATATGGCAAGCCAAGTGTTATCGATCAGATTGCATCCGTTGGTGTTGCATTTGGTGAGCCTGACACAGTTCAAACAGAAAGAGAGAAGCAAGCAAGTGAAATGCAATCTCTTAAAAATGCGCTTGAGGAAATGGAAGAAGACATCAAGCCAAGCAATTGGTTTCCAAGACTGAAGCGTTGGTTAGGATTTTAAAATGGAACCAATAAAAAAATTGTCATCTAGTTATTGCCCTCACTGTCGTAATGAAAAACTAGCGGCAAAGGATTCTAGGGCGCATTCTGCCTTTGGATTTTTAACTACAAAACGTCGAAAGGTTTGCCCTAAGTGTGACTATAGGGTAACCACAATCGAACTGCCACTACATCTGGCAGAAGAAATATTTCAAGAAGTTTAGAAAGGAATGAGTATGATTATTAAGAGATGGAAGTTTAAAGGTTTCAACCACATAACCTTTACCAATGACTTCCCTGATTGGATTAAGATGAACTCAGGCAAAAGGTTAGGCCACAAGAGTTTGTGGGTATACACACAGTCAGGTGAAGTTCCCATCGAAAGTGGCAAGTGGATATCAATTAACTTGCGTGGTCACATTGAAGTCCACGATAAGAAACCAAAGCTACTATTTAATGTTGGACTGACAAAGGAAATCTTTTCTGGATTTCTGTTAGTTGCCACACTTTTAATTATAGTTGTAGGATTGATGGTTTTGTGATAAGAAGGATTTGACTGCTCGATAAAGGATCTTTTCTTTTCTCTTCCTGTATCCTTGTCTTACTAAACTAGACCCACTTGGCCAGGTTTCGCACTGCAAAGGTGGGTCTTTTTTTATTGATTTAGACATCATCAAACTTTATAGTTATGCGGTAAGGTGGTTAAATGAAATCAGTTATTATCGGGCATGTTAATATCAGATCTCACTTCAGGCATATTCGCTACCAAATGCGCTAACATTAATACGAATATAACCGCCACCTTACACGACTATTTTCCTAAATCAAT